>Ga0182015_10004927_pt1 | contig 14110 bp, 10 predicted proteins | sample 712P3MmetaG_FD_120478 | JGI IMG/M metagenome (GOLD analysis project Ga0182015, IMG submission 120478) | Permafrost microbial communities from Stordalen Mire, Sweden - 712P3M metaG | ecosystem: Environmental > Terrestrial > Soil > Wetlands > Permafrost | place: Sweden: Stordalen | collected...
CTCCAAAGACCACCGTCTGTTGGCCGCTCTGATCGACCGGCCCGTCACACACCAGCCACACATCGCCGTGGACCAGATCGCGGTTGGCATTGAGGATCTGCTCCAGATGCAGTGATCCCGCTTCCTCCTCACCCTCCCACACGAAGCGAAGGTTCGCCCGCAACGGGATCCCGGCCGCCTTTAACGCATCGAGCGCCGTAAACTGCGCGAAGATAGCCGCCTTATCGTCGCCGGCCGATCGGGCGTAGATACGCTGCTCGCCGTTAACTTCCCGCACTATCGGCGTGAAGGGCGAGCCGCCATCCCATTCCGACGGAGTGACCGGCTGACCGTCGTAGTGTGCATAGAAGACAATCGTATGTTGGGCACCCGGCACATCGATCTGCCCGAAGACCACCGAAGGCGCGCCGGGGAGAGAGAGCCGCCGGGAATCGATACCGCGTTTCCGGAGCTTTTCGAGGAGCACGTCGGCATTGCGCTTCAGGTTTGCCGGATCGGCGGCAACGTTCGGTATCGACAGCAATTCGCTAAACTGCTGCACGAGTTCCGCCCGATGTGCCGCGGTGTACTTGCGGGCCGCCTCCGGCGGCGTCTGCGCCGCAATCGCGGTTGCCAGACAAAGGAGAAACGCAGCAAGGTAGGGAAGTTTCATAGGCTCACTATACAAGTCGCTCGTGCCGAAATGTTCCTCCAGCCGTTCCTGCCGGACGCACCGCAACTTCCGCGCGCAGCTATGAGCAATGCTAAGCCATCGTTACTAATCCGGGAACACTTCCTCGAAGCTCATCTCTGGAGTCCGCGCCAGGTTTGAGGGGCTTGGAATAACTTCCGGCACTGCCAACGATCCGCCCGAGCCGCCTGGGTATCGGTTCTCGGGAATCGGTTTTTGATCTCGAGCTGAGAGATACCTGCGAAGAGAGAGCAGGAGGTATCCTGCTCTCTCAACCGCGGCACCTTCCCATCACTTCTCGGCCATCGGACACTGGCGCTAAGCCAACATCACTATCGCAGCCCCATGAACCGGTCTCCGGATCGGCCGAAGCGCAGTTGTTGCTGAAGCAGCTTGCGGGTATCGTCGCTCAGAACCCTCGGGCTGATCAAGCCTTGTGAAGTGCTCTCGTTGGTCGCAACTCCGTGTGTCGGGCTCGCCAGATAGGTGTGAATTTCGCCGGTCCTGGTCAGACCCAAGCCAGTGATCTCCCCGCGGGAATTGATGGAGCAACCAGTTAGCAGATACAGGGGAGAATCACCCGCAAGCAGGGTGTTGAGGTCGGTCATCACGCCTTTCTCCCACAGAAACGCCCGCGGATTGAAGTTCGCGTCCAGGGACGCGCCAATTACCGAGCCGGCATCGTTAATGCTGATGCTGACGCTCGCGACGTCCCCGGAGAGTGTGCCCAAATCCTGCATCCCAGTTCTCTTAGTCCAGAGAAAAGCGTGAAAAGTTGTGTCGCCCGGCAAGTCCGAGTTACCGACCACCTCGCCTTGGTTATTAACGTCATAGGCGATGTTTCCGCCCGCCTGTCCCGTTTTGCCGCCGAGATTACCGAGGTCAGTCGCTTTGCCTTTTTCCCAGAGCAAGGCATGAACCGGCACGAGGTTGTAGAGGAAATTCGTGTTGAAAGTTGCACAAGTGCCCGACCCGCCGACAACATCTCCTTTGTCGTTGATCTCCTGGGCGACGCCATCTGGATCGCCCCCAAACGTAGGCAGTTTGTGAATCACTCCTTTTTCCCAGACGACAGGCTTAAAGTGGAGAACTTGGGGAGCTGGGCATCTTGGGTCCGGTGTCGAGTTCTCGGCGAATCCGGCCACTTCTCCCCGATTGCTGATCGCCATAGCCACGCCGTTGTTGCCACCGAGTGTCGGGAGCTGAATCATTCCCCCGTCCTGCCACAGGAAAGGTAAACAGGTGAGGTGGGTACCGAATCCGCAAAAATCTTCAGCGTTGGGATCCGGAGTAGAGGTTTCAGCTTCACCGGCGGACTGGAATCTTTCATTGTCGCCAAACGCAATGCTGTTCGGTCCCCCGAGTCCGGGCACGCCGATGTCGACCTTCAGTTCTTCCAGCCAAAGGGCTGCGTGCTGAGTGCCGTCCGGGAGGCTCGAGGAGCCGCTCACTAGACCATCCCTGTTAATAAAGAATGGCTGGCTAAACGTTCCGCCCTCCAACGTCCCGAGGTCGGTGACCCTATAGTGTTGAATGTGTTCTGCCGGCTGTTGTTGCTCTCCCTGCGCGACGACACAAACCGGCATCGATAGCGCAGCCAGTAAGCTCACTGCCCAGATGGAATTCAATAACGTGGGTTTCATGTTTATTCCTCCTTCGTTTGCTACTGCAAAATCTCCTGCCGGGCGACTTCCGCCGCTCTCACCTAGATAGGCGCAAACGGCGGGACAGAACTATCACGCAGGGATTCCTTTTGTTGAAGAGCCAGTGCTAAGGGGCTAAGATTCCCGAGAGGTGGGCAATGGGGAAGGCAACAAGACCGCACGACGATGAGGCAAAAGCGCCACCTCGTGGGGAGGTGAGCGGGTTGCTCCGAGCCTGGGGTGACGGAGACCGCGGTGCGCTCGATCAGTTGACCCCCGTCGTTTATAACGGACTCCGCCGCCTCGCGAGGCGCTACATGATAGGCGAACGTCCCGGTCACAGCCTGCAAACCACGGCTCTCGTGAATGAAGCCTACATGCGCCTGGTCGATTACAAGAGCATGCAGTGGCAGAATCGCGCTCATTTTTTCGCGGTTTCGGCCCAGCTGATGAGGCGCATTCTGGTTGATCATGCCCGGCGCCGTAACCTGAAACGTGGGGGCGGGGTGCAACACGTTTCCTTTGAAGATGAAGAGACGGCCATGATGGGCGGCAATCGGCCTGCGGATTGGGTAGCACTCGATGGCGCGATGGACGCGCTGGCGCGACTCGATCCCCGCAAAGTACAGGTCGTCGAAATGCGCTTCTTCGGCGGCCTCAGCGTAGAAGAGACGGCCGAGGTGCTCAAAGTGTCCTCCGTCACCGTGATGCGGGACTGGAGCACCGCCAAGGCCTGGCTCTACCGCGAACTGACCGGCGGCAGGACAAATGGACTCTGACCGTTGGAAACAAGTCGATAGCCTCCTGCATTCCGTGCTGGAGCGTCCGCCCGAGGAGCGTGACGCTTTTCTGCGGCACGCATGCGCGACTGACGAAGCGCTGGAACGCGAAGTCCGCTCTCTGGTGACGGCACAGCAACAGGCAGGAAGCTTTCTGGAGAAACCCGCTATAGAAGCGGCCGCGCGGTCCCTCGCCCGCCAGCAGAACAAAGACAAAAACGCGCAGAAAACAAGTGACTCCCAGATCGGGCGGATCGTCTCCCACTATCGCGTCATTGACAAGCTTGGCGGCGGAGGCATGGGCGTGGTGTACAAGGCTGAGGACGTCAAACTCGATCGCTTTGTCGCGCTCAAATTCCTGCCGGACGACGTAGCCAAAGACCCGCAAGCGCTCGGCCGCTTCGAGCGCGAAGCCAAGGCCGCCTCCGCACTGAACCACCCGAACATTTGTACCATCTACGAAATTGACGACCAGCACGGCGAAGTGTTCATCGCCATGGAGTTTCTCGACGGCATGACGCTGAAACATCGCATTGCCGGACGTCCCATGGAAACCGAGTTGGTTCTGTCTCTGGGTGTCGACATCGCCGACGCGCTGGATGCCGCGCACACTGCTGGCATCGTGCACCGCGACATCAAGCCTGCGAACATTTTTGTGACCAAACGCGGATATGCGAAGGTTCTCGACTTCGGGCTGGCCAAGGTCTTACTCAAGCCCGAAGGCCTTGACATGAACGTCTCGACCTTGGAGGAGTCTCTCACCAGCCCCGGCGCTGCCGTGGGCACGATCGCATACATGTCGCCGGAACAAGTCCGCGCCAAGGAACTGGACGCCCGAACCGACCTGTTCTCTTTCGGAGTAGTGCTCTACGAGATGGCGACGGGGGTGTTGCCATTCCAAGGTGAAAGCACAGGAGTAATTTTCGAGGCCATCCTAAACCGGGCACCGGTTCCTCCCGTGCGGCTGAATCCTGACGTGGCCCCGGAGGTAGGGCGGATCATCGCCAAGTGTCTGGAAAAAGACCGCAACCTGCGCTATCAGCACGCCTCGGAAATTCGCACGGACCTGCAACGGGTAAGGCGGGACACGGATTCGGCGCGAGTGACAGCAAGTTCGAAGGCAACAGTTGAAAGTGACATCGGAAAACGCTGGAAACTGATCGTTCCCGCTGCTGTGGCTGCGCTGGCCTTGTCAGTCGCTGGTTACTTCTATTTTCACCGCGCAGCAAAGCTCACAGACAAGGACATGATAATGCTCGCAGACTTCACCAATACGACGGGTGATACGGTCTTTGACGGCACACTGCGTCAGGGCATGGCGGTGCAGCTTGAGCAGTCGCCCTTCTTGAGCCTCATCTCAGAGCAGCGCATCCAGCAGACACTCAGACTGATGGGCCAGCCGGTCGAAGCGCGCCTTACCCCGGAGATCGCTTGGGAAGTGTGTGAGCGAACCGCAAGCGCCGCCGTCCTCGATGGTTCGATCGCAAGCCTCGGAAACCAGTACGTATTAGGGTTACGCGCAAAGAACTGTCGCACAGGGGACATCCTCGATGAAGAGCAAGTGCAGGTGGAAAGAAAAGAAGACGTCCTGAACGCCCTGACTCAAATCGCGAGTAAGTTCAGAACGCGAGTCGGAGAATCCCTGATCACAATCGAAAAACACGACACTCCTCTCGCCGATGCCACCACGCCGTCACTGGAAGCCTTGAAAGCCTATAGCATGGGATGGAAAGTTGCCGCCTCCCAGGATGCCGCCGCCGCGGTTCCTTTTTTCAAACATGCCGTCGAGATCGATCCTAAGTTTGCCATCGCGTACGCCTCGCTCGGACTCATGTACGGTTCCACTGGCGAAACGGAAGGAGGTACGAAAAACATTGGAAAAGCCTACGAATTGCGAGACCGTGCCAGCGACAAAGAGAAGTTCTTTATCACCGCTTATTACGATGGACGGGCGACAGGAAACCAGGAAAAGGCCCAGCACACCTGCGAGGCGTGGACGCAAGCTTATCCTCGTGAGTTCACGCCCCACGCCTTCCTTTCGGGTTTCATTTATCCTGTGCTCGGCGAATATGAAAAGGCAGCCGAAGAGGCCCAAAAGACTATCGAACTCGCTCCGGACTTTGGCGTCGGCTACGTCCACCTTGGTTACAGCTCTATTGACCTCGACCGTCTGGGAGCAGCCGAAGACGCGGCTCGCAGAGCCGCTGAGCGAAAAATCGAAATTCCTACGTTAGCCCTCCTGCGATACGATGTTGCCTTTTTGAAAGGCGACAACGGGGGCATGCAGCGGGAGGTGGCTGCGGCTCGGGGGAAATCCGGAGCGGAAGAATTGATTTCCGACCACCAAGCCTTTGCCCTCGCATATAGCGGTCACCTGCAAGAGGCCGGGAAGATGTTACGGCGGGTAAGCGATTTGGCGCAGCAGGCGGGCCATCGAGAAAAGGCGGCTCTATTCGAAACCCGAGCGGCACTGTGGGAAGCCTTTTATGGGAACGCGCCTGCCGCAAAGCCGGCGGCAATGGCAGCCCTTGCGGTTGCCAAGAACCGGGAGGTGCAGTATGGCGCGGCCCTGGCCCTGGCTATGGCGGGGGACTCTTCGCAGGCTCAAACCCTGACCAACGATCTGGAAAGGAGCTTCCCCGAAGATACGTCCGTCAAATTCAATTACCTGCCGGTCGTGCGTGCGTTTCTTGCGCTGAACCATGGCGATCCCGCGAAGGCGATTGAACTTCTGCAAGTTGCCGTTCCCTATGAACTGGGTCAGCCGCGCAGCAGTCAAGGGGCCTTCTTCGGGGCCCTCTATCCCGTCTATGCGCGTGGCCAGGTGTATTTAGTCGCGCGCCAAGGTGCTGAAGCTGCCAGGGAATTTCAGAAAATTCTGGATCACCCCGGGACCATGGTCGGGGATCCCATAAGCGTACTGGCTCATCTCCAAGTGGGTCGAGCTTATGCGACGCAAGGCGACACCGCCAAAGCCAAGGCGGCATATCAAGATTTCCTCACGCTATGGAAAGACGCCGACCCCGACATCCCTATCCTGAAGCAAGCCAAGGCTGAGTACGCAAAGCTGCAGTAATTCCGGCGCTCAAGCTTTGATTGCAAAATAGCTTACTTGACGATTTGCACGGCCTTAATTAACAAGAAAGTGAACTCGCAACCGATCATGGACAATCTCTCGGGTTTGCTCCCGAGTGGCGGGCCCGAACGAAGCCGCTGGCGCGGGGGACGCTGCGCGTGAGATAATCCGCCACTATGAGGTGGTATCTGCCTCACTTCTCCGCAGCATTGGAAGTGCCTGCATTTGCGCTTGGGCCCGAGCAAAAGGCGAAACAAGACCCATTCAAATCCCATAGCCAGCCGCATACCCGCGCCCGCCGCAAACGCCAGCGGCTTCCTTCTAGCCTCCTCATCTAAAAACGCCTCGGATCAAGATCTCTGTTCCACCCAAAAGTCTGTCCCGAGGCGTTTCCGATCAAGGCTAGCGACAACCCGGAAGTTATCGGTTCGTCCTTCGGATTAGTACCGACAAACGCCCTGCTGTTCAGCAGATTGGAAGACGGGATCATGCTTTTCGCCGCGGTAACTGGAGACCGCTCCCGATGGCGAAAAGCAAACGCAAACGAACCCCGAAAACAGTTCTTAAGCTACCTGATCTTGAGTAATCGAAATCTGGGGTTCTGAACAGTCTCACCTCGGCTAGTTCAAAGCGCTCGTACGAGCATGCCATTCGTGAATTCATCGACTGGTACTGCTCAGAGCCCAGACTGGCGTTTAACAGGACCGTAGTCACGCGATACCGAATAGCACTCGAACAGCACCCGTACGCCCCGTCGACGATTGACTTGAGATTGGCGGCGATACGCCGACTGGCGTATGAAGCGTCCGATTGCGGATTGCTCAGCCCAGATCTCGCGGCAGGCATACGGCGTGTGAAGGGTGTCCGGCGGCTCGGAGTGCGTGTGGGAAATTGGCTGACACCGGAGGAAGGCAAGAAGTTACTGGGCACCGAAAATGCTGAAACCCTCCGCAGTCAGCGAATCGTGCTCTGCTCTCGCTTCTTATCGGGTGTGGCCTTCGGAGGGCTGAGGCGACAACCTTACGGTTTGAAGATCTCCAGCTTCGGGAAGGCCGTTGGGTCATCGCGGACCTGAGAGGGAAAGGTGGACACATCAGGACGATCCCCGTTCCAGAATGGGTTAAGGCGGCGTCGACAGCTGGACCCTTGGTGCCGGCATCAAAGCAGGTACGTTGCTACGGTCTATCAACAAGGCGGGCCGAATTTGGGGACACGACTTTACGCCGAAGGTGATTTGGGCGATTGTGAAAGTAAGCGCGAAAAACTGCGGTCTGCCAACGGTCGCTCCGCACGATTTGCGACGGACTTGTGCGCGGCTGTGCCATCAGGCAGGCGGCGAGCTGGAGCAGATCCAGTTTCTGTTAGGCAGACGACGGAACGATACCTTGGGTGCAAGCAGCGTTTCCGGAACGCGGCCGACTTATCGTTACCGATCCGCTCCGGTGACCATTTGGACTACTTCGGATCGCCTACTAACCGGGAATATCAATCCTCATCAAGAGTTGGTGGGTCACGCTATTTCAACGGTGAAAAGTCCGTCGGGCGCATGTATGTCACATCGGCTCTTTCTAGCGTCTTTTCGGTTTGTTCCGATTTAAGGATTTCTTGAAACTCGGGATCGACACGCATTGCATCCCAGTTCTTCTTCGCCTCCTCCCGGCTCTCATGGGCGAGAAGAAAAATGAAGGAGTTGTCCGAACCGTCTTCCGTTTCCCAGTAACCCAGGACGTTCAGATTGTGCCGGGCAAGTAGTTTGGAAGTCTTGTCTCGAAACCGTGCCTCCATCACAGGCAGCTTGCCGGGAACAGCGTGATAAACACGAAGTTCGAAGACACGATTGCTGTCGGCATTCACTTGTTGTAGCTGGGCCAGTCTGACAGTCACGAACGATCCAGCGGCGAAGGAAAACAAAGCGATGCCGAAAACGGTCCAACGTTTGAATTTCCAAGAGTTGATTGTCATAGCTACCTTTCTGCGGCAAATCCTTAGTCCGCGATTCAGATCCGATGAGGTCCCCCGAGCCAGCCACTTACGTGACAGGTCCTCGTTGCTTTAAGCGCCCAAAAAGCGCCGGTGTGATGATCACCGCCAGAGGCCCTAGAGTGAGAAATCCAAACTGATACCACCACGGTACCGGTATGCTGCAAACCTTGAGGTCGATCAAAATGGCAACTGTAATCGTTACGAACAATGCTAGAAAGATCGTTGCGCCACGGCGAATTCGCGCAGCGACGCACCCACCGATTGCGGTTGTCGTGAGAAACACAATTGGTGCAAGAATGACACGCGTCGCTTGATCTGGAGAAACCACCTTCGAGATCATCAAGTCCGCAGCAAACTTTAGTGTTCCCATGAGGATGTACACGCCCATAGCGATGCTCACGGTCATGAAGCAATTCCCGCTCCGCAGCGAGGACCAAACCATGGACGGCACAGAACGACAGGTTTGACTCCAAAACCAACGAGACGCGGTGAATCGCGACGTGGATTCGATGCGAAGCGTGTATTCCTCGATCAGGTCGCCTAATATGGCCTCTCGATAGGGGTCCGGCAGAACAGATTCGAGAAGCCAGCAAGCGAATGTCGGCGGCGAACAGGTCTTCATATCGTCCCCCAGCGGTCTTTCAAATCAGCCGTCATGCTGCGAATAGTTTGTTCGGATATCTGCAGAGCTCGTTTACCGGCCGCCTCGATGCGAAAAAGCCGTTTCGCGCGGCCCCCGCGCTCCGGCGTTGGTTCGCCAGTGAATGAGCTGACATAGCCTTTTGCCTCGAGCCGCTCCAAAGTCGCGTACACGGCGCCGATAGAAATATTGCGACCAGTACGTTCTTCAATCTCGCGTCGGACGATCATTCCATGAGCGTCACCATCCAGACGCACAAGGGCGAGCAGGATTATGTGTTCCAGCGATCCGAGAAGTTCTCCTCGCTTCATTTATTATACAATATAGAACAAATAGACCGGACGGGTCAAGAACCAAAGGCTTGGTTTAGCAAGCAAGTCGGTCCGACGACTCTGTGATCCTTGCCGTTTGCGTTACGGAACGATTGGGCGGGACTCGGCAGATCGCTCCTCCCAAGCCGACTTGAACGAAGCCGCTTTGCGGCGGACGCATTCGCGTGTCGCTGGGCCGACGGTGGAGGTGATCTGAGCTAGTTTGTGTCGCAGAGGAGGAACGCTCTGTGACCCATCTACGCCAGATCATGCTTGAGGAGCTGCGGCGGCGCAACTACGCCGAGTCCACCATCCACACTTACATCCACACGGTCGAGCATTTCAGTCGGCACTTCCATCGTTCACCCGATCCGCTGGCTCCGATCCTCACCCCATCGCTAAATCCCGCGAGCCCGGAGGTTTTTTGCTGCGCCCACTATTTCCTATCCGAGGTCTGGAGGGAGTCAGGCTCCAATGGCAAGACCGTCCCCACCTCCAGGCGGGAACAGGAGCTGACCAAGGAACTGCAGCTTGCCAAAGATTCCGGCGGTGGCCACGAAGAGGTCATCGTCGCCTTTAAGTGAAAGCTTTCCACTTAAACCGCGAAGCCGAAGCCGGAGCCGAGTGCTCCGGCTTTTGCTTGTTCGGTACGAAATCGATCATGGCCAGCGGACATTGAGTGCATAGATCTCGTGGGTGCCTATGTCGCGGGCAAAAATTGGGGATCCATCGGGTGCGACGTCGATCTGAGTACTCTGCTCAAGCGAATCCACGACTTGCCGAAGGTCTTTTAGGCTGGTGATGGTTTCAATCTGGCGGTCTGCGAAGCGCAAGCGCTGCGCTTTAGGTTCTGCGCCTCCGGTCGTAAAGTAGAAATACTTGCCATCCGGCGGGACCGCCCAACTACTCACAAAGTTGCCGGCGACAAGATCACTCCATTTTTGTGTTTTGAAATCAAAAGTCAGGAACCCTGGCCGCGAAGGATCGAAGCGAGCGGCTACAAACGTGTTCTGTGTAATCCACAACCCTCCGCCTATGCCGTGAGAGGAAGGAACAACGGACGTCTTCCCCGTGCGAAAGTCGGAAACCTGCAAATACATCCGGGTATTTTCGCCGACTGGTGCTTCGCTGTAGGAGGTAAAGAGTAAAAGGTTTCCGTCGGGCGACCAGTTCGAAGAGTCCGAATGTTTAGCGATTAGCTGCGCTGGCCCGCCATCCATCTTCATCACGTATAGATCCCAGTCAGAGGTACGAAACGCAACTTTCGTTCCGTCCGGAGAAATAGAAGGGAAAGCCACCTCCATCGGAGGGTAAGTCAGCTGCATACGTCCAGAGCCATCGCTGCGGCTACGCCACAGAGTGTGGTCCGGGTACGAGGTGTAGGTGACTGATTTTCCGTCGCGGGAGAAGGTTGGATCTATCGCCGAAATCCCGGACAGAAAGGGCAAAAATTGATGCGACTTCACATCGTAATGAACCAGTTCGCTACGCCGTTTTGTACCTATCGCGAAGATCTGCTTTCCATCGCGACTTGGGATTGCGCCCGAGTAGGATAGTGGCCCCGCAGTGAGTCGAATCGGTTCTTTCGAGCGGTGGAAAAAACCGGTTTGCATGGGAAGCGTCCAAAGATCTGACCCTTCGCCATAATTGACAGTCCCGTACACCAGATACTTTCCATCGGAAGTCCATGTGGCGCAACATGCATGCGGATTCTGGCCGACGTTGAGCACCGCGGGGAGAGTTGCACCATCAGCCCCACCTTCGAACAGTGCCGAGCTAGACCAACCTCGCGAATATAAAGTGAAAGCAATTCGCTTTCCGTCGGGTGAAACGCTGGGCTCCTCGACGATGACAATACCGGACATCGAAGCCAGCTTGCGTGGGTTCGAGCCATCTTTGTCGGTTACGAACAAGTCTCTTCCTTTAGCGATGAATAGGCGACCGTCCGGGAAAAAGTTCGCGTCCTGCGCGTCGATACTCAGGCGGCGGGGCTCTCCTGCCGGGAGCGGAATCGACCATAAGGGATAGGCTGAATCATTCATGCCGCCGACTAAAGCGAGCAACGAGGAACCCTCAGACGTGAGGCCCGCGATGTGAAGGTCGGCAAGTCTGGAATCAACCAATGCAGTTGGTCCGCCGGTGATGGAGACCTGCGCGATCTTCCAACTCCCGGTCTGTCCTTCGGCGAAATAGATCCGCGATCCGTCACTCGCCAATTTGCCGTCCTTTGGTTGGCCATCGTCCGTAAGTTGTGTAATGGATTCCACCACCGGAACGGCGGACGGGATTCTCCACCAGGCAATCAAGGCAATGACCAGCAGCGTCACAACAACTGCTGCCACTCCCGGTATCCCACTCGATCGCGGAATCTGGGCGCTGACTCCCCCGGCGGAATGGCTCAATTCTGACAGGGATTCCAAGGCAAATCCCAAGTCCGATACCGACTGGAAACGCCGCTCAGGATTTTTTTCGAGACAGCGATGCACCACTCGCAACAGCCCCGGAGGAGTATCAGTCATAGTCTGCGAAATGTCGGGCGGCTCCTCGTTCAGAATGGCCGTCATCGTTTCGGCTGATGTCGGCTTGCGGAATGCGCGCTGGCCGGTCAGCATCTCGTATAAGATCGCGCCGAAGGCAAAAATATCGGCACGGTGGTCGGCCGCTGCTCCACGAACCTGCTCAGGGGACATATAGCCGACAGTGCCCAGAATCTGACCGGGATGGGTCTGCTCCTCTAGAGTTATGGTGGCGCCATCTGGAGTTGAGGCCTCGGCTTGCGTCAACTTCGCTAATCCGAAATCCAGAATCTTTACCCGTCCATCTTTAGTGATGAAGATGTTCTCCGGCTTCAGATCGCGATGAACGATTCCTTTTTCATGTGCGGCGGCTAATCCACAAGCGATCTGAACGCCGCAATCAATTGCTTTGCGTACGGGCAGTGGACCGCGGGCGAGTTGTTGCCGCAGCGTGCCGCCCTCGAGCAACTCCGATACCAGATACGGTGCGTTGTCAAAAGTGCCAAACCGGTATACGACAAGAATGTTGGGATGGTTCAGGGCCGCGGCCGCCTGAGCCTCCTGCTCAAAGCGTCGAAGCCGGTCGGGATCTTGAGAAAAAAAAGACGGCAGGACTTTGATCGCTACATCGCGCTTCAAGACAGAATCACGTGCGCGGTAAACTTCGCCCATGCCGCCCGCACCTAAGGGGCCGAGAACTTCATAGCCATCCAGTTTCGCTCCTGAGGTCAAGGTCATTGATGACGCGGATTATACCTCCACTTTCGATGACAGTTCCCTCAACCAGTGTGATCATCCTGACCGCCATGAGATCTACCTGCATCACGATCAAATGGAAGCTATGCCGCAGCGTGAACTCGCGCGATTGCTGACGAGTCCGGTTATAGCAAGTCGCACCACAAAAAGTAACGAGAAACGCTCTTGTCATCAGCAACCGAGCCGGTTCCCGCTGGACTCTTCCAGCGGTACCAGCCCCAGATAGCTCGCCACCTGTTTGCCGCACGGAAAGCGCTCGGCTTGGCCGATGATCAGCACGAAGGCCAGTGCGGTCAAGGCACCGACTCCGGGATGCGTCAATCAGTCGCTTCGCCTCAGGACAGTTTTCTACTTCCTTCTCGATTGCCTGGGTCAGTTCCGTGATCGTCGGGTTCAGTCGATCCATCAACTCCAACAGATCGCGTCGCCGGCGGCTCGCCCACGGTGCCAGGCGAAATGTCCAGTTGCTGTCGTCCGCGTTCCCGCCACAACCTCTTCTTGCAACGCAGGCCCTCGTTCAGAGCCACGGCTTGCAGTTGGTTCATGATCCGAGTGCGCGCCTGCACCAGGCGGTGCCGGTGCCACAGCAGTTGGCGCAAATCCCGGTTCTCCCAGCTCGGTACCCAGATCTGCGGGAACCGATCCTCCAGCAGCTAGCGCAAAATCAGTTGCGCATCCTGGCCATCCGTCTTCTGCTTGCGTACTCGCTTCGGGCGGATCTCGGCTGCGTCTCCGATCCACAACTCAAACTGCAACTCAGCCACGAGTCGTTCGAAGCAGTGTGCGTGCCCACTGGCTTCCATCCCAACCCGCACCTTCTGACCCGCAGTCGCCAGATCACGATAAAACTTCTCCGCCTCTTCGTGATGCGCTAGCCGCTTTTCCGGGAGCTCTCCGGCGTCGGTATCCACCGCAGCCATTTGCTGAAACTCGGGGTGAAAATCTACTCCTATAATGATCATCGTTCGGCTCCTTTCTCCCCAGCCTGTTGGTTGGCTTTAGCACCACCAACTTTACTCAGGCACTGGAGCCGACATTGTCATGGAATCAATTGCATCATTGGCCGTGTCGGCCAATTCTCAGTGAGTGTAATCGCCTGGCGGGAGCCAACTTGGACAATGGGGATCCGGAGATGCTGTTCTCGATGACGAGGTTCTTCAGGTTTCTTCCAGAGGAGCAGCGCCAGGCGTTTCTAGAAGGCTTGAGCGAGAAGGCATCATGAGCCCGATGCATTCCGAGACTCCTCGTTTGCGGCTGGATCCGACTTCATACGAGAGGCTGCGGCGGCAAATTTTGTGTCGCGATGCCTGGCGGTGTCAATCGTGCGGCACGATGTCGAACTTGGAGGTTCACCATAAGGAATTTCGCAGCCATGCGGGCGAGGATTCCGAGCTGAATCTCATTACGCTCTGTGCCAAGTGTCACACCAGCGCTCATGGGACTTGGAAAAGCGACGACGGCATCGCAGTGTGCCGCCCAGTACAACCCGGTTGGTACAGGCGGGCAGCCGCTGGAGGCTTAGACATTCGTCCGTCCCGACATGGTAATATTTTGGCCGTGCCCATCACCGACACAAGCCCTTCCGCACAAGCTCTCCAGCTCCAAATTCAACGGGCGATGCCAGGAGAACAGCGCCTACTCCTGGCGCTGGAAATGAGCCTGTTTGCTCGCGAATTGGCAAAGGAGCGAATCCGGCGAGAGTATCCAGAATGGTCGGACGCGCAGGTGGCAGGAGA
>Ga0182015_10004928_pt1 | contig 14109 bp, 11 predicted proteins | sample 712P3MmetaG_FD_120478 | JGI IMG/M metagenome (GOLD analysis project Ga0182015, IMG submission 120478) | Permafrost microbial communities from Stordalen Mire, Sweden - 712P3M metaG | ecosystem: Environmental > Terrestrial > Soil > Wetlands > Permafrost | place: Sweden: Stordalen | collected...
AACTTCAGCGAGCCCACTCCTGCATCGCTCCCCGGCGTCTCCTGGTAATCGTGGATGAACAACTCCAGCGACTGGGCCACGCTCGCTGTACGCACATGCCATCCGTCGGTGTCCTCAAACGCCGCTCGCGTAAACGGCTGGCCGCCCAGCACGATCAGGTTCCCGCCGTGATCGAGATAACGCAGGATCGAATCCCAATCCGCTTCCGGCCACGCCGACCCGTAGGGCAGCACCAGCAGATCTGTTTCCGGTTTCGACAGCGCATCGCCCAAACCCGCCGCGTCCACAAACGATGCGTCAGCGAACGCCGCCCTCAGCCCAGCCGAATCCGGCGCAGGAGAATCCGCTGCCGGAAATCCGGCCTGCCAGAAAACAACAGTCTTTGCGAACGAAGAGGTCGAGACGAGACCAGCGAGAACAAGCAGGAAAAGCCGAAACGTGCGAAGCAATTTCATGGGTTCGGGCTCGACGCGTGATTACGATACCACGCGCTCAGAATCCGCAATTCGAAAGGCGAAGGAAGGGAACTACTGCGGCTTCGGAGTCGGCAGGGTCGGTGCGGGCGTCGCGGTCCCCTGCGCCGGCGCCGGCTTCGCACTCGCCGCGGCGGAATCCCGCGCAGCTTGCTTATCCAGCTTCTCCTGGTGCTTCTTCATGAAGTGCTGCGCGATGTCCGGCCAGAACTCCGCGATCTCGGCGCCCACCGCGCCCTCGTAGGTAACGCTCGCGCCGCGGCCCAGGGTCAGCTCCACGCCGCGATCGTTAGCTGGGTAATAGAGATTCGAGACGGTCCCGCCGATGAAATTCCCGGCCACGTTGGCGTAATTCGGCCCCCATGTTCCCTTATCGCGCTTGCACCACACCGTCGTCAGCGCCGAGTACCCGGCCCGCTTGAAGAAGTTGCCATGACCCATGCGGTAATAGCGCGGATCCTCGTGCCACCAGGAGGTCAGAATCGCATTGCCCCAGAGGTTGCCATCGAAGGTGTCCACATAGGCCGCGCCCCAATACTTCGCGAAGCCTTCTACGCCTTCTCCATACGAGGGATACTCATTGCCCAGCTGGCTGAGCTCCCCGTCAATCGCGGTGATCGCGAAAACATACCAATCCGTCGAGCTCTTAAAGAACAGCTGATACTTCTGTTTCGATGTCATAGGCGCTGCGTTGGCATTCGACTGCACGTTGAACATCGGCACCACACCCAGCAAACGCTGCTTCTCTTCCGCCTCCAGCTCCCGCTTCGCTCGCTCCTGCTGTTGCTCTTTGGTCTCCGGGGTGTTTTGCGCCGGCTGCGCGGAACTGGACGAACCGGACTGGCCCGGAGCCGGCGCAGGCTGTGTGGAACTCGATGAAGTGGCTGGCGGTGGCGTCTGGTTCTGCTGCGGCGTCTGGCTCTGCGCTGGTGTCGGTGCCGGAGCCGGCGTCGGCGGAGGCGAGCTCTGTTGTGCGGTGGCCAGCGGGGCATCGGGCAACTCGTCCGTACTTACAGACTGCCCGTGCGCGCCCAACGACATCAAGGTCGCAGCGGCGGCCAGAAGAAAAATCCGCAGAGTGCAGTCACCAAAAAAACGCTTGCCTGAAATCAAATTGTGGCTCCGGCCCGAGGGACGCATGACTGCTGCGGGGACTGCGGGGTTTCACAAACTAGTTGGACTGTCGAACCTTAGAGACGCAACCAGGCATCCGGAAGTTGTGATCCGCAAGTGAATCCGTCCGCCCGGTGTAACCCAAACTCCGCTGATCATAACGAAGGCTTCGATGAGGGGCAAGACAAATGGCGTTCAACTAGCTGGTTTACTTACACCTTATGCCATACTGGTCTGGATTGTCCCCATCCACAATGCAGCCTTCTCCGAACCCTGAGTTCATGCGCAAAGCGATTGCTCTCGCGACGGAAAACGTCCGCAGCGGCCAGGGCGGTCCGTTCGGAGCGGTCATCGTGAAGGATGGCGCCCTGATCGGCGAGGGAATCAACTGCGTCACCCGCGACAACGATCCGACGGCCCACGCCGAGGTCCGCGCCATCCGCGCCGCCTGCCAGACGCTCGGCATCTTCAGTTTGCAGGGATGTGAAATTTACACCAGCTGCGAGCCCTGTCCCATGTGTCTCGCTGCGATTTACTGGGCCCGCATCGACCGCATCTGGTACGGCAACACCAGCGCCGACGCTGCCCGTGTCGCCTTCGACGATGCATTTCTCCACCGTGAGATTGCGCTGCCCGCGCATCAACGCACCATCCCCGCGTCGGCGCTGCTGCACGAGCTGGCCTGGGAGTCCTTCCAGCTCTGGCTCGATAGCCCCAACAAGAAGCCCTATTAGACAGGTGCTGATCGCGTGCCGACCTCTTGCACCGTTGCACCCCTCCAGCGCATCTTTTGATCTATGGAATACAGACTGCTTGGACGTTCGGGACTCAAGGTTTCAGCGCTGAGTTTCGGCGCAGCAACCTTTGGCGGTGGCACCGAGTTTTTCGCTGCGTGGGGCAACACCGGCGTTGACGAAGCGCGGCGCATGGTCGACCTTTGCATTGACGCCGGCGTGAACCTCTTCGACGTGGCGAACGGCTACTCGAACGGCCTGGCAGAAGAAATCCTCGGCAAGGCTCTCCAGGGAAAACGCAACCAGGTCCTGATCTCGACCAAGGCCTTCTTCCCCATGGGCGATGGCCCCAACGACCTCGGCTCCTCCCGCCTCCATCTCCTCGAACAGTGCGACGCGAGCCTCAAAAGATTGGGCATCGACCACATCGACATCTACCACATGCACGGCTTCGACCGCCTCACCCCGGTCGAGGAGACCGTGGACACGCTCAACACGCTGGTCCACGCCGGTAAGGTCCGCTACATCGCATGCTCCAATTTCTCCGGCTGGCATCTTATGAAGTCTCTCGCCGTCTCCGCGCGTCACGGTTGGACGCGGTACGTCGCTCACCAGGTTTATTACTCGCTCATCGGCCGCGAATACGAGTGGGAGTTGATGCCGCTCGGCCTCGATCAGGGCGTGGGCGCCCTCATCTGGAGTCCGCTCGGCTGGGGTCGCCTCACTGGCAAAATTCGCCGCGGCCAGCCACTGCCCAAAGTCAGCCGCCTGCACAAGACAGCCGATGACGGCCCACCCGTCGCCGACGAGTTCGTCTACCGCGTCGTCGACGCTCTCGACGCAATCGCAAAAGAGACCGGCAAAAGCATTCCGCAGATCGCGCTCAACTGGCTGCTCCAGCGCCCTACGGTTTCGAGCGTCATCATCGGCGCGCGGACCGAAGAACAACTCCGCCAGAACCTCGAAGCCGCGGACTGGAATCTGACCGCGGAGCAGGTAGCGAAGCTCGACGCCGCCAGCGACGTCACCCCCGTCTACCCCTACTGGCATCAGCGCATCGTCGGCCAGCGCAATCCTGACGCGGTTCGCTTCGTCCCCGGGGAGTGACAGCTAGTCCCCAAACGGATGCTCCAGTGACGGGCTGGCCGGAGTCAGCAGCTCCGCCCCGTTCTCGCCGATGTGCATGTCGTCCTCAAGGCGAATGCCGAATTCGCCGGGCATATAAATCCCCGGCTCGTCGCTGAAGATCATCCCCGCCTGCATCCGCGGATGCAGATCCCAGCCATACATGTCGTTCGTCACCAGGTAGGGCCACTCGTGCATGTCCATGCCGATGCCGTGCCCCACGCGGTGCGAGAAATACCGAAACCCAGGTCCATAGCCGGCGTCGATGATCACTTTTCGGGCAGCCGCATCGACGCTGGCCAGCTCAACCCCAGGCCGCGCCGCAGCCAGCGCCGCCTGCTGTGCCCGCCGCACCACTTCGAACACATGGTTCATCTTCTCCGTCGGCTTGCCGAGCATGAACGTCCGCGTGATGTCCGACGTGTACCCCTCCACCACGCAGCCGTCGTCCACCATCAAAATCGTTCCTTCGCGGATCGTCTGCACCTGCCGCGACCCGTGCGGTGATGCCGTAAACGTCCCGATATTCAGGCTTGCTTCGCCCACCAGCCCCACCTTGTCATACGCAGCGCCCACCAGCCGATGTACATCGGTCGTGGTCATCCCTTCGCGCAGCGACCGATACACCGCTTCGTAGACTGCGAGCGTCGCCGCTCCCGCCACGCGGATGCACTCGACCTCGTGGGCGTCCTTGATCATCCGGCAGCCCGCGGTCACCGGCGTCGCGATCACAAACGTCAGCTGCGGGCCCGCCTGCGCAAGGCTGCTCGAGAAGACATACTTCATGTTTTCGTCGAGCCCAACCCGCCCGATCGCGATCCCGCGATCCCGCAGACCGCGCACCAGCAGCGCGAACGGGCTCTCGTCCTCCTGCCAGGTCAACACATCCGCATCCGAGCCAAACGGACCGCTGCTCAGCAGCTCATGGGCGCGAGCATTTTCGAACGCCGGACACACGACAAACGGCTTTGCTTTTGCCGGAATTACCAGCGCCCACAGTCGTTCGCCTCCGTTCAGGCTGATGTTGGCGAAGTACATCGAGCTGGTTGAATTGTTCGCGAGCACAATCGCATGAATGTGGTTCTCCACCATCAGTGCCTTCGCGCGCTCGATGCGCGCCAGCCGCTCTTCATTCGTGAACGGCGGCACGCGCCCGGCAAACGAGGGCAGAGCAGCGATGGGCGCGGGCAGGGAAGCCGCGTCGTCCGATGCTTCGCCAAAGACGGGAAGGGCCGCAGCCACAACCGCTACCGATGATGCTCGAAAGAACGAACGCCTCGAAAGCATGTTTTCTCCTGAATTCAGGCCGAAGGGCTGGGGAAAGAGTCAGGAAGAGAGTAACCGATCCCGCACCGCGACGCCCCCGTCTCCGCGCGAGCTGCACCCTATACCCTGTCCCCTGCACCCTGCTATACTCAGCCGTTGCGGGCAGACCCGGAAATGGCTCTTTTTTCGGCCTTTTTGCCCCAGAATTCCGACGAAAGCACGTCTCTGAGGTTCCCATGTCCGGCCATTCCAAATGGGCGACAATCAAGCACAAAAAGGGTGCGCTCGACGCCAAGCGCGGCAAGATTTTCACGCAGCTCATCAAGGAAATCAGCATCGCCGCCAAGTCGGGCGGTGATCCCGACGGCAATCCTCGCCTGCGCAGCGCCATCGCTGCCGCCAAGGCCGAGAACATGCCCAACGACAACATCAAGCGCGCCATCCAGCGCGGAACCGGCGAGCTGCCCGGCGCCACTTACGAAGAGATTTCCTTCGAGGGCTACGGTCCAGGCGGTGTCGCGATTATTGTTGACTGCACCACCGACAACCGCAACCGCGCCGTCAGCGAGATCCGCCACACCTTCGCCAAACACGGTGGCAACCTGGGCGAGCCCAACTCCGTCCGCTTCATGTTTTCCAAGAAGGGCATCATCGCCATTTCCAAAGCGGCCGCCGACGAAGAGAAGCTGATGAACATCGTCATCGAAACCGGCGGCGAAGACCTGAACGACGAGGGCGACACCTGGGAGATCATCACCGCGCCCAACGCGTATGAAGCGGTGGCTCAGGCGGTACGCGACGCGCAGATCGAAACCGTCATGTCCGAGATCACGATGGTCGCCTCCACCTACACCAAACTCGAAGGCCCGCAGGCCGCATCCATGGTGCGCCTGCTCGAAGCCCTCGAAGAACACGACGACGTGCAGAACGTCTATTCCAATTTCGACATGGACGCGAAGCAACTGGAAGAAGTCACCAGCTAGCGGCGGCAGCATCATTCACCGAGAGGCCGCCGCCCATTGGCGGCCTTTCCTTTGATCGGGAGTCGTTCGCGCACGATGAAAAAACGTAACCTCGCTCTTTTCGCTGGAGCCCTTTGGTTCGCCACTGCTCTCTCCGTGGTTGCGCAGTCCACGTCCTCGCCTGCGGATAATACTCCCCGTCGCGCAACCGTCGCCGATCCGCCCCTGGTCGACTCCGCCAACACTGCCTCTGCCTCGATGGCAACGCGTCCCTGGGAATGGGGTCCGTTCTTTCAGGGCGGCAACGGAATCGGGTATCGCTCCGACTTCCACTTCACCGCCGCCGGCGCGCGGATCGGGAAGGTGCTCCTCAACCAGCACCTCGATGGCGTCTTCCGCGGCCAGTTCGAATTGGCCGGCGAGATCATCCCGTATTGGCAGGCATTCACGCCCCCCCAGGGCTTGCAGCCTGTGACGGTCAATATCCCCGCCGACGCTGTGAACTACACCTATTACGTGCCCACGGGGGGTGGAACCTTCACCGGAGTCAGCATTACGCCGGTTATTTTTCGCTGGGATTTCAAGCCACGACGCCGCTTCGTTCCTTGGTTCCAGGCCGCCGGCGGCGTGATCTACACGACGCATAAGTTTCCGCCCGATGTGCTGGTGATGCACGGTCTTCCGGGCGGGACCAGCGTGTGGAACTTCTGCCCGCAGGGTGGCATCGGCCTCCATTATTTTGTCCGGCCGGGGAGAGCGATCACTGTCTCCGGCAGCGGGGTTCACATCTCCAGCGCGTCGCTCGGCGACCGGAACCCCGGAGTAAACGCCAGCATCATGTTCCAGATTGGGTATACGTTCTTCAGCAGAAGGTAAAAGGAAAGTGAAGCAGCCGGCGAACCAGGTGCGGTTCCGCTCGACAATGCCGGTCAGGTCGTAAACATGCCAGATGCCCTCATCGAATGCGTGCCCAACTTCTCTGAAGGCCGAAAGCCCGAGGTGATCGAGGCGATCATCTCCGCCATGCAGGTCGAGGGGGCGCACCTGCTGGACTGGTCGCTGGACTCCGACCACAACCGCTCCGTCGTCACCATCGCCGGTCCTCCCGCCGCTGTCGTCGAGGCCGCCATTCGCGGGGCGGGCCGCGCGGCGCAGCTCATCGACCTCACCACCCAGGAGGGTGTGCATCCCCGCATCGGAGCGGCCGACGTCATCCCCTTCGTGCCCATTCGCAACATCTCCCTCGAGCAATGCGCGCTGCTCGCCCGCCAGGCCGGCACGGAAATCTGGAAGCGCTACCAGGTTCCCGTCTATTTCTACGAAGCCGCCGCAGCCCGCCCCGATCGCGCCCTGCTCGAAGAAGTGCGCCGCGGCCAGTTCGAAGGCCTGCGTGATGCAGTTCTGCGCGAGCCCGCACGCCGGCCCGACGTCGGCGGTCCCTCGCTGCATCCCACCGCCGGCGCTTCGGCCGTGGGTGCGCGCCGTTTCCTCATAGCCCTCAACCTCTACCTCAACACCGCGGAAGTCGCTGTCGCCCGCGCCATCGCCAAAGATATCCGCCAGTCGGGCGGAGGCCTCGCCGGCGTCAAGGCCATGGGCGTCACCGCCCACGGCCAGGCCCAGGTCTCCATGAACATCACAGACTTCACCCGCACCCCGGTCGGCGAAGTCTATGCTGCCGTGAAGGAAAAGGCCCACAGGCACGGCGCCGCTCCGGTCCGCGCCGAGTTGATTGGCCTCATCCCCGAGGCTGCGCTTGAGCGAAACAGCGAGTGGCTGCGTCTGCTGGGTGACATCGGTCCGGGCGGGTTCGACCTCGACGAGAAGGTTCTCGAACGGCGGCTGGATCGTCCGTTACCCTGGCCGGTAGCCAATGGTTAGCCGATAGTTGTAGACCCAGCCCCGCGGCGACCGGCGTAAAATTGAGAAACGGCGCGGCGAGTCGTTTTGCCGTCGCTCGGGGGCAAAGACCTCGAGGGTCATCAAATTCTTCAAACTCAGCCGGTGGTCTGGCGGAGGAAGCAGGTTCACTAGTGAAATTCAGCAAGCATTCGTACTGCGGTTTGTCCTTTGTGGCACTCCTGTGCGCGATCGTCGCGCTTCCGGCGCGGGCGGCGCAGATCGACACCGACGCCCGTTCGGCCATTCCCCACGATGTCCAACAGCTCATCGTCGTGGACTACCGCATCATGGAGAACTCCTCCGCGGCCATGGATCTGAAAGCGCGCGTACTTCCTCCGGAGCTGAAGCAGCTGGAAACAGCGCTCAAAACCTCCGGCCTCAATGAGAATCAGGACGTCGAGCAGCTGGCCTTCGCGGCCTATCGCGTCGGCTCCGGCGACAACGTGAAGATCGTCGGGATCGCGCAGGGCCAGTTCCAGGTCAACGATATTCTCGCGAACTTCCAGAAAAAGAAAATCAAGCCTACGATGATCCGTAACAACCGCCTCTATCCGATGGGCGCCGGCGGCATGCTGGTCACGTTTCTGAATCCGACCACCATGCTGTTCGGTTCGAGCGACGCTATCAAGCCCGCCCTCGATTGCCGCGACGGCCTCGCGCCCAGCTTCCTCACCAACCAGGACATGCTCACCGCCATGGGCCAGGTGGACTCCGAGCCGATCTGGAGCATTCTCGACCAGAAGGGCACCGAGTACATGATGCATTCCCTCCTCGGTCAGGCTTCGCAGCTCGCCGACTACGACCAGGTGCGCAAACGCCTCCTCAATTCCAGCTACACCATGAACTTCACCAATGGCGTCAAGTTCACCCTGTATGTGGCCACCTCGGATACCTTCACTGCGGCGACCATGTCGTCACTGCTGAACGCCGCCGCCATGTACGAAAAAGTCAGTGGCAGTGCCGTCGAGAAGCAGGCCATCGACAGTACCACCATCGACTCGTCTTCCGGCATGCTCAGCGTGAAGTTCGTCGCCTCCAACAGCCAGTTCTCCAGCCTCCTGCAGTCCCCGCTCTTCCAGAACGTCGTGCGTTAGGGGCGCCCGTTCAAATCCAGGGAGCGGCCTCTGCGCCGCTCCCTTCCTCTTCCCGGACTCCATCCAGCAGCAACTGAAACTGCTCCACCGGCACCGGGGCGCCGAACAGGTATCCCTGGTAAACATGGCACCCGAAGCCTGCCAGGCAGTCTCGCTGTGCTTCCGTCTCCACCCCTTCGGCCAGCAGCGGCAAATGCATCTCCCGGCTCAGCCAGATGATGGCGTGCGCGATTGCCCTGCTCGTCGCATCCGCAAGGATGTCCCGCACAAAGCTGCCGTCGATCTTCAGCCGATCCAGAGGTAGACGCTTCAGATAAGCCAATGACGAGTATCCGGTTCCAAAATCATCCAGGGACAACCGCAGCCCGCGCGACCGGAGCGCATTCATGATCGCAATCGTCTCTTCCATATCCTCCACCAGCAGGCTCTCCGTAATTTCAAGCTCCAGGCTCCTCGGGTTGGCTCCCGTGGTCTCCACCACAGCCAGCACCCGGTCGGCAAAATCCGCCTGCCGGAATTGCCGCGGGCTGACGTTCACCGCAACCGACAGCGAAGCCGTCTCCGCTCGTTGCGCCCATACCGCCAGCTGCCGGCATGCGTCCTCCAGCACCTGGTTGCCCAGCGCAACGATCAGCCCCGTCTCCTCCGCCAGCGAAATAAACTCCGCCGGAAGCAGAACCCCGCGTCGCGGGTGATTCCACCGCAACAGCGCCTCTGCGCCAACCACCCGGTCCCCATCCACCTGAGGCTGATACCACAGCTCGAACTCCCGGTTCCGGATCCCCTGGCGCAGCTCCCCCTCCAGCGCTGCACGCGCATTCACGGCCGACTGCAGTTCGGGCGCGAAAAAACGGATCGCCTCCCTCCCCGCTGCCTTCGCCTGATACATCGCGATATCCGCCTGCTGCAGAATCGCGCTGGAGCTCTCATTGCGATCCCCGAATACCGTGATCCCCATGCTCGCCGTGCTCCGGCATTCGCGGCCCGCCAGCAGGTAAGGCTGGGTGATGCTGGCCAGTATTTTTTCCGCCACATTCCCTGCCTGCGCCGCCGCCTCTTCCGATGTTCTCCCCAGATCCTCCAGAATCACCACAAACTCGTCCCCACCCACTCGCGCCGCCGTGTCCACGGCGCGAATGCAGCCCGTCAGCCGTTCACCCACTTCCTTCAGCAGAAGATCGCCAACCGCGTGCCCCAGCGTATCGTTCAGGTTCTTGAAATTGTCCAGGTCGATGAACAGCAGAGCCCGCTGCCGCCCACTGCGCTTGCTCGCCGTCACCGTCTGTCGCAGCCGCTCCAGCAGCAGCCGCCGATTGGGCAGTTCCGTCAGAGGATCGTAAAAGGCCAGATGCCGGATTTCGTCCTGTGCCGTCTTCACATCCGAAATGTCTCGCGCAATGGAAAGGATGCATGGAACGCCCTCCAGCTCGATCACCGATGCCGACATCAGCCCCCAGAACACCTCCCCATTCTTCTTCCTGAATCGCGCCTCGAAGTTGCGGCAAACCCCCTGCCGGTGCAGCATCTCCACCAGCCTGCCCCGATCGGCCGGGTCCTCCCAGATGTTCAGCTCGATCGAGCCGTGTCCGATCACTTCCTCCCGCGTATATCCCGTGGTTTCCAGAAACGCCTTGTTGCACTCCACATAGATTCCGTCGCTCACGCGGTTCAGGTTGATCGAATCCAGCGACATCTGGAATGCCGTGCGGTAGCGCTCTTCGCTCACCCGCAGCGCCTCCTGCGCTGCCGCCAGCAGCTCCTCCGCCTGCTTGCGCGCGTTAATGTCCTGGACCAGGGTGAGAAAGAATTGCGGCCGGCCCTCGTCGTCGTGCTGGATCGAGATCGTCAGCGTGACCCACGTGAGCGAGCCGTCTCTGCGCAGGTAGCGCTTCTCGAAGCTCGCGCTGCTGACCTCGCCGCTCAGCAGGTGCATCGCCGCGGATTTGCCGCTGTCTCGATCTTCCGGCGGCGTGATCTCCTGAAAATTTGAGCCCACCAGTTCTTCGGGAGAATATCCCACAATTCCTGCGAAGCACTCGTTGCACTTCAGTATTCTCCCCTCCAGCGAAGTGTGCAGGATGCCCACCGCCGCCTGGTCGAACGACGCGCGATAGCGATCCTCGCTGTCCCGCTGCCACCGAGCGCCGCCTGTCTCCTCCGGCCCGGCGGAATTCCCGCACGCGGAGCCAGCCGCGGAGTCAGCCTCCTCTTCCTCGATTGCGACCGGAATACCTTCCTCCACCGGCGTGCGCACCCAGTCCTCTCCACAGCGGGCTGTTCCTCCCGCCGCCTCACCGTCGCCGTCGAGTCCCCTCGCATGGATCTCCCCGCGGCTCCGTCCTGAAAGGTTGTCGAAACTCCCTCACCTCCTCTATCGGCCCCCATCGCCAGCCCTTGATAGCGGCCTCCCGCCCATCTCCTGCCGCCAGCTGTCTCTCACCGGGCCCCACCCCCGCCAGCGGCGACGGATGCTTCGGCTGATACAAATACAGCTCCTCGCCATCGGGCAAACGAAACGACGTTAGCCTTTCCTATCTCTCTTCGTTCACCGGCTGCGTGAACTCGACACCTTTCGCCTTCAGCTCCTTCACCGTCGCCTCGAGGGCGTCGCACATCAGGTGAAGCTGATGCCCTTCGGGGCCATCATGCGGGTGCACAGCCAGCTCCGCGGGTGGAAGCGCGAAGATCGGCCACCCGCGTCCGCATCCACCGCTGGAAACTGCAGCACATCGCGGAAGAACGCGCGCACCTGTTCCGGTTCGCGCGAGTAGAGCACCACATGGGCCGCCTGGATCATGGTGAAGCCCTCCGACGGCATCACCATCGCGCTGCAATCCGCATGGCACGAAAGTTTTGTTCGCCTGTTAACCGACCGGGCAACCCTGCTGCCCATCCCGGTATAATGGAACCTGCAGAAAGAGCGAACATCTTTCCACTTTCGATCTGAAGGGAACTCCGCCCCCATGGCGACCACCAACGCCGGCGCCCCGTCCGCGCAAGGCGAAACAGCAACAGCGGCTTCTCCAAAGCCCGTCACCAACGACTTCAGCATTCAGATAGCTACCGTCAACGGCTCCGGCTCGCAGTCGGCCAACAGCGTTCTGCTGCGCAGCATCTTTGCCATGGGCGTCCCCGTCAGCGGCAAGAATCTCTTCCCCTCGAACATCGCCGGCCTGCCGACCTGGTTCACCATCCGCGCCAGCAAATACGGCTACGTCGCGCGCCGCAAAGAGATCGACATCCTCATCGCCATGAACGCCGAGACCGCGCGCGAGGACATCCTGTCCCTCCGTCCCGGTGCAGCGGCGATCTACGAGGAAACCGCCAACCTGAAGCAGTACCGCGACGACGTCACCTGCTACCCGGTGCCCTTCGACAAGCTCACCGCCGCCGTTTGCCCCGAGGCCAAGCTGCGCAAGCTGGTTAAGAACATGATCTACGTGGGAGTCGCGGCGCAGCTGCTCTCCATCGACATGAAAGCGGTGGAAGGCGCGCTGCGCATGCAGTTCGCGAAGAAGCAAAAGGCCGCTGACCTGAACTGGGCCGCCGTGGAAGCCGGCTTCAACTACGCGGCACAGTCGCTCACTAAGCAGGATCCCTTCGTTCTCGAGCGCATGCACGCCACCGAGGGCAAGATCATCATCGACGGCAACGCCGCCTGCGCGCTGGGCGCGATGTTCGCCGGCGTGACGGTGGTGACGTGGTATCCCATCACGCCCTCCTCGTCGGTCGTCGAGCAGCTCATCGATTATCTGAAGAAGTACCGCGTCGAGAAAGACGGCAAAGCAAGCTTCGCTGTGGTACAGGCCGAAGACGAGCTGGCCGCGATCGGCATGGTGCTCGGCGCGGGCTGGGCTGGCGCCCGCGCTATGACCTCGACCTCCGGTCCCGGTATCTCGCTGATGGCCGAATTCACCGGCCTCGGCTATTTTGCCGAACTCCCCGGCGTCATCTTCGACATTCAGCGCGTCGGGCCCTCCACCGGCCTGCCCACGCGCACCGCTCAGGCGGATCTGCTCTCCATCGCGTTTCTCTCCCACGGCGATACGAAGCACGTGATGCTGCTGCCCGGCAGCGTGAAAGAGTGTTTCGAGTTTGCCGGCGCGGCCTTCGATCTGGCTGAGCATTTACAAACCCCGATCTTCGTGCTCTCCGACCTCGACCTCGGCATGAACAACTGGATGTCCGATCCCTTCGAATACCCCGACAAGCCGCTCAATCGCGGCAAAATCCTTAGCGCCGAACAGATCGAGGAGATGAAGAAGAGCGGTGGCTGGGGCCGCTATCAGGACCGCGACGGCGACGCCATCCCGTATCGCACGCTGCCCGGCACCGACCATCCGCAGGCCGCCTACTTCACCCGCGGCAGCGGCCACAACGAGAAGGCTCTCTACTCCGAGCGCCCCGAGGACTACCAAAACCTGATGGAGCGCCTCGCGCGCAAGTTCGAGACCGCGCGCACCCTGGTTCCCGCGCCCGTCGTCGTCCAGACCGGCCAATCGAAAGTCGGCATCATCGCCTTTGGCACCTCCGATTTCGCCGTCACCGAGAGCCGCGATCAGCTGAAGAAGGAATACGGCGTCGAGGCGGATTATCTGCGCCTCCGCGCCTGGCCCTTCAGCCGCGAAGTGCGCGACTTCGTCGCCTCCCACGAGCGCATTTACGTCGTCGAACAAAATCGTGACGCGCAGATGCTGAGTCTGCTCAAGCTCGACCTGCCCGCCGGCGAGACGCCGAAGCTGCGCAGCGTGCGCCACTTCAACGGCCTGCCCATCGACGCGCGCTCCGTCACCGACGAAATCGTTCTACAGGAAGGAATCTGATAAATGGCAGCGACGGTTACAAATCCTGGCCCTAAGGTCAACCGCATCGGCCTGCCGGTCCTCGAATACCGCGGCAGCAAGACCACCCTGTGCGCCGGCTGCGGCCACAACGCGATTTCCGAGCGCATCATCGACGCCATGTACGAAATGGGCGTGCAGCCGGAGCGGGTCATGAAGCTCTCCGGCATCGGCTGCTCCTCCAAGAGCCCCGCCTACTTCATGTCGCGCTCGCACAGCTTCAACAGCGTCCACGGCCGCATGCCTTCGGTAGCCACGGGCGCGCTGCTGGCCAACAAAACCATGCTCGGCATCGGCGTTTCCGGCGACGGCGACTCGGCCTCCATCGGCATCGGCCAGTTCGTCCACCTCATGCGCCGCAATCTGCCCATGATCTACATCATCGAGGACAACGGCGTCTACGGCCTCACCAAAGGTCAGTTCTCCGCGACCGCCGACATCGGCTCGAAGCTCAAAACTGGCGTCGTCAACGATCTGCCTGCGATCGATACCTGCTCGCTCGCCATCCAGCTCGGCGCAACGTTCGTCGGCCGCTCATTCTCAGGCGATAAGCGGCAGCTGCTCACCATGCTGAAGGCGGCCATCGCCCACAAGGGCAC
>Ga0182015_10004929_pt1 | contig 14108 bp, 21 predicted proteins | sample 712P3MmetaG_FD_120478 | JGI IMG/M metagenome (GOLD analysis project Ga0182015, IMG submission 120478) | Permafrost microbial communities from Stordalen Mire, Sweden - 712P3M metaG | ecosystem: Environmental > Terrestrial > Soil > Wetlands > Permafrost | place: Sweden: Stordalen | collected...
CGAATTTCTTCTCGGCCGGAGGTGGTGGATGCTCAGGGTGGTCCCATGACTGGCAACGGGGGTGGTCCCATGCCGCTGGCAAAACCGGCGGCTAGGTGGTCCCATGTCGCTGGCAAACGACACAGCTGGGCGCGGATCCGGGCGTGCTCCTTGATGTTGACGTCGATCTTCTCTTCTTCGTTCGGCAGGACGAGGGACGGTCGCGCGTATTCGGCGAGGTCCGAGCGGGTCATGCTCCCGCCAGCCGGGCGGCAGGCGAAGGCTGCCATCGCGGCGAGTGTGTCCTCGAGGATCCAGGCCCGGTCGGCGAGCTCCTTGAACGTGCAGGCAGCTCTCAGTTCCTCGAGCTTCGGACAGAGAAGAACCCGCCGCCGGAACGTCGGCGACGGGAACGGGAACGGAAAGCCTTAGCCACTGTCGGGCCTCCAGTCTGCTTAGCGAGTGCTGCGGAAGGGGAGCGTCCTACGCTGAGCTCGTTCCGGCTGGTGCCTCGGCCGTCGCCGCAGCGATCATCCCCACGCGATGGCGTCCCCGGCCTGTGAGAGGGGTCGCACCTCGCTTGTGCCTCTCAGCGTATGTGGAGGCGGCTAACGCCGTGGTTCGAGCGTCGACACGTCACGACTCGGCTTGGTCGACGGCTTGTCGGCTGTGCGCACGATCCGGAGCCCGGCGTCTGATGGGCGCCCGCACAAAGCGGAAACTCGGTTCCGGAGCTGGCTCTGGAGACGTCGGGCTGTCTCCAGCCACTGCGGCGGTCGGGCCAGCTCGATCGCGGGCGCCCTGACTGCCCGGCTCATTGCGTCCGCAACTGCCGCGATGATTCGTCCTGCGTCCCTCACCGGCATACGGAAGCTCGCAACGCAACGCTCCTCGTGCCAGATGCTCAAGACGATCAAGCGCTCGGTCCCGTGCCATGAGACATGGAGCCGCCGAGACGGTGATCGGTCGTCGATAAACCAGGCCTCGGAGACCCTCGAACTCGGCCGGGAGACGCCCACATTCGCCAGTGTGCTCGCGAAGGAAGTCGCTGTCTACTGGCAGCACCCCGCGCTCGTGCTCGTCGACCCTTCGCCGACGGCTGGGCCAATGGGCACCTAGTCAGGTCCGGCGTCAAAAGCGCGATGCACGCGCTGCGCGAGGCGGCGCGATCATTGAGTTATGCGGCTTTGGTTGAAGGCGCTCCTGTTGTGCTGCCTGCCGATCGTGTTCGCTGGGCTGGGGTATCTCTACCTCAAGGTGCTCTGGCGGCCGCCCCTCATCGGTCATTCCTGTCCCCCCGGCGCAGGCGCGGCCTCCTGTGTGTTTCACCCCATCATCGTCTCGGGTGAGACGTGGGCAGTGTTTGGCGCGCTTGTCGGACTGTGGGTCGCATACGTGACCTCACGCATGCTGTTCGCTTCAGCTCGGGCCGCGCCGAGCGTCCCGGAGGTCTTGGTGGGTATACCTGCGGTCGCAGCCGTCGTTTGGTGGACCATCAGAGACGGGCAACTCGAGGCCGGTACTTCAGGGATCAGGCGCACGTCTTCGCCCTCGTCGGCGTACTCGTCGCCGCTCGCGTGGCGCTGTCTCTGTGTTTCGGGAGAACAGAGTCCGCTCGACCCTCCCACCGCCTCGTGGCGCGCGAATCCTGATCCTCGGTGCGCCCACTGTGCCCGCCGGGAACGGGCTCGTACAGCGGGTGCTCCGGAGGGTGCGGGTCCTGCGGTGAGAGCTGTCCAGCCGTAACGTTCTCGGTGAACGCTCGAGACGGCGCCGCGTTCGATTTGCTTCGTCGACCTCCTTAGTCTCCCTTTTGGATCGAGACGGCCAACTGTTTGGCGTACTCAGCGAAGGCAACGGTTGCCACCGCCAAACCTGGTCGCGATGCCTCCTCGGGGTTCCACCCGTGCGATCGGTCGGCAAGGCTCTGGAGGATCGAGGGTCGCCATTCGGCGTCGAGATGATCCACCGCCCAGAGCATCGCGTCCCTCTTCGAGGTGACTTCTCCAGTTTCGAGGGTGTAGAGGATGCGTGAAAGGGTCGCCACGGCGTACCGCTGCGCCCAGGCGATGCCGAAATTGATCCAGGTGAACAGGTCAGGCAGAAAGCTCTCGGCGTACTGGCGCATGACTGCACGAAGGATGTTCGCGCCGACTTCATCCACGAGCGCAGCGGGTGATGGACCGATGAGCGTGACGCCGCGTTCCCGCAACGACCAGCGCACGACCTTGGTGTTGCAGCTGAAGGAGCTGCGGTCGTGGTACCGGTCCCGAGCCGATCACGCCGACCGGCTCGATTTGTCCATCATCGAGCGAGCGACCGGCGACTGGGTCGGCGAGGTCGTCCTCAACGACCTCAATGCCCCCAACCGCTCCTGCGGCTTTCGCATCCTTCTGGCTGCGCGGCACCATTTCGGGAGGGGTTTCGGGACCGAGGTCACCAGGTTGGTGCTCGGCCACGCCTTTGACACGGTCGGCCTCAACCGAGTCGAGCTCGAGGTGTACGAGTTCAACCCAAGAGCGCGCCATGTCTACGAGAAAGTCGGTTTCGTACATGAAGGCACCAAGCGCCAGGCGCTGTTCTGGCAGGGACAGTGGGTCGACGCCGATCTCATGGCCATGCTCGCCAGCGACTGGCGTCGAGTACCCAGCGACAAGGGAGGACTCGTCGGATCGCCAGTAGCCGCACGGGAACCGAAGCCCACGAGGCGCGGCGACTACTGAAGGACCTGGGACGATTCCGCGCCCGACCTCGTGGTCGTAATTGGGCGCAGAGGCGCCCACTGTGAACGACTTCATTGAGCCCGAGCCTCGCCGCCATCGCTGGCGTGGCGATGACTCCGACACCCTCGGAGTCCCGGTTGCGCTTGCAATGGTGCTTGCGCGTACCGAGAAAGTCGCAGTTTTGGCGAGCGGGTTTGTTGCTTACCCAAGGGATTCAGCGTCAGTCTGATCACCATTAGCAGGATGGAGCCGCCGAGGGATGACCTCCTGGGAATGGGGGGACCGGGTTCGTGGCGCCAGAGACGAGGATCTGGCGGCCAGGAGCTTCATTTCGGCATAGGTTTCGCCGACGGATCGACGGTCACCAATCTTCAGTTTCCCGGTCATCCGCCCCGAGGCGCTCGCGATGAGTGTGGGACCCGCGTCCTGCACATGACCGGAGGAGGAAGAAGCGGCACCCGTCAGAGCCAGGGCTTTTGGTGGACCGCTCCCGCCGTCTGGGCAGATGCTGCTGGTATGCGAACGGAAGGCTGGTCACATCGAGCAGACGGAAACGTCGCTCGACGCTGAGCTAATCCTTCGAGCGGCCGCAAAGGCGACTGCCCTTTGGGAGGACGACATCAATCTGCCGTCCGACGATGACACGAGGCGGTGGGGCGGCGTCTCAAGGGGCATCCTGGCGGCCGGCGATCCCCCGCATCAAAAGGAGATTCGGAGGACAAGAAGTAGTGCCAAGGTAGACCGCCTCCTTCAAGTTCGCCGTCCGTGGGCCTCCTGCCCCGCCGGCCGGACGGACGGACAGCGAAAAGGCAGCACCGCCCCAAGCGGCGATCACCCGGAGCACCCGGACGCCGTGTCTGACTCCGCTGCGGCGTAGACGTCGTCGTCAGCCGCTCCCGCCAGGTTCTCGTCTCTGATCGTGTCAACGTCATGGCCGCCGTCCCGCAGACGGCTGGCTGTGGAGTGGCCGACGCTCTCGTCAGCTTGATCCTCACGCGGACATCTACGAAGTGGCCGCTCGGTAGCAACTGCATACTCTCGAGGAGTACCCGCAACTCGTCGAAAACGACGTCGGGGCCTGCCATCGAGCATTTCGAGCACGTTCATCCCGTCGGGCGGATCGCCACGAGGAATCGTAGACGTGACGCGCACGATCGCCTACCGACGGTCGCAGCCTGGACCATCACCGTCACCATGAATGATACCCAAGGTCGTATTCCCCCAGACTCTCCCGTCCGCCGACTGGCCAGAGACGCGCATCGCCCGCGGTGATGACGGGCTGGCGCGTAGTCCCTAACCTGGCAGCAATGGACGAGAGCTCGTATCGCGTCTCGGACGCTGAGCGGGAGCAGGCGGTGATCATCTTGCGGGATCACCTGCTCGAGGGACGCCTGACGCTCGAGGAATTCTCGGAGCGGGCGGGCGTGGCCCTTCGAGCCCATGTGGTCGGTGATCTGACTACCATCCAAAAGGATCTGCCACTCGTCACTATCGGAGCTCCGACCCCGAACCGTAAGCCCACCCGTTTCACCTTGGCGGTGTTCGGCCATGCCGTCCGTCGGGGCCGCATTCGGTTGCGCCGACGGACAACCGCTGCCAGCGTCCTCGCCGACATCGACCTGGATCTGCGCGAAGCCTCGATCGAGACCCGCCAAACGTCGGTCTATGTGCTTGCCCTTCTCGGCAATGTCGACGTCTACGTCCCAGAGGGGATCGACGTCGACGTCAGCGGCCTGACGATCTTCGGTCATCGCCGCGACTGGGGGCGTGACGTGGCCGCCCGGGATGCTCCGACCGTCCACATCCGTGCGCTGGGCCTCTTCGGCACCATCGACGTGTGGCGGGTACCGAGCGACGTGTCCGGCGACTACGGAAGGATCATCGATAAGGTCCGCAAGCGGCATCGGGCCGGGGACCGCCGGCGGGAACGACGGCCCCGCGAGCTGCCGCCGCACCCCTAGGACGCCGCCCCTAGCCGGTCCGCGGGAGTGCAACCGAACGACCCTTGGCGGTGGACCATCGCCGGCGCGGGCGCCGGCTTCACCGTCTATTGGGACGAGTTACGCCGCGCCGGGCTTTACCCGAGCATGCCGACGATGAGCTTCCGGACCCTCCAGATTAGCGCGCAGGGCATCGATCCCCTGGCCTTCGGACACTCCCGTCCGTCATCTAGGCCATCCCCGGCGAGGGCGCAGCGGTACGCTCGCCTTTCGGAGGGTGAAGGCCACCGTCCCTGGGTCGACAGACACCTTGGCTCCGATGGCGGACAGCGAAGAGCCTGACCAGTAGGAAGCAATCACCTCTTCGAGGAGCTCCTGTGGATACCTCGGTGTTGGCGGGCGACGCCCTCGCGGTCGAGTATCTCCGAGACGGTGTCACGGTGGATGCCGAAAATGCTTCCCAGTTCTCCGACCTTGGCGCCATTTCGGTATCGCGATGTCGACGACCTCGTCCTTAGTCAGCCGGTGCTGGACCTGCCTGGGGTTCGAACTTTGGGCCGTTCTCGCCTCGCAGAGACCATTTTGAGGGTTCCTGGATGCGGTCTCCCTGGTCACAGGGGGTTCGAATAGTGTCCGCCTCCACAATCGGGGCAGGTCCACAGGGGAGAGCGTTCTCAATAGTGGGCTTCTGCCGCGGCCTGACGACATGGCGGCCGACTGCGCCGCGGCCCTTCGGGCCTTCACAACCGCTTGAGCTGCTCGGGTTCGATCTCTCGTGAGTGGTGACGCAGGCTGGTACTTCCCTGCGATCGCCCGGCCGAAGGCGTGAGCTACGTGTTCGGCGATCGGCGCCAGGGACCGCGCCCACCTGGGCATTGTCTCGGCAAGTTCGTGCGTCATCGGCGAACGCAGCCGACGTGCCCATCGGACGTCTCGACAAATTCGACATTGCGGAAGGTCCGGCGCTCCACCAGACCGAGCAGGAAGCCGTCGACCTCGGGACGGGACCGGCTCCATGACGTCGAGTGCGAGCGACTGGCGTCCCCGCGTGTCGGAGTGGCCAATGCCAAGTCACGGCGCCATTTCGTCACCGCTTGACGCTTCGTTTCAGCTCGGGCGAAGGCCCAGTACCAACTCGGCGGGATCGATTTCGAGCGCCCAGGCGACGCGCACGATCGTGTCGAGCGTGGGCAAGCCCTTCCCGAGTTCGAGGTGGCTGATGTCGGTACGGTGGCGCCAGCGGGATCAGCGAGCTGACTTACTGGCGGTCTGACCCGAGTCGACGTTTCTCGCACGCGATCCCGACCATTCCCGTCGAGGACGTGGCAAATGGTTCGGACGCACGGACGTCAGTGCTCATCGTTCACGCCCCGATCTCGCCCTTCTGCTGTTGACCTGTTCGCCTCGGCGACAGGCTGAAATTCCACACGAAGAGGAGCGCACATCGGCCATGCAATCGCCGTCACTCTTGAGAGTGCCGCGGGGGTTCAACACGGTTCCATTGTATCAAAGGAGTGCTTCTAGAGAGGGCAGTACACGCGGAGAGATTTCCAGTAAACACTCAGCCGTTTAGGGGTATTCAGTGCTAGCGACCTCTGTAGACGAAGTACAGAGTATACGGCTGGCGGCTTCGCGGTGGAGTTCGGTCCTCAATCAATATTGAGGCGCCAGAAAGGTGGCGCCCCATCGTTTGCGACTGTCTTGGCGTCCTGCAGGGAAGGTGCCCATCCTCTGCGAGCACCCTCCGTAGCGCCTCGATCTCTCGGCCGCCGTTGGGGACTTGATTCACCTGGTCGCCTAGTGGCATGATTATCTATGTTCATAGATGAATAGAGGGAGCAAGGTGATCGAATTCCACCTGGACACGCGCTCGGGCGTCTCGCCGTATCTGCAGGTCGTGCACCAAGTACGCCAAGCCCTCAGACTGGGGTTCCTGCGCGAGGGTGACCAGCTCCCGACGGTCAAAGACGTGGTGGCGCGCCTCGCGATCAACCCCAACACCGTGCTCAAGGCGTACAAGGAACTCGAACACGCCGGTCTCGTCGCGGCCCGACCGGGTATCGGCACGTTCGTGACCAAGACCTTCAGCGACCCGTCGCTCGCTGCCCACGGGCCGTTGCGGCAAGACCTCCGGCGCTGGTTGGCCAAGGCAAGGCGCGCGGGTCTCGACGACGAGAGCATCGAGGCCCTCTTCCGGGACTCCTTTCGGTCCGCCTCCTCGGAGGGCGTAGCGTGACCGCTGTCCTCGAGGCCAGCGGGCTCGGCAAGCGGTATGGACGGCGTTGGGCGCTTGCCGAGTGCACGCTTGCTATCCCCCCGGGGCACGTGGTTGGGCTCGTCGGCCCTAACGGAGCCGGTAAGACGACGTTGTTACAGCTCGCCGTCGGGCTGCTGGTGCCGACGTCGGGCACAATCGAGGTCCTCGGCGCTCGACCTGCTGAGAGCTCGGCACAACTCGGGCGGGTCGGCTACGTCGCTCAGGAGGCTCCGACCTACGCGGGACTTTCGGTCGCCGATCACCTCCACTTCGGTGCCTGGCTCAACCCCGGTTGGGACAACCACATGGCCGAGCATCGGATCGAACAACTCGGCCTCGATCCAAACCAACGTGCCAGGAAACTCTCCGGCGGTCAGCGCGCCCAGCTTGCCCTCACGCTTGCGATCGCAAAGCGACCGGAGCTCTTGATCCTCGATGAGCCGGTCGCCAGTCTCGACCCACTCGCTCGGCGCGAGTTCCTCCGAGACCTGATGCAAGCCGTCGCCGAGCACGACCTGAGCGTGGTGCTCTCGTCACATCTCGTCGCCGACCTCGAGCGGGTCTGCGACTACCTGATCGTGCTCTGCGCCTCACGTGTCCAGGTGACGGGAGAGGTCGAGGAGCTCCTCGCGACGCATCACAGGCTCACTGGAGCCCGGCGTGATCCGAGCACCCTACCCGCGGGTCAAGAGGTCGTCGAGGCGAGCCACACCGACGTGCAGAGCACCTTGCTCGTTCGCAGTGATACCCCGATCCTCGACCCCTCCTGGGATGTCGAACAAGTGAGCATGGAGGACTTGGTGCTCGCCTACATGAGCCAGGCGAACAACGCCGAGCGCGGCCGCCAGTCCAGTTTGAGCGCCCTGCGATGATCCGGTTCACGTGGCGCCAGTTCCGCACACAGGCGCTAGTGGTATTCGGCGACCTGGCGGTCGTTGCCATTGTCTTGGCGATCACAGGCCCTCACCTCGTGCATCTCTACAACACGACCGTCGCGACTTGCGGGGCGCACGGCGACTGCTCGGCCGCCGACTCAGCGTTCTTGAAGAACGACCGGAATCTGCAAATTGCGCTTGAGGCCCTTGTCGTCGTCGTGCCTGGCATCATCGGGATCTTCTGGGGGGCGCCCCTCGTCGCCGGTGAGCTGGAGACCGGAACCTTTCGTCTGGCGTGGACCCAAGGCGTCACCCGCACCCGCTGGTTGGCCGTCAAGCTCGGCGCCGTCGGCCTTGCCAGCACGGCCGTAGCAGGGCTCCTCAGCCTCATGGTGACGTGGTGGTCCAGCCCGGTCGATCGGGTCAACATGAGCAATTTCGTATCGTTCGACTACCGCGACATCGTCCCCATCGGTTACGCGGCCCTGGCGTTCGCACTCGGGGCCACCGCGGGAGTACTGCTTCGACGAACGCTCCCGGCCATGGCCACCACCTTGGTCACCTTTGTACTCGCCCGAGTGGCCTTGACCCACTGGGTACGGCCACACCTCATCACCCCAGTGCATCTAGACCTTGCGCTCAACCCGGCTTCCACCGGCTACGGCTCGTACAGCACCCTCTTCTCGAGTTCAGGCGGGAACACGCTCCAACCGAGTACGCCGACCATCCCCAACGCGTGGATCACCGCAACCCAAATAGAGGACAAAGCCGGTCGGGGCCTTACCACCCAATACCTGAGGAGCGCCTGCCCAAAGCTTGGCGGGAACGGAGGACCTGGAGGGGGTGGAAGAGGTGGCGCGGGAGGATCGCATCAGACGAGTAGAGTGTCCGCCGGCGCGCAACAGGTGCTTCAGGATTGTGTCGCGAAGGTCGGCAAAACGTTCCACGGAGGTGGTGGTGTATCAGCCCGCCAACCGGTACTGGGCTTTCCAATGGTACGAGCTGGCGATTTACCTCGGTGCTGCCCTCCTTCTGGCCGGTTTTTGCCTCTGGTGGGTCCGCCGCCACCTCTCCTGAGGCGCTCGGCGGAGCCGAAACGACATCCGCCGACCAGCAACACGAGCAAGGTCGGGTAGACGAGGAGATCGACCCAGCGCAGGAACCGCCGTCCTATTACGAGCGGTATTCCAGCGGATCGGCTTGGCGGCATACGCCGTCGGGGTTCTGACGTGGACGCCGATCCGAGTTACTCCTGCGCTTACCCCGAACTGCCGCTCTAACCTCAGCTGTAGTCGCAGCCGAGCCAGACGACGACGCCCTTGAGTGTCTTGCCTGCCCTGACGACGAATGGGCGACCCGGCGTGCGGCACCCAGGCCGGTCGACGGCGCGATAGGTGCCGGCGGGCACCCTGGCGAACCACGCGTTGAAGTTGTATGTGTACGCCTTATATTTCTTGCCGTTGCTCGCCATGAGACTGAATCCGCGAGCCACCTCGTGGCGTCCCGATGGGCACACACGGAGGAGCGCGGGGTCCTGCACTCCAACCGCCGACGGCGGCCCTCCTGCCAGAGCCGTGACGCCGCAGACCTTTCCGACCGGCAGGGTGGTCGTTCCGCTCGAGCAGGCGGCGGTCGTGAGAGCCATCACTCCGAGGGCGATAGCGACGACGGCGCGCTGGATGCGCATGACCACCATGCTGTCACGAAGTCGCCGGAGCGCCTCTTCGCGTATCCGAAAGGCTAAGGAGCGCCTGTGGTCACGTTAGAGACGTCGGGCAGTCCCTGAAAGTGCTTTTCCACCAGCGGAGCGTCGCTGCGGTGCTTCAGGGGACAGACGAACAGCGTCGGAACCGTGGCGGGCGTGAGTATTGATAGAACGGAGTTCAGTGGGTTTTTCGCGATAAGCGCCTTCATTACCCGATAGGACGCCTGATGGTTGAGATACCGACAGGATCCAACCTCGGGTGTCTGCTTGAGCGTGGTGCGCATCGTTGCCACTCGAGTGGCCGTCGCGTCCGGGTTCAGCCACACGATCACGTCGAGAACAGGCTGGCGCACGGTGGTGGTCGTGGGGTGATGCACTGCAGCTGGGAGGGAACTGCTGCACGCAGCGAGAGCAAATCCTGCGACCGTGATCGCCACGAGCACGATTGGAGTTTTGAGTCGCGGCATCATCTCCAGGGTAAACGACATTCCTCTCAAGACCCGCTGCTGGAAAGGAGTGTGGATTGACCAGATCGCAGGTCTTTCATCTCGAGGACGACAGGGAACCTTCGCAACCCTTCGCTTTCCCCGGGACTCAGTTCATCGGCAATCTGTGGCGCGGCGGTAACAAGTCGGCCCGGGGCATCGTGACCGATGGGCAGGCCGAGTACGTCCCGCAGAAAAAGTGCGAAGTGGACATCCTCGGGTTCATCGACTGAGAACAACCACGAGGATGACCCCGGCCGCAACATGACTTTGGTCTACCACCACCGCGTCGCCGGAAATTCCTCAGCAGCAAGGAGAGCGCGCCGCCAGCGACGCGGGGAGCAGCTCCGGGGGCGAGGCGGAAGACGATCTACTTGCGAGACGCCGACATGTCCAGTGCGGTGTCCGTCCTGCCCACGCTCGCCCTCTGTCGGAACTGGAGCAATGCGTTGGCGATGATCCTTACTTCGGCCGCGTAGTCGCATCCAGTCTCAAGCAGGTCCACTGAAAGTGGGCCGTCGACGATCGCACCATGACCGCCGAGGGCGGCGACCGTGCGCGCCATGTCGTCGCAGGCCGCACGCTTAGCGGCGTTGAGAAGTTCGGTGTGCGCCGGGACCTCGACGTTGGTCAGGAAAGAGCGCTTTGCGCGCACCGTCTCGTAGTCGTTGTGTCGAATGCCGACGCCCATGGCGACGACGACAGCGGCAGGAAAGTACCCGGCGCCAACGAGCTTCGCAACGTCGGAGCCCGAAAGCGTTGTCGAAAATGGGCGCTGGAGGTGAGTGGCGCCGACGTATCGCACGGCGGTGCCGAGCGCCGTGAACTGAAGGAGGTCTTGACCCATTTTCTCTTCGGCGAGTTGAACGCCGACGACTCCGTCGCCTCCGAGCGCAGCACATTCGGCCAGTAGTCGCCCTAGAGCGGTGTCCCAACCCTTCCGAAGGAAAGCAACCATCTCGTCGAAGCTCTTAGGCTCGAAGTTCCCACCACCCCAGCTCAAGTACCCCCGATCTGCTCGATGCGTGACGACGCGAAGTTCCTCGATCCATTTGCCATTGGTATCTCGCTGCGCGCACCTGCCGTACCCTCGGTGCGGTCGTGCCGGGGTTACGTACGCTCCACCGACATCGCCGATCGGCCGGAATCCTACGATGCCGAGCCCGCCCTGGCCTGCTACCGACAGCAGACTCGTAGTGGCAGCCGTCGAGGACGCACGTTCCAGCCGGCGATCTACGCGTCGGGAAGCCACACGCGCAAGTCTTGCTCACCCAGCCGGTCACGACCGTGTCGCCTCCGACGCGTTCAGACATCGACGCTGACCAGAGCCTTCAATGCCGGCCACGTCGACACGTGAGCGAACGCCTACGAGGCTGCGGTCGCCAACGAGAGGTGCCGAAACACTTCGTCTGCGATACCAAGACACATCGGAAACCATTCAGCCATCACCGGCTCACCGAAGTCGAGCCAGGGCAGATCCCGCACATGAGCCGCCAGGTTCCGGAGCTTGACAGGAAACCGGACAGCGTCCCCAACTTCGCCAGCAAGCGCTTCTAACTCACCCTCGCGCCCGTCGAGAACCAAGGGGGAGCCAGCATGTCTTGCGGGCGATCCTGACGAGTTGGGAAAGGGTCTGCCAGCTTGCCGTTGACCGTGCTCAGCGGCTCAAAGCAAATACCTTTGCTACGGCCACCACATCGAGGATCGTCGCGAATTTGTCCGCTGACCCGGACGTAGGGTTGTGACGTGAGGCCGGGTGCACGCCGCAAGTTCGCTGCAAGTAGTGGCGCGCTCGTGCTCTCCGGCGCGCTCTTCATGCCAGTCGGAAGTGGGACTGGTTTGGGTCTGAGTTCGACGCCGCGATCGGCGCGAACCGCAGTCGCGGATCTGCCATTCCCGGTGGCCTACACGACTGTATCGGCGTCGGGTACCGGGAGCCTCTGGGTCGCGGGAAAGGGACGGAGGCCGACTCGCGTCGCGGGGCCTAACTTTTCGCCACCTTCGTGGTCGGGCAACGGTCGCTATCTCGTGGCCGTGATCAATCCCTACGGCTCCTCCCGGGTGTGGCGCTACGACGACGCCACCGGGTCCGTCAGAACCTGGCGGTGCGACGGCTGCGAGCAGGCTACGGCGATCGGCGACGAGATCGTCGCCGTCGACTCGAAACTGCAACTGGTCCGGTTCCCGCTCGATGGAGGCAGCGCTGAGCGTCCGCTAGCGATTACGGGGCGGCCCTCATGGTCGCGATCGCGCTACAGCGTGGGCGCGGTTCCCGAGGCCGTCGGCGGTACGGACACGACGGCGTTTGCTGACGTGGCCAATCCGGGATGGTGCGTCGGACGTCTGGGGGACTTTCGGGCTCGTCAACCTCCGTGGGCGCTACTTACGGACCGTGGTAGGGCCAGGAGAGTCGAAGGAGGGTGTCTCCATTGGCCCGGCTGACTACGGCAACGGGGTCGCGATGGCGCCCGGCAATCGGAGCGCACTCGTGAATGAGTCCAGCGAAATCTCGGCCTGCCAAACGGCTGGCCGCCTCGCGCGGCTTTTGTTTTCCGGTCACCGGAACATCACCTACCCAAATCCGCTAGACCCCGGGGAACAACGGCTGAGCCGATCGACATTGCGGTCGATTCGGCCGGGAACAGCTGGGCAGTGTTCACCGCGACGAAGTGGGTGGAGACAAAGTCGACTGGATCGTCCTGCAGCGCAACGCCACCCCGGCTATATGAGCGGGTGGGGGGTGTCTGGGCAGCCAGGAGCAGGAACGTCCTGGGAGTGGCTTTCGGACCTCGGAACCGAATGGTTGTCATCCAAGGGAAGGTGCCACACGGCTCGGCTCGGTGGGCTGGGAGCCTGATCGTGGACGAGGCGAGGCGACAGGTTGACGTGTCTAGTGACGTCGCTGCCGTCACGGTTCCGCGATAGCAGGCCCGGACCTCCCAAACGCGGATGACCAACCAGCTCCGCCAGCGCCGGCCACGTCGACAAATGCGGCGTCCGCTTCCCACGCCGTATGTCCGACGCAGACGCCTTCGAGCACCCGATCGCTTCGGCGATCTCGGAGAGCTTGACGTTTGGCAGGCTCGACAGAATCTCCCGCCGGAAAAGCTCCGAGGCGTAGACGGTTCCGGGATTGGCGGTGCCCAACTCCGTGAGCGCCCGCTTGCGGGCTGCGATGGCCGCTCCACGCCGGATCCTGACTCGGACGCTTGCGCGGGATCGGCGGCGATGCAGGCATCGCAGCTGACGTGTTCACTACCACAACACGTTGGGACAGCTCTTTCAGAGAGGCGCCTGCGGCCACGAAAGTGCGCGCCCGAGGGCGCTGGCCACCAGGAGATGCGACGGCAGGACGGCGACGTAAACGGTGGGCTGACCAGACGGCCGGCGCGATTGCCTCAAGTCACAGTGAATGAGCCCGGGCTCGATGCAGTTCCAAAGGGTGTCCGCACCTCAATCTCGCCTGTCGTGGCGTCAGCGGGAACGATCGCCACGATCTGCGAAGCGGTGTCGCTCACAATTCGTGCCGGTTTGCCATTGAAGGTGACTTCCGTCGCGTTCGACAGGTTGATTCCCTGGATCGTCACGGACGTTTCCGACGGTCCTGAACTCGGTGAGAAGCTCCAAATCGTCGGTGACGATGTGAGGATCACGCTGGAGTCTGACCTGACGCTAACGGCCCAGCACTCCGTCGTCGTTGTGCAGGAGACGCTGTCGATTCCATCAAGTCCACCCGGTGTGGTCGCAGCGGTCCATATGCTTCCGCCGTCGGTAGTTGCGTCCAGTGCTCCAGTCGATGACGTCGTCCCGCCAACAGTCCAGCAGTCCGAAATGGTCGCGCATGAAATCCCGTTAAGGGATTGAACGTTCTTCGGGATTGGCTGAGTCGTCCACGAGTTGCCAGCGTGCGTGGTAGCGACGATAACTCCCCCGCCTTCTGCAGTTGCCTGTCCGACCGCCCAACAATCCGACTCGCCTACACATGAGATTCCGCTGAGTGACCAGATTCCCTCCGGCAGAGCGGAACCTGTCAAGCGATTTGAGACACTTTCTTACGCCATCTTCTGTTTGACCTCGTCATCGGCGGTTGGTTCGTTGATCCACACCACGGTGGGCAGGTTCGGCGGCTTCGGCCGGCGGTGGC
>Ga0182015_10004930_pt1 | contig 14103 bp, 12 predicted proteins | sample 712P3MmetaG_FD_120478 | JGI IMG/M metagenome (GOLD analysis project Ga0182015, IMG submission 120478) | Permafrost microbial communities from Stordalen Mire, Sweden - 712P3M metaG | ecosystem: Environmental > Terrestrial > Soil > Wetlands > Permafrost | place: Sweden: Stordalen | collected...
AAGACGCCGCCGATCAGCAACAGCAGCAACTGCGCTCCGGTGAGGATCGCCGCGCCCGCGAGCGCCGCGCCGAGCGCAAGCGAGCCCGTGTCGCCCATGAAGATCTTCGCGGGATGCCGGTTATAGAGCAAGAAGCCGAACACCGAACCGAGGATCGCTGCCGTCACGATCGCAACGCTTCCGCCGTCTTGACGTACCGCGATGAAGGCGAGAACGAGCAGGGGCGGCACGATCGTTCCGCCGGCCAGCCCATCGAGCCCGTCGGTGAGGTTGACCGCGTGCGTCGTGGCCAGAATGACGGCTAGCGAGAGCGCGTACCAAAGCCAGTCGGGTATCGGTCCGATGAACAGCAGTGCGTGCGTTCCGGGCACCACGTGCGCGACCAAACCAAGGAACGCCGCACCGACGAGCGCCGTCGCGAGAAACTTCGTGCGCGCGCGCAAGCCGCGGTTGCGTCCTTGCCGGATCCCGAGATAATCGTCGACGAAGCCGATCGCGGCCGACGCGGCGATCAGGAGGCCGTACGCGAGGGCGAGCGCGTCGCGCGCGATCGCCCAAGCCACGAGCGGTGCGAGTAAAAACAGCAGGCCGCCCATCGTCGGCGTGCCGGTCTTCTTCTGATGCGTCGGCGGCGCGTCTTCGTAGGCGTGCTGGCGAAACGACAAACGGCGCAGGTAGCGGATCAACGCCGGACCGAGCACGGCCACGAGCGCGAACGATGCGACGAATGCGACGGTCAACTGCACGGTCATGCGGCGCGCACCAGTGGATTCGCGCCCGCGCCGCGCCACGCAAGGATGACGAGCGGCGTTTGTTCGTCGCCGTTACCGGCCGGATTTCCGAGCAGCGCCAGCTCCACCGCTTCGCGCACGACGTTCGGCGATGCGCCGAGGGCCTTCGCGCGGCGCAGGTCGTTAGCGTCGACGATCGCGATGTGCAGGCCGAGTTCCGCAGCAAGTTCCGTGCTCACGCGATCCGGTTCCGCCGGGCCGAGCACGATCGCGCGTTCGTACGGGGGCAGCGTGCCGGTGTAGCCGTCGATCGCGGCGATCGCTTCACCAAGCAGTTCGTAGAACACGCCGCGCCGTCCGACCGCGCGACCGGCAACTTGCAGTACCGCCGCACCGAACACGCGCCACGCGCCCACCTGATCGATGACGAGCTGCAAGGACTCCGGCTGGTTGATCGTCGCCAACGCTCCGGCGCGGCGCGCGAGAACGCGCGCGAGGCGCGAGGGCCGGATCGTCTCCGCGCCGATGAAGCGGCCTTGAGCAATGGCGACCGCCGTTTCGGCGATCGCGACGACGTCGCCCGGGCGCGCTAATCCCGTGAGGGCCTCGCGCAGCACGGCGGCGAGATCGTCGCCCTTGACGATCAAGCGCGTGCGGACCGGAATCGCCACCAAGCCATCGGGCAGCGCGGGTTCGTGAATTGCCGTCGGAATCACGCGGAGAGCCCCGCGACGATCTGCTCCATGCGGTACATTCGCGAACCTTTGAGCAGCACGAAATCGTCCGGCCGGACGTGCTCGCGCAACCACGCAATCGCATCCTCGTTCGTTTGATAGGTGACCAGCGCATCCGGCGCGAGACCCATGGCTTGCGCTCCGACGGCAAGTGAGGCGGCGAAGTCGCCCCCGACGAGCACGATGTCGGCCGACGCAGCAGCCGCGGCGCCGACGCGCTGGTGCATGACCGCCGCTTCGGGCCCCAACTCGGCCATGCTGCCGAGCACCGCGATCCGTCGCCCCGGAGCGCGTTCGCGCGCAAAGGCCGCAAGCGTCGCCAGCGCTCCGCTCATCGAGGCGTTGTAGGCATCGTAGATCACGGTCGGTCCGCCGGCGATGCGCATGCGTTCGTAGCGGCCGTGCGGCAAATCAAAGTGTGGCGCCGCTGCGGTAACGGCGGCGGGATCGACCCCGGCCGCCCAGGCTGCGGCCAGCGCCGCGGCCAAGTTGCGCCGGTTGTAATCACCGGGCACGTCCACGTGCAGCGGCAGAGCGCGAATTGCTCCGGCCTCGATCGCAAGCACATCGTCGACACGCACGATCACGGCGCGCGCACCGCCGGCCGGCCGCTCTGCATCGATGCCGAACCATACCGGCGGCTGCGCCAACGCAGGAGCAGTTGCGCGCGAGACCTCATCCGCAAGATTGAGCACGGCTCGCGCACCGCCCGCAAACAGGCCCCACTTCGTTTCGGCGAGACGCTCCCGGCTGCCCATGATCTCGAGGTGCGCTTCGCCGATGTTCGTCAGCACGCCGATGTCGGGCCGCGCGGCGCGGACGAGCGGATCGAGATCGCGATACTTGCGCGCGCCGAACTCGACGATCGCAATGCGCTCGTCGCCGTCATCGAGCGAGAGCAAGAACTTCGCAACGCCGATTTCGTTGTTCTCGTTCTCGTGCGTCGCGGTTACGGGCCGGCCGCCCGCCTCGAACGCGCGCACGGCGAACGCCTTCGTTGTCGTCTTGCCGGTGCTGCCGGTGATCGCGATCACCGGTCCGCGCACCCGGTCGCGCGCAAGGCCGGCGAGAGCCAGATATGCGGCCAACGTGTCGCGGACCACGATGCCCGCCTGGCCATCCGGCAGCGCGGCGGCGTCGTCGACGATCACGGCCGACGCGCCGCTCGCGACGGCAGCCGCGACGAAGCGATGTCCGTCGAAACGCTCGCCGCGCAGGGCCAGAAACGTTTCGCTCGGACGGATCGCGCGGGTATCGGTCGAGACGGCGATCGTTCCGGGCAAGCGGTCGCGATTGAGCACGGTTCCACCCAGCGCCGCGATTGCGTCGTTCGTCGGCAGCCTCATGCGCGCAACGCGCCCGACCGCAGTGAGAACGCGCTGCGCACTTCGTCGCGATCGTCGAAGGGCAACCGTTCGTCACCGATGATCTGATAGGTTTCGTGGCCTTTGCCCGCAACGACGACCGTATCGCCGGCACGCGCATCGTTGATCGCGCGGCGAATCGCGGTGCGCCGGTCGAGGATCACTTCGGCGACGATGCCTTCGGCTACGGCAGCGGCGATGGCGGCGGGATTCTCGCTCCGCGGATTATCGGACGTCACGATGACCGCGTCGGCAACGTCGGCGGCGATGCGCCCCATTTCGACGCGCTTGCCCGTATCGCGATCCCCGCCGCAGCCGAAGACCACGATCAACCGGCCGCGCGTCGTTTCGCGCGCCGCGCGCAATACGTTTGCCAGCGCGTCGGGCGTGTGCGCGTAGTCGACGATCGCATCGATGCCGAACGCGCCGATGCGTTCCATTCGGCCCGGTACCGCGCGAGCCGTCGCAAGGCCCCGCACGATCGCTTCATCGGGGATGCCGGCAGCGCGCGCGATCCCGATCGCCGCGAGGGCGTTAGCCACGTTGAAGCGTCCGGGCAGCCCGATCTCCACGTGCAAGCTGCCGGCATCGAACCGCGTTCCATCACCTTGTAGTACGATGTTCGAGGCGCGAAGTTGCGCGACGCGATCGATCGCGTACGTTGTGGCCATGGCGAACTCGCCGGCGAACGTGCGTCCGACGGGATCGTCGACGTTGAAGACCGCGTGCGGTGCGAGATCGAAGAGATGACGTTTTGCCGCGACGTAGCGCGCAAGCGTGCCGTGGAAATCGAGGTGATCGCGCGTGACGTTGGTCAGCGCGGCGGCGCAAAAGCGCACGTCATCGACGCGGCCGAGCGCGAGCGCGTGCGAGGAAACTTCCATCGCCACCGCGCGGGCGCCGGCCTCGCGCATCTCCGCGAGCAAGCGGTGTAATTCGAGCGCGAGCGGCGTCGTGTTTTCCAGCGCCCAGGTCCGCTCGCCGAAGATCCCGCCCAGCGTACCGATCACCCCGCACGGCAGGCCTGCCGCCTCGGCGATCCCGCGCAGTAAGTACGTCGTCGTGGTCTTGCCGTTGGTGCCGGTCACGCCGAAGACCAGCAACGCCTGCGAGGGGTGGCCGTAGAACGTGTCGGCCAGCCGCGAAATCGCGACGCGGGTGTCCGCGACGATCACCTGCGGGACGTCGACGTCGACTTCGCGCTCGACGACCACCGCCGTCGCGCCGCGGACGACGGCGCCCTTGGCGTAGCGATGCCCGTCGACGCGCTCGCCTCGCACGGCAACGAACAGGCTGCCGGGGACCGCGGTGCGCGAATCGACGGCGATCGCCGTTACCGTTTCGGGCAGCGTGCCGACGATGCGCGGTGCGTCAAGTGCGTCGAGCAACGACCGAAGCTCACGCTTCATCGCGGCGTCTTCGACCCGGCGGGATGGCGAACCAAGCGCGCCACGGGCGGCGCGCTCGGCATAACGTCCGCATGCAGCATGACGGTGCGCGCGAGTTCGGCGAAGATCGGCGCGGCCACCACGCCGCCGTAGTACGCGCCGCGCGGGCGCTCGATCTTGACGAAGATCACGTAACGCGGTGCGTCGGCCGGCACGTAGCCGATGAAGGATCCGATGTACTCGCCGGGTTCGTAGCGCCCGTTTTCGACCACTTGGGCCGTCCCGGTCTTGCCGGCGGTGGCATAGCCCGGCGTGCGCGCACTCGGGTTGCCCGTTCCGTAGACGACCACCGCCCGCAAGATTTGCCGCAACTTCGACGCGGTCGCCTCCGAAATCGCGCGCTTCTCGACCTCCGGGCCATAGGTGTAGATCACTTTACCGTTCGCGTCCTCGAGTGCGTGCACGAGCCGCGGCCGCATCAGCAAACCGCCGTTGGCGATCGCGGCATACGCGCGCGTGATGGCGATCGGCGTCGTCGAGATGCCGTGCCCGAACGAGATCGTCGCGAGCGAACTGCCACTCCACTCGGAGACCGGCGGCACGATCCCCGGGTTCTCGCCGCGAAACTCGACGTGCGTGAAATCGCCGAATCCGAACGAGCGGATCATCGCGTAGAGCGTCGGCGCACCGATGCGCATCCCGACTTCGGCAGCACCGACGTTGTGCGAGTAGGCAACGATGTCTTCGAGCGACTCGGTACTCGACGAGCCGGCCATGAAGCCGTCCTCGGCATTGTGAATCACGCGATCGCCGACTTCGATCTGATCGCGCGCCGGAAAGCGCGACGTCATCGTCACCTTGCCGCTTTGAAGTGCGGCGGCGGCGGTAATGAGTTTGAACGTCGAGCCCGGTTCGTAAGCGTCGACGACCGCACGGTTGCGCCACGCATCGGCGCTCGATGCGGCGAAATGATTCGGATCGAAGTCCGGCGCGTTGGCCATCGCCAGGATCTCACCGGTGCGGACGTCCATCACGATCGCCGTGGCGCTCCTGGCATGCCACGTTTTCACCGCGGCCCCGATCAGCCGTTCGGCTTCGAACTGCATGTAGGAGTCCAGCGTCAACACGAGCGTCCTGCCGGGCGCCGCGCGTTCGACGACGGTCGAATCGCCGAACGGAATCGCGCGCCCGAACTCATCGGCCTCGATACTCGTCTTGCCCGGCGTCCCGCGCAGGTAGTCATCGAACGCGTACTCGAGGCCGTCGAGTCCTTGTTCGTCGGTTCCGACGAAGCCCAGGACGGTCGATGCAAGCCGGGCCGATGGAGCGTAGCGCACGCCGGTCTCTTCGGCCTTGAGCCCGATGCCGTCGATGCCGAGGGCTTGAACGCGCTCGGCAACCGAGTGTGGAATCTTACGCTTGAGGAAACGGAACGGCGTATGCTCGCGCAGCGCCGCTTCGATGCGGTCCGGCGAATAGCCTAAAATCGGCGCGAGCTTGGCGGCGATCCCCGGTACGTCCGAAGCCGCGATCGACGTCGGCACCGTGTAGACGCTCTCCGAGGGCAGCGAACGGACGAGCACCGTACCGTCGCGGTCGAGGATCGAGCCGCGCTTGGCAAATGCGTCGACGGTCTCGCTATGTTGCGAGAGCGCGAGGCGTGAGAGCGTCGCGCTTTGACGGATCTGCACGTCCGAGAGCCGGTAGGTCAGCCACGCCGTCACCAGAAGCGTCGCGAGGATAGCGAGCTTCGCGCGTACGACGGGAACGCGCGCGAACGCCCGGTCGATCATTTAACGGTGGAAGAATGCGCCCAGGAACGCGATGCCGTTGGACGGTGGCGCCACGACCGGACCCGGAACGTCGACGACGGCATACACGTGCGGGTCGTGCATGTGCAGACGGGCCGCAAGATCGGCCAGCCGTTCGCGCGACTGCAATTGCGCGATGCGATCGTCGAGTCGCATCGTTTCTGCTACGAGTGCGCTCTTCTTCTGCGTCGCTTGCTCGAGCGAGTAGTTGAGCGCGGTGAGGTTACCCATCAGCAGCACGTAGATCATGACCGGCACCAGCACGACCGTAAACGCGACCACGATGCGAGCGAGCATCGCGTAACCCTGCAGACGCGTGCGGCGACCGCGCCGGAGTGCGGCATCGCGCGCGCGAACGCGCACGCGGGGTTGCGATTTCGGCTGCGGCATCGCCTTGGGCGCAATCACGCGGCTACCTCACTTTCGACGGTCGCGACCCGGAGTTTTGCACTCCGCGCCCGGGGATTAGCGGCAATTTCCTCATCGCTCGGGACGATGGGTTTACGCGTCAGCGGCTGCAAACGCGCGTCCTCGCGAAAGAGCACCTTGACGATGCGGTCTTCGAGCGAGTGAAAGCTGATGACGGCGATGCGGCCGCCGGGGCGTACGACGCGAGTCGCAGCGTCGAGACTCTCGCGCAGTGCGCCGAGTTCGTCGTTGACCGCGATGCGGAGGGCCTGGAACGTCTTGGTGGCCGGATGGATCCGTTCGCGATGACCGCGCACGTGCACCGTTCCGGCAACGATCGCCGCCAGTTCGCCCGTCGTACGCGGTAATTTCGTCTTGAGCGCGCGCGCGATGCGCCGTGAATTGCGTTCCTCGCCGAATTGAAAGATCGCATCGGCAAGCTCGGTCTCGTCGTGCGAGACGATGTACTCGGCCGCCGTTTCGCCGCGCGTCGGATCGAGGCGCATGTCGAGCGGCGCATCGGTGCGAAACGAGAAGCCTCGCGCACCGTCATCGAGTTGCATCGAACTCACGCCCAAGTCGTAGAGGACGCCGTCCACCGGTGCGAACGAGCGCTCCGCCAGCTCGCCGGCGAGCGCGCGAAAGTTTGCGTGTATTAAGGTAAGCCGCGGATCCTCCGGTGCGAGCGACGACGCGAGCGGATCCGCATCGAAGGCGATCGTCCGGCCGTGCGGTCCCAATCGCTCGAGGATCAACCGCGTGTGGCCGCCGGCACCGAAGGTTGCGTCGACGTACGTCCCATCCGGAACGATCGCCAGAGCATCGAGCGCTTCGGTTGCGAGAACCGATGTATGCAGCGGCACCCACTAATACAGCCCGAGCTCGGAGCGGAAGTCGGTCGTATCGCCGGCCGCGGATGAGGTCGCCAGATAACGGTCCTTCGCCCACACCTCGACCCGGGTGAGCGTGCCGATCGACGTGACGTCCTTCTTTATGTGCGCCCACTCGCGCAAGACCGGCGGCAGCACGAGCCGGCCCTGGTTATCGCACGACAGCTCCTCGGTGTGCGCGAACAGATGGCGCACGAACGACCGGTAGCGGGCGTCCTTGACGGGCGCCGCTTCGAGGCGCGCGCAGAGTTCGTTCCAGATGGCGGCGGGGTAGAGCGCCAGGCACGGATCGGGCTCGGCGATGGTTACGAAAAAGCCCGTGCCCAGCCGTTCGCGAAAGCGCGCGGGGACGACAAGACGACCTTTGTCATCAAGGCTATGTTCCACCGAGCCGGTGAACAGGGGCCGATCCGCTGCCAAAAGGGTACTCCACTAGGCACCATTGCCATCCACTAAGTACCACTATAGCCCACTGACCCCACTCCGGCAACCCTGCGCCTGGTCTTTCACGGCGCGCGTCGAACGTATGTTCGCTCCGCGAATCGCTAACCGGTCAACTGCACCCGAACATATGTTCTAGCAATCAAGCATTGATCTTCGCGCCCGTGCGGGCGTTGAAACGTAACGCGACGATGGCGACGGCGACGAACGCGAGGCCGGCTGCGACCGTAAACGAGAGGCCGTAGCCCGACTCCAAAGAGCCGTGCGCGTGTTCCGTTCGCGCAGCGGCAACGGTCGCGAGCACGGCGAGGCCGACCGCTCCGCCGACCTGCTGGCTCGTCACGAAGAGCGCACCTGCAATACCTTGGTTCTGCGGAGCGACGCCACTCGTAATGGCGATCGACGCGGTCGGCAATGCCAGGCCCATTCCGAACGCGCTCAGCAGCAACCCCGGCAACACGACGGCCGGATAGCCGCCGCCCGATCCGATCTGCATGAGCCAAATCTGGCCGATTGCAAGTGAGGTCAATCCGACGAGGAGCACCGGCTGCATGCCGATCCACGCCAGCATCCGCCGCGTTACGAAGGTCGAGGTGACCACGACCATGACCGTCGATGGAACGAGCGCTAAGCCCGTCGTCGCAGCGCTGAAGCCTTGCACGTTTTGGAGGTAGAGCGAAACGAAATACACATACGCTGCAATGATCGCTCCCATCAGCAGCATTGCCCCGATAGCGGCCCCTCGCACCGGTGCGCTGAGAATCCCGCGCGGCAGCATCGGTTCCGTGACTGCGCGCTCGACAACAACAAAGCCGATTGCGAGCAGCACCGCGGCGCCGAGCGCCGCGATCGTAAGCCGGGAACCGAAGCCGTATTGTTCGCCGTTGCTAAGGCCGAAGATCAACGCTCCCAGTGCGCCGGTTAGCAGAGCGGCGCCGGGCAGGTCGATGTGCACGTCTCGAGATCCGGTGTCGCGCTTGAGCAGGCGCGGCGTTAGAACGAGCATGGCGGCGACCAGCGGCGGGTTGATGAGAAATATCGATCGCCAACCCAGATATTGCGTCAATAGGCCGCCCACGATGATGCCGGCCATAGCGCCGGCAGCGGTCATCGCTTGCCAGACGCCTAACGCGCGGTTGCGCTCCGGACCCTCTTCGTACATCGTTGTCAGTTGCGAGAGCGCGGCGGGTGCGACTGCCGCGCCGGCCGCGCCTTGGACCATCCGTGAAACGATAAGCATCGTCGCCGAATGCGCTAACCCGCAAGCGACCGACGCTACGGCAAAAAGCAACAGCCCAGCGCCAAACAGGAATCGGCGCCCGACCAAATCGGCTAGGCGGCCACCGACGAGCAGCAAAGAACCAAACGTCAGCGCATAGCCCGTGGCGATCCATTGCAACTGCGCAGCCGGTAGCTGAAGGTCGCGCAGCATCGCGGGTAGCGCGACGTTGACGATGCTGAAATCGAGCTGCAGTACAAACTGAGCCGTACAGATCAGCGCCAGCGCGCCGGCGCCGCCCGCACGAACGCCTGAAATCGCCACTAGCCCTTAAAAAATAGCTCTTCGGCGGCAAAAGATTTGATGCCGCCGTATTTCACGGCCAAAGCGACCATCGGCTGCAAGAGCGCGGGATCGCGTTTGGTCGCATATTCCGAGCGCACCGCGCCGCGCACGGAGCCGATGTCGACGTGGGTGGCATCGGCGAGAATCTCGGCACTTTTGTCGTGGTTCTTGTTGGCCCACTCTGCCGTTTGGTAGAGCACACCCTCGAAGCGTCGCAGTGCATCGACGTTCGCCTTTGCAAAACTGACCGTCGTAAAATGCGCTCCTTGATAGAACTGCGGCGCGATCGCGTCCATCGGTGTCGCGATCTTCTTTGCTACCTTTGCAACGGCGGCCACGAACGGTTCGGGTATGAACGCTGCGTCGATACGCTTATCCGTCAACGCTTTGGCCATGACGGCCGAGGGCAGCTCGACGAATTTGACCTGCGATGAATCGCCGCCGGTCTTGTCGATCCACGCTTGCGTCCCGTATTGCGCGAACCCGTGCACGCCCTGAACGCCGACGGTTTTGCCGAGCAGATCTTTGCCGCTCGTCGCGCTCGAACCGAATGGAACGAACAGGGCGCCCGCCGTACCGGGCGCGATCTTCGCGTCGTTGATCGCGCTGCCGGCGATAATCGTGATAGGGACACCGCGACTGTAGGCCGCGACGAGCGAGATGGCTTGCGAGACGCCGACGTCGATCGAACCGCCGAGCACGCCGGCCGTGACCGATTCACCGTTGGCCAGCGCGGCGATGTCGCACGCAAACCCGCCTGCGGTGAAAAAGCCTTGGGCCGCGGCGAAATAGTACTGCGCCGACGCATCGGTCGGTGGTGCGGCGAGGTGCAGCGTCGTGACGGTCGCCGCGCGCCCCGGCCGGCTCAACACCGGCGAAATCGCAAGCGCAGAACCGGCAATGAGCGCCTCGCGCCGGGTCAAGCCGTCAGCACCGAACGGTCGGCGGGAACGCGCAGGCCTGCGTGTTCGAGACGGCCGATCACTTCCTGATGGAAGTACGGCAAATCGTTCAGGTAGTTGACGAACGTAAGGCCGATCCCATCGAAGCCGCTCTCGTTCAGGCTTATGAGCAGGTTCGCCACGCGATCCGGATCGCCGATCAGCGGGAACTGCCGGATCGCGGTCGTGCGCTGTTTCATGTACGCCGGCGAGCTGAGGTCTTTCTTTGTTCCACCGGCGAAAATTTGCCCGTCGACGGCGTCCCAATCGGCGTTCTCTTCGAGCACATAGGTGTAGTAGTCCATCGCCTCGCGCTGCGTCGGCCGGCAGATCACGTTCACATTGCAGAACACTCCGATGTTGCGGCCGACCGCCGCGGCCTTCTCGCGGACGCGTTCAAGATTGCCGGTCACGGCGGCGATATCCGGCGTTACCACGCCCGTCTTTTCGTCGAATTCGGAGGACTTCGCCGAGGTAAAGAACGCATCTGCATTGCGCACCGCGAACGCTTGACCGGCCTCCGATCGTGCCGCGTTGAGGATCACCGGCATCGTGCCGCCGTAGGGCTTCGGTTTCGATCGCGCGGCTTTGAGCTGAAAGAACGTACCGTCGAAATCGAAGTCTTCCTGCTCACTCCAGAGCCGCTTCACGATCGTCATCCACTCTTGCCCGTGCGCGTAGCGGTCCGCACCCTCCAATAACGGGATGCCGAACATCGCGAACTCATCTTCGTTGTGACCGCAGACGATGTTGAGGGCGAAGCGGCCGTGACCGGCCTGATCCGCCGTCACCATTTGCTTCGCCGCAATCACCGGGTGAAACAGCGGCGCATGAATCGTCGCGAAGACGGTCATGCGCTTCGTCGCGACGAGCAATCCGGTCGCCCACGTCAGCGTCTCGAACCCCGTTTCCTGATAGCCGGTGACGCCGCCGAAACCGCGCCAGCGGCCGATCGGCAAGAAGAACTCCAGCCCCATGGCATCCGACATCTCAGCTAACCGCTGGTTGTTGTCCCAACTGGCGTCCCACCGCTCGGGGACGAGCGTTGCGTTCTTCCCCGACGAGAGGTTCGAACCGAAGATTCCCAGTTTGAGGCGGTTGCGCGAATTGAAGGACATCCGTTCGGAAACCGGCGAGGGGTGATTGAGCAGCATCATGACCTCGGGGTGAATTTCGGGATGAGAAACCCATCGCGAACGTCTTCAAAGACGACCGCTACCGGCATCTCGCAAACAACGTCGTCGACCGGAACGCCGACGACGTTGGAGGGAATACGCGGGCCTTCTTCGAGTTCGACGATCGCCAGCACGTACGGCAATCGATCTTTGAACGCCGAGCGATAGGCGCGCCGATAGACGACGAAACTGAACACTTTACCGCGGCCGCTCACGTCGACCCATGCGACGCCCTCGGACTCGCATACGTGGCACGCAACGGACGGCGGAAATCGATATGCCCCGCAATTCGTGCACTTCGGCATCACGAGCCGGCGCTCTTGAACGGCGTCCCAGAACGGTTGCGTCTCGATCGACGGCACCGGTATCGGCAGCAGCCCGCGATCGTTCATACCGACCCCGCTCATGCGGACCGGCCGATGATCAGCGTCGAGTGACAGACCGTGTTGCCGCCGTGTCCGCTCACGAGCGCAATTTCCGCGCCCGGCACTTGACGCTCGGCCGGATACTGATGGCGGAGCTGTCGCACACCTTCAACGATCTGCAACATCCCCTCCACATGAGCTTCGGAGAGTTGGCCTCCCGACGTGTTCGTCGGCAGCATCCCGTCGATCTTGAGCGCGCCGGACTGCACGAAGGGTCCGCCCTCGCCCTTCGGACAGAAGCCATAATCTTCGAGCTGCGCGATCACCATGCCGGTAAAACAATCGTAAATCTGCGCCGTGTCGACATCCTTCGGCGTGAGATGGGCCATCGCAAATGCGGTCTTGCCGCTTTCGATCGCGGCCGTTTTGAACATGTGGTCCTCGATCAGCCAGCCGCTGAGGTTGTTGAAGCTTCCGAACCCCTTGATGTAGACCGGTGGCTGATGCAGGTGGCGCGCGCGTTCCGCCGATGTGACGACGACCGCACCGGCGCCATCGCTCTCGAGGCTGCAGTCGAAGAGGCCGTAGGGCTCGACGATCATCCGCTGCTCGAAGTAATCCTCGAGCGTCATGGGCTTCTTCATGACCGCATCAGGATTCCGCAGTGCGTGCTCGCGAAACGTCATCGCCACGTGCGCGAAATGCTCGCGCGTCGTCCCGTATTCGAACATATGCCGGCGGGCACCCAACGCGTGCGTCGCCGGAGCGCCGTACCAACCGTACTCGGGCGCGAATTCGGTCGGCAGCTGTTCTTCGGCCATCGTACCCATCGCCGTGCGCGCGGTATTGCGCGCGTGGGTGCGCGACCAGCTATTGCGACCGTAACCACACACGACGGTCGAACACAGTCCGGCATCGATCGCCATCACGGCGGTGATGATCGCCAGGATCTGACTTGCACCGCCGTTGTCGAGCGATGTGCTGAAACGCGCGTTGATCCCGAGTCGTGCTCCCATTCGCTGATGGTGCGTGTAGACGTCGTCGGGCCCGCGGCAAATGAGGCCGTCGACGTCGGAGATCCTAAGACCGGCATCCTTCACCGCCCGGCGCATCGCTTGCTCGAGCAGCGCCAGCGAATCCATTCCCGTGCGTCCGAGATCGCTCGTCGCGGTTCCGGCGATCGCGTAATTGTTCGCGATCATCAGCCTGCCGAAGCCTTTGCGGGGAGCTCGCTGCCCAACACGCGCACGTTGTCGATGCCGAGTTCGGGAGCCGCATGCCGGAGTTCGACCGGCGTGTCGCTAAGCGTCACGCCGCTACCGACGACGCGAACGGTCCCACGCAGGCTATGCGGCAATTCGTGCACCATGCCGAGATGCTGGACTTGCGGATCCTCGAACACTCCGGCAAGATCGTAGAGCGGCCCGCAGGGAACGTCCTCGGCGCGCAAGCGCGCTAGCCAGTCCGCGCGGTCACCCGTGCGAAAAATGAGCGTGAGGATCGCGTGCAGTTCGTCGTAGTGCTTCTGCCGCTGCGGTCGTTTCACAAAGCGCGGATCGTCTTGTAGATCGATGCGGTCGATGGCGCGCGTGAGACCCTCCCAAAATTTAGGCGGTGAAGAAAGGTGGACGACGAACGGTTGACCGTCGCCCGCCACGAACGCGAACACTTGCGCGCTGTGCGTGCGCGTCGCTCGCGACGGCGCGCTGCCGCGCTCGAAGAATCCCGCCGCATTCTCACCCAAGAACGCGATCGTCGATTGCAAGAGCGATGTCTCGACGAGCTGTCCGCGCCCGGTTCGCGCACGAGCGATCACCGCTGCCATGATCCCGTAACAGGCGAAGATCCCCGACAAATGATCGGAGAGTGAGATTCCCATCGGTTTCGGATCGCTGAGGTCCGTAAGCACGCTGAGCAGTCCGCTCATCGCCTGGCCGACGGTATCGTAACCGGGCAAATTGCCGTACGGACCACCGGTACCGAACCCGGTGATCGAGCAATAGATCAAGCGCGGATTCGGGCCGCGCAAATCGTCGTAGGCGAGGTTCCAACGTGCCATCGTCCCGGGCCGGAAATTTTCGAGGAGCACGTCGGCGCTCGCAACGAGGCGCCTGAGATCGGCGCGGCCTTCTGCCGACTTCAAGTCGATCGTTACGCTCTGTTTGTTGCGATTGAGCGACCCGAAGGGTGGGCTATAGTCCACCCGGCCCCAGCCGCGGTAGGGATCGCCCGTGTTCGGCGGCTCCACCTTGATAACCGTCGCACCGAGATCCGCCAGCAGCATCGCAGCA
>Ga0182015_10004931_pt1 | contig 14101 bp, 11 predicted proteins | sample 712P3MmetaG_FD_120478 | JGI IMG/M metagenome (GOLD analysis project Ga0182015, IMG submission 120478) | Permafrost microbial communities from Stordalen Mire, Sweden - 712P3M metaG | ecosystem: Environmental > Terrestrial > Soil > Wetlands > Permafrost | place: Sweden: Stordalen | collected...
CCTCGCAATTCGATCTTGACTTCTTCAATCGATTCGCAGGAACCCAGCTTCATCAGAATCAATTCAGCACACGACTTGTTCGGTTGTTCCCTACTCCCGAGGCATTTCCGATGTCGGCAATGCAGGAGCCGCTATTCCAGAGGTCCGCAAGATCCTGTTCAAGCGAGTTTGATCTTTGTGTGAGTCCGATGAACCCTCTTGACCTTGGTGTCCCTGCAGTGCACTTCGTTACCGATTTCGAAAGGCTTCTGGAAACTGATCAGGCATTGCAATCGTCCACAGCTTCAGCTCACCGTCGGGACGTATCGGCCCTTCGGCGGATCTACCATGCAGCGTCTGCCCGAATTCAGGATTCATCTGGAAGAGATTTACTTCGTGACGATGTCCTGGTGTCGAATTCGGAATGGGTCGCGTCCTCCTTACGCACGATGGGTATTGAGTCGCCCGTTATCTATCCGCCGGTCCCCTGGATCTCTCAAGACAACGATTGGGACTCAAGAAACAAGGACTTTGTCTGGTTCGGTCGGATCGCGCCGCAGAAGAAGGTTGAAGAAGCAATCAATATTGTCGCTAGGCTCCGGAATACTGGAATGGAATGCTCCCTCCATATCGCAGGATCAGCTGTCGATAAAGATTATTTGAGGTTCATCCGCGACCTCGCAAAGCGAATGGGCGACTGGGTCGTGCTTCGAGGTCCTATCTACGGTGAAGACAAACCAGCCTTCCTCACACAATTCCGCTACGCCCTCCATACCAGAGCAGACGAACCCTTTGGTATTACGCTCGTTGAACTAATGAAAGCCGGTTGCATACCCTTCGCTCCGGACTCATGTGGAAGTGCAGAAATACTTAACCACCCAGCGGTTTTATATTCAAACGAAGACCAGGCTGTTACCAGGATTCGCGAGTTGCTTTCGGATCCCTGGCTCTGCCAGTCCGTTCGGTCTTCACTCAGGCAACGGGCGGGCTCTTTCTCTACAGAACGATTTTGCGAATCGGCATTAACGCTCGTTTCTGACATCCTTCATGAAGGCGCATATTCCCAACCCCAGATTCGATTGTCACGAAGCCACACCAATTCCGGACGCATTGGCAATCATGGAACCTAACCCCCGCAACAATATCTTCTCGGCTGCTTCGCACAAAGCGATCTGGCACACCCATGCACCAATCGTCGCAATAGTTCTATGGCTATTATTGTGGATCAACCTGGATACCGGCTTCTGGCTTATTGTCAAGCCGGATACCATCGACGAGTGGATTTCCGCGATACGGGCATGCCTCCCATTTCTCGTCCTTCCTGTTTCTGCATTCCTCCTGATTCGCAGGAGTACTCTGGCATTGCCCGGCATGGCCCCATCGAGACTGCTTTTGATCTACGGTATTCTCGCCGCAATCTCCGGGATCTTCTCGCCCCAACCACTTTGGGCTGCATATTGGTCAGTTACTTACGTGGCAACGATACTCACCGCATGGACTTTTGTCGACGGCCGCACGCCAGTGGAATCTGCTCGCACAATGCTGCTCGTCACATGGGTCTTCACCTTCCTTGTTGCCGCATACCTGGGGTACACCTCCAGCACCTTGATCTTTGGTCACCCAATGTCAGCCTGGAGCCGTCCTGAGGCTGGACTCGACAAGTTGTCCCGCGCGTCTGGCATCGCTCGATGGGCCGCGGTGCCAGGGCTCGTTTGCGTCGTCAGAGCATTCTACAGCCGTCGCCCAATTGCAATCGTAGGCTTTTTGGCGGCGGCCTGTTTTTGCTTCTTTCTCGTCTTTCGAATGCAGTCTCGAGGGGCTGTCTTTGGCTGCATCGCCGCAATTGTTTTCAGTATCGTCCTTTCAACCCGAATGCGGCGATACGCCCTCCCGTCTGTGATACTTTTAACCGTCTTCTTGTTCCTCTTGGAGTCGCCAGGCGTCATCTCGCAAACAGTCTCTGATTATCTCAGGCGCGGACAATCTGATGAACTATTCGAGAGTATGAGCGGCAGAACTCACGCATACGAACATGGCATGAGAGCATTTGCGGATGCACCGATCTTTGGGCGGGGACAATGGACGGATAGACTCGTGTTCTTTGAGCATGTTCACAATTCTTTCTTGCAGGCGCTCCTAAATGGAGGGATCGTTGGAGCCATGCCCTATTTTGCATCCTGGATTACGGGATGGGTCATGTTTTTCAGGCTTCGCAATAGGTGGAAATTCCTAAGCAAGGAAGACCAACTTTGTCTATTGGAGTCGGGGACAGTCATGATGTTCTTCACTGTTCGTGCGATACCTGAGACTACGACCGCAAGTTTTGCTGTCGATCTCCTGGTAATGGTCGCGGTCTATGTATACCTTGAGACGCTTACATTGGACTTAGGACGACGGCAAGTTTCATATTCAGTTCAATCGACCGTCGTCTTGTCAGGCTGGTCAAGCGAAGCTCGCCCACTACTGCCCTCAAAGGTGATTTCTCAAAGATGACACGCTTACGGGTACTCGCTGTTGCCTATGCGTGCAATCCGACCAGGGGCTCAGAAGATGCGGTGGGTTGGGGTTGGATCAACGTTATTGCTCAACAACATCATGTGACTGTCATAACAGCGGACTACAACAGACAGGACATTGAGGTGGCTGGTCCTGCGTCGAGCAGTGTGTGGAGCAATCTGCAATTCAGGTATGTGAAAAACCGTTCTTGGCACTACTCGCCTTGGGGAAAGTGGGCGAGGATCGAAGCGTCCCCCGCAAAGCCAATCATGAATCTTGCCTACACAAATTGGCTGGACCACGCCTTACGCTTAGCAGAAACTGAGACGGCTGCCTCCGAATTCGACCTGGTTCATCTCATTACCTACGTCGGCTGGCGATTCAGCGGTAACTTCTATCGCCTTGCTCTGCCTTTTGTTTGGGGGCCCATTGGGGGGCTGATGAACACACCGTGGCGTTTGATGCCAGCGCTTGGACTCAAGGGAGCTACCTACTATACCGGGCGAAACCTAGTGAACTCGTTGCAAATTGCTTTCTTATCAGGTCCAAGGAAAGCACTCAGAAAAGCAGATGGAGCGGTCATTGCTGCGACCTCAGAGATCCAGAGCGCTCTCTCGACCCACTTTGGAAGTGGCAGTCGAGTTATTTGCGAAGTGGGTGCACCGGACGTTGGAATCGTCGAACCACAAGACCGCACTCCCATCGAGCCAATTCGTATTTGTTGGAGCGGGCCACATGTTCCTGGGAAAGCGCTCCATCTTCTGCTTAAAGCAGCTGCACTAATTCCCAAGGAGTCAAGGTTCCGCATCGAAATACTTGGCGACGGCCCGTTCAGGAAGAACTGGCACTCGCTTGCCCAAAGGCTTGGGATCGGCGACAGGTGCACATGGCATGGTCGCCTGCCGAGGAGTGGTGCACTTGAAGTAATGAAAACTTGCCACATGTTTGCAATTACGAGTCTGAAGGAGCTGACCTCTACGGTTGTTGTGGAAGCAATCTCCCTGAGACTCCCTGTTGTGACCTTGAATCATTGCGGCATGGCAGACTTGGTCACGGAACGATGCGGAATCAAGGTCGATGTCGTTTCTGTCGATCAGATTATTCGCGATTTATCGCTTGCAATCATGCGTCTAATGAACGATGAGACGATGCGGAGAAGTTTGTCTCAAGGGGCGTTCGAGCGAAGCCTGGACTATTCCTGGAGCAATAAGCTCGCATCCCTGAACGAGGTGTACAGCCAAGCTCTCACTTCTTGTAATGGGGCTTGGAGAGAAACGGCGGGTTCCCGGCAATGAGCCGGTCAGTCTAATCGCCTTCGCATTTCATTGTTCGCCCCGCGCCAGACTGAATTCCATTGGCATGGGGCCGCTCAAAAGCAAAAACAATCATGAGCTGCACTGAAGGTTCAGAGCAAGTCCCCGAACGGCAGACTGACCTCTTCACCACGAGTTCCGATGCAAATCGAAAAGCGCCCTCTCTCTCAGCTCGTCAGAGACTTCGCGATCAAGGCTGCGCCCCTCGGCCTCTATGGCCTGATTGGACGCGGAATCGACTTCTTGTGCGCAGTGCCCCTTTTGGGACTCAGGACTAGCATTCAACTGATTCGAAGCTTGCCGCCAAGATTCCGGAGTCAGGAGAGACGAGAAGGGGAATTGCTCTGCATGCAATGTGCAAACCTTCAACACACTTTCTGCATCCGGCAAGGAACGTCGGATGTGATAGAGACTTTTTACACGATCGTTCGCCAAACATATGGCAAGTATCTTCCCTCACAGGCTCCTGACTTCATTCTCGACGCGGGCGCAAACATCGGCACAACGTCGGCGTGGTTCCTTTCGCACTTTCCCGAATCGAGACTTGTTGCCGTTGAACCTGAGTTGTCCAATTTTGCTCTTCTTCAGAAGAACTGCGCTCCATTCGAAAATCGCGTGAGCCTTGTTCGGGCAGCTATTTGGCCAACACTCGCGAACCTCTCACTAAGGCTAAACAGCGACCACAATGCAGTTCAAGTTGCCGAGTCCCCAGACGGTAGTTGCCCCGGTGTGACTGTTCCTATGCTCATGCGGCAATTTGGGCTTCCAAGACTTGATGTCTTCAAGTGCGACATCGAGGGATCGGAAAAGGAGCTCTTCTCAATAGACTCGGATGAGTGGCTTCGCCAAACCAGGTTTATCGTGGTTGAGACACACGGAAGCGATTGTCTGGATGCCGTGCTGGAAGCAACTTCGCGGCACGGATTTACCTGTCGCCGGTTTCGGGATTTGCGGATATTCGCTCGTCCAGAATCGTGCTAGCCGCACGCCTCGCATCGCCGAACCGGCTTGCCAACCGCACGATATAACACAGGACCGACTCACTTTCCCGGGTCCGCGATCTCCAGGTTTTGAGCCAAATGCGCGTTCTATTGGTCCACAGTTTTTACGGGTCAGAAAACCCCAGCGGTGAAAACGTTGCGTATCTGGCTGAGCGAGAATTGCTTGAGCGTAGGGGAATTGAAGTAGTTCGGTTTGAAAGGAGTAGCGACCAGATTCGTTCGAGGGGAATGAGAGGCCTAATCGCCGGTGGGCTGTCAACTCCGTACAATTTCAAGTCCGCTTCACGAATTCGAGCGCTGGCGCTCGAAACCAGGCCCGATTTTGTGCACGTGCACAATACTTTTCCGTTGATTTCTCCCTCTGTATTCTGGTCTGTTCGCGACCTTCCTTGCGGGGTTGTTCTCACATTGCACAACTATCGTCTCTATTGTGCAGCGGGCATGCCCATGAGAGATGGGCACGTGTGCACGCAATGCCTTGACAGGCGGAGCGTTGTTCCGAGCCTGCGGTATGGATGCTATCGAGGAAGCAGGCTCGCAACGATTCCATTGGCGGTCTCAATTGCGCTTCACCGTCAGATTGGAACGTGGACCAAGCATGTCGATCGGTTCATAGCGCTCACGCAGTATCAGCGTGAAATGATGATTCATGCTGGGTTGCCGCCGAGCCGAGTATGCGTAAAGCCGCAATTTTATCCCGGCAGCCCCGAGGCGATTCCCTGGATTGCCCGTGACAATAGGGTGCTGTTTGTTGGCCGGCTGAGCCCTGAAAAGGGTGTGAGGGATCTATTAAATGCATGGAGTGTTCTAGGGGTCGATGCTCCGGACTTGGACATCATTGGGGACGGACCAGATCGAAAGTTCATGGAAAACCAAATTAAGTCCGAGGGGCTTGATCGTGTACGGTTGCTCGGCCAATTGAGCTTTGATGAAACTCAAAACAGAATTGCACATGCCCGGCTGATGGTTGTGCCTTCGACGTGGTTTGAAGGATTCCCCATGGTCATTCGCGAAGCTTTTGCGTTTGGGGTTCCAGTCGCAGCCTCTCGCCTTGGCTCACTCGCCGAGTTGGTGAAGGAGGGAACCAACGGGTTTCTTTTTCCGCCCAACAACCCTGAGCAGATAGCCGTGACCGTCCGGAAGGCATGGGCCGATCAGGATGGCCTTGAACGATTGGCAATGGGTGCTCGGCAGTCCTTTCTTGCCTCTTACACAGAAGATGCCAACTTCGAAGCCTTGCTGTCGATTTACGAGAAGGCCAAGATGGAGCGAAGGAATCGTCAAATTAATGCCATCTGGTAAAATGAACATCAGCAGTAAGGCCCCATTCCAAACTTAGACCTGATCCCCAGAGCCGGTGCACTCCGAAGGTTGAGATGATGCAATGTATTCTCTCCTGTTCTTAGGCATCGTATCGTGCGTCCTCTCGCTCATCTTGACCCCCATAGTCAGGAATGCATCGCTTCGCCTTGGCCTCGTCGACCAACCTGATCAGGCACGCAAGTTTCACATCGCCCCAGTTCCGAGATTGGGAGGGGTTGCAATCATCCTTGCCGTACTCGGGTCTTATGCACTGCTTCTAGCGGCTCGATTGAGTTCCGGAACAATTGTTTGGGAGGGACTGCCGCTCTTTGTTCGCCTGACTCCAGCACTCGCAGTCATATTCGGAACTGGATTTGTTGACGATGTAGTGAGTGTTCGCCCTTTGAAGAAGCTGACCTTGGAGGTTGTTGCGGCTTCTCTTGCCTGGTTCGGCGGAATCCACATTAGCGGCGTCGCCGGCTACAGCATGTTCGGGATTATCGGATTTGTTGGCACGGTCCTGTGGATTGTTGCTTGTACAAATGCGATCAACCTCATCGACGGGATAGATGGGCTCGCTGCCGGAATCAGCCTCTTTGCCGCGTTGACAATGTTGATTGCTTCGTCAATCAACCACAATTTCCCTCTCGCCTTGGCAGTTGTTTCTCTTGTGGGCGCGCTCATCGGTTTCCTCCGCTATAACCTCAACCCTGCCAGCATCTTTTTGGGCGATTCCGGCAGCTTGACTCTCGGGTTCCTGCTCGGCTGCTATGCGGCTGTTTGGGGAGAGAAGTCTTCGACCGTCCTCGGAATGACGGCACCGCTGCTCGTTCTTGCGGTGCCGCTCCTCGATGTCGGACTCGCGATCGCAAGGCGCTTTCTAAGAGGACAGCCTATTTTTGGAGCTGACCGAGACCACATCCACCATAGGCTGCTTTCGCGAGGATATGCTCCCCATCATGTGGTGCTGGTCATTTATGGAGTTTGCAGCATTGGGGCGACCATCTCACTGCTTTTGACGTTCTACCACCAGACCTATCGTGGATTTGTGATTGTGCTCGTAGTTCTCGCCGCGTGGCTTGGGTTGCAGCACCTTGGGTATAGCGAATTCGGCGTCGTTGGCAAGATGCTCATTGGCGGAGGTTTTCGCAGCGTCCTAAGTGCTCAATTTGCCCTGGACAGCTTTGAGCGCGAATTCCGCGATGATATAAGCCTGAGAGAGTGCTGGGAGATTCTGCACCTGAACAGTCCGGAGTTCGGATTCTCCGGAGTCGATTTCCATCTGGACGATGAGATTCACCGAGTCGGTGTTGCGGAGGGATGGCAAGCGCGAATCGATTTTCCGGGTCACGGTTACATCAACCTCTGGCGCGAGTCTGAGACCCAGACTCGAAGCGCCGCGGCAGTCCTGTTCATTGATAGTGTCTCGCGGGTGATGCACCGCAAATTGAGCCGGTTCGAGAAAGTCTTGCAAGAGCAACACGGATAATCCATGTCGAATCGAAACTCGCTCCGTGTTTTCTGGTGCTCTTTGCTTGCCGCCGCCCTCATCCTATCGAATCTTCCGTCGGAGGGATGGCCTTATGAGGCGATCACTCACTTTGCTTCCAATCATTGGTTTCACTTCATCTTGTACGCGGCTATCGTCGCGATTCCAGTAACGATATGGAAGCGGAAGTACAGATTCATGCTATCCCTCGTAGCCGTTCTGCTGGTGATCGCTCTCGGTTCGCTTCAGACTTTCATCCCAGGGCACGGGAATCGTTCGCAGAACGCGATGCCCGACCTGTTCGGAGTGGCCGCGGGTGTGCTGTTTGGGTTAAATCTGCGCAAGATTCGCGATCCGCGCCCATCGAGCGGAAGGGCCAAGCCTCCATACAGAAATACACGGGTGATTTGAAGTCACGTCGAACTCGCCCACCCCTGATCGTAATCCGGCCAGAGCACACAAGAATGGAAAATCGAATTCATCTTTCCGTCCCGCATATGGGTGGGGCCGAATTGAAGTTTGTCGAGGACGCCTTCGCCTCGAATTGGCTGTCCACAGCCGGACCAAATATCCACGCGCTTGAAGAGGAGCTTGAGGCCCTCATTGGACGACCTGTTGTTGCCGTAAGCAGTGGAACGGCGGCGATCCATCTTGGACTCAGACTCCTTGGCGTAAGGAATGGCGATGAAGTTTTCTGCTCGGATCTGACCTTTGTCGCGATGTGCAATCCAGTTCGCTATCTCGGCGCGGAGCCGGTATTGCTGGACAGCGACTTCGCCACCTGGCATCTCGATCCCAACGTGCTTGAAGACGCTCTCCGCAAGCGTGCAGAACGGAACAGGCTTCCGAGGGCGCTGGTTGTTGCCCACCTTTACGGTGGGTGTGCTGATCTGGATCCGATCATGTCGCTTTGCCAACTCTATGGTGTTCCTGTCCTGGAGGACGCGGCAGAGGCGCTCGGCGCGCAGTACCGGGACAGACCCGCCGGGGCGCTCGGCGATCTCGGAGTCTATTCGCTCAATGGGAACAAGATCATCACGGCGACTGGAGGAGGCGTTCTCGTCTCGTCAAATACCTCGTGGATTGAGAAGGCGCGCTTCTGGTCGCAGCAGGCGCGTAACTGTGGCGGGAATTATCAACACTCCGAACTCGGCTATAACTACGGATTCAGCAACGTTCTCGCGGGCATTGCACGGGGGCAGCTTCAGGTGTTGAATCGTCGCGTCTCGGAGCGCCGCGCGGTTGCGTTCAAGTACAAAAGGGCATTTGAGGATCTCGCGGGTATCGACCTGATGCCACAGCCCGAATGGGGTTTTCATACAAACTGGCTGAGCTGCTTTCTTATCAACGAACGGGAGTTTGGCACTTCAAGGAATTCGCTGATTCGAAGAATGGAAGAAGCGAACATTGAATCCCGACCCATATGGAGGCCAATGCATTTGCAGCCTCTCTACTCAGAGTGCGAGCGATTTGGCGGCCTGGTGGCGGAGGAGCTTCATCGGCGCGGCATTTGCCTGCCGAGCTCAAGCAGCTTGGCGGAGAAGGATCAGCTCAGGGTGATCAACATCATTCGTGGCGCGGTTGGCGCTGCTCCCCTTTCGCGGTTGATTGAGGGTGAGGCGGTGTCCAGGGTTTAGGGTCTGGGGGCTAACCCGCATTTCTCACAGACGGCGCGACAACCCAAGATTCAGGGTCTTGTGGGGTCTCTGAGGGCCAGGAGGCCCTCAGGACAGCCGATCTGGAGATCGGCGCTACGGCTTAAGGCGATGTGTGAGAAATGCCGGCTAAGGTCGAGTGTTTTGGGGTCGGTGGTCTTGAACATTCAGGGGGAAACTGCCCTGTTTTTTTTGCGGCGAAATATGGCTGTTTTTGATTGAAATCCACGATTTTTGGCTAAAACGGCTGTTTTTTGTCGTTTTTTTACCACTTTCCTGGCATGTAACTCCTTTGTTTTTGAGGTTCGTGCGGCTAAGTCCTTTGTTTTTGGATAGGAAAAGAAAAAATAAAAAAAACGGATTTTCCCTTCTAAACGACTGAAAATAAATTGTTTACCTTCAAAAAAGGGTGCGAAAAAGGCGAAAAAACCTGGGGCCATGAACGCGGAGAACGGAGGCTCATGAGGGGGCGGATGCGGTCTATTGTGCGGTACCGCTATTGCTTGACCATGGTTGCGGTCCGACGACACCTCCGATTTGGGTTTGGCATTCACTCCAAGATTATGCTCCGGATAGTCGAAATAATGTGCAATCACGGAGGTGAAAAAGTGAAGAAGTGAAGGACCGAATGGGTGAAGTGGGGAAACAGGCAACCCGATCAGCTTATCAGCGTGCCTCATCAAGATCCATCCCGGGCAGGCGTTCGTTGTCGTCTGGGTCGAGCGGGCCGCCTGCATGGGGAAGGTAGATGCCATCCTGGGCCAGCAAAGCTTCGTAGATCGACGTGCGCCTCCAGTGGCGGGCCAAGGCGAAGGCGCTCATGTTGGCAATCATCAGGGGTAGAACCAGGCCATAGCCGCCGGTCATTTCGAAGATGATAAGAACCGATGTCATGGGGGCACGGACGGTGGCGGCAAAGACGGCGCCCATCCCGACCACAGCAAATGCGCCGATGGAGTCGGCCGAGTGGTGGAAGACGGTGACATCGAGATAGCCGACAGAGCCGCCCAGCATGGCGCCCATGAAAAGCGTAGGCGCAAAGATTCCGCCCGCGCCGCCGCTAGAGTAGGAACTGACTGTTGAAGCAAGCTTGAGGACACAAAAGACAGCCATAGCAGTCACAGTCATTTTGCCTGTGAGCGCCAGCGTGAGCGTTTTGTACGGGTCGCCGGCGATGCCGCTGAGGTGGAAAAGGGCCAGGGCCGCGACCGCCATGCCGCCTGTGGCTGCGCCGCCGATTGCCGGCTGCACCCAGCGCGGCATTCCGCTGAGGCGTCGGAACCAGGCACGAAGGGCAAGCAGCGAATCGGTGAAGGCGACTGAAACAATGGCCGCCAGCAGGCCAAGCAGCGCATACCACACAAGCGAAGAAGGCTTGGTCAGCGCGTAGTTGCCCTGCAAGTGAAACACAGGGTATGAGCCCAGAATCGAGTGTTCGACCACGGCGGCAAGAGCCGCGGCGACAATGATGCCAGAGAGCATGGTCTGGTCGAGGTCGCCCACCAGTTCCTCAAGCGTGAATGTAACGGCGGCAATTGGCGCGTTGAAGGCAGCGGCGATGCCTGCCGCCATGCCTACGGAAGCCATACGGCGGGAATTCCTGGGGCCGAGACGGGCCAAGCGAGCAAGCATGCTGCTGACGCCGGCACAGACCTGCACTGTGGGTCCTTCAACGCCCAGCGACGCTCCGGAGCCGATTTGGATGGCGCACAGAACAAATTTGCCGATTGTTTCGCGGACGGTGACCACGCCGTTCCGCAGAGAGTAAGCCACTTCCACTTGGGGAATGCCGCTCCCCGCTGCAGCAGGGGCAAAGTAAGTCAGGCCGACGCCCGCAACCAGACCTCCGATTGTGGGGGAAACGATGGTCCACCATATCCAGCTATGGCCCGAGGCGGTATTAGCACGGTCAATCAACAGGGCTTCAAGTCCCCAGACGCTCAGGTGGAAGGCTACGGCGGCCAGTCCGCAGAGGCCGCCTGCCAAAATGGTGACGGCCAGCAGGCGCTGCCGCTCGCTGGGAACGCGGCGCAACAGCCAAGCGTGGAAATGTGCATGCAGCCCCTGGAAACCTACCCAATAACTGGGCCTCGGCACATCCTGATTGGTCGGGGGAGTCACAGCTCCAGTATAGAAGCAAAGGAAATAAGGGTTGCTCAGTTCCTGGATGGCCGCAATCAAACCTGGCTCACGCTACACAAAGACGATCAATTGAAGGTACCGCGCTCTGCGTGATGCCTGGATGACCGCCAACCCGTCAGCTACTGCTTGATAAACACTCTCGTTCGCCTTCGGCACGGATGATGCTGCTCATTCGCTCGAAATGCCTTTGGCAGGAATTCTATGCACCGGGTGACCCCATACCACTGCACTTGGTGGCAGCTTAGTGTTGTGCCGAGTGGTTGAATTGCTTGTTTTCAGCGGTGAGCTACGCCAAGTCGACTTTGAGCGTGATGCCAATGTCTGAGAGTTTTTCGGCCGGCATATGGACGCGGAGGCTCGCCTCGTCCTGCTTCCATTCCAGCTTGCCGGTGTGGCCGAGCAGTTCGACACTGCGGATATTGCCTGGCGCCTGATCGCTGGCAAGACCAAGAGCGCTGATAACGGCTTCCTTCGCAGGCCAGCCCTGGACAAAGGCATAAACGGTGTTGCCCTTTGATGTGAACCGAATATCTTCGCTGGTCAGATCTTTTTGCTTGTCCTCGTTGAAGTTGCCGGTCACGATTTTGGTGGTCGTCGATGGGCCTTCGCCGTAGATCTTCCACGGCCGGGTAGCATAGATTCCCTCGCTATTGACTTGCATCCAGGTGGTAATGCCATCGAGCGTGACCTTCTCCTCAAAATCGAGCTCGCCTGAGTTGGGCAGCGGGAAGTTGAGCAGCAGGTTGCCATTCTTGCTGACGATATCGGTGAGCAAGTCGATGACCTTCTTGGCGGTTTTGTATTGCTGGCCGCGCTTGTAATGCCATTGACCGATGCAGGTGTCGGTCTGCCACGGATTGGGAGCGATGCCGTCGGCGACGCCCCGTTCGTGGTCGAGAGCGCAGGTGCCAACGGTGCAGTCGATGGCTTCCTTGCTGTTGTAAACAGCCTCGACGACTCCACCGTGAAGGCCCGCGCTCACGTTATAAAGGTGAGCGACCATCTTGAGCCCAATGTCTTCAAAAGGCAGGTGGCCGTCGGTATAGAGAAGGTCAGGATGGTACTTGTCGATGAGGTCGGTCATGCGGTCGAGGTAATGACGTTTCCACGAATCGGGAATGCCATTGTCGTTCCATTCGACATCGCGAGAGTCGAAGCGCGCGGAGTCGGCGTCGTGATAGAGGTCAGCGTAGCTGGGATCGGCGCCCTCATAGGCAACGCCTGCAAGCGGTCCGGATTTATCTGAGCCGTGGCTGACTCCCCACCACTTGTAACTGATCCACAGGTGCTCGCTGACACCGAAGCGAAGGCCGTGGTTGCGCGCGGCAATGGCCCACGTGCCAACAACATCTTTCATCGGCCCCATCTTCGCCGCGTTCCAGCGGTTGTACTTCGAGTCCCACAGATCGAAGTTGTCGTGGTGCACGCCCATGCTGACGAAATACTTTGCGCCAGCCTTCTTGTAGAGGTCCATGAGGTGGTCCGGATCCCACCTGGCCGCTTTCCAATCGCCAACCAGATCTTTGTAGCCAACCTTCGTTGGGTGGCCATAGTGCTCGACGTGAAGGCGGTACTGCTCGGACCCCTGCATGTACATGTTGCGGGCATACCAGTCGCCCTCTTCAATGGCCGACTGCGGTCCCCAGTGAGACCAGATTCCAAACTTCGCATCGCGGAACCAATCGGGAATTCGGTATGACTGCAATGAGTGGCGAGTGCCCTCGTAGAGCATGCCATGTGCTGCTTGAGCAGAGCCCAATCTGGATAGGACAAGTGCGGATGCAGCGCCGCCGATGGTTTGAAGGAGTTCACGTCTACTGAATTTCATTGCTGGGGCTGTCCTTTCGAGATGTGAGTGCTGTGAGTGACAGGAAGGCTCCGCTCCCCGTGCCGGAAGATCAACTTGCTGAATCAACCTGATCGTGCGAGCGCATTGCTTCGCGAAGCTTTTGTTCGGCGGCTGCGGTCCAGTAGCGACAATCGAGTTCGAAGAAGACTGAAGTGTAGGGGATGGTCATTTGCGTTTTGATGATGAGAATTCGGAAGAGCTTGGCCGAATGGTCAAGCATGGCGATGATCTCTTCGTGCGGAATGCGGTCGAGGTGGGCACCAGAAAGAACGCTCTGCAATTGACGCCAGTATTCGTCGACACCTGGGGCATCGCTTACTTCGACCAGAGCGAGCTCACTGTCGAGATGGACAAGTGCTTTGACGTGCCAGGAGGCGGAAATCGCTTGAGCAACTGCTTGAACAACTTCGATCTGGCTGGTTGGCGCGACGATGGTCTCGATGCCGGGGCTCGATTGGGCTGGATACGCTGAATCGGCAACGACAATCCAGTTGCGATGTCCAAACAGGGGCAGACGCTCGGCGAGTGTGAGCTTCCAGTCTGGTAAGTTCGGCTCCGTTTCATTGTTCAAGCAAGTCCTCTGCGTACGGTGAAGTTAACGTTTACATGGAACAGTCCAAAGTACGTTCTGGTGTTGGATGGTGTCAATGGAGTTGGCCTGGAGGCAGCGCTGACGGGATAGCGACTAGAGACTGGGCCTAACAGGTTGCGAACGATGGGGGCGTAGGAAAGGGCACGGAAATAACATCCCTCAGGGGCTGAAGTGTCTGCGTGAGAACTACACAAGGTACTTGTAATTCACAGCGTGTTTGGGCGACAAGAGAAGTATGTCGCGATTCAAGGTTTACAGTCCGGAGCAGGCGTATTTGCTGCCC
>Ga0182015_10004932_pt1 | contig 14099 bp, 15 predicted proteins | sample 712P3MmetaG_FD_120478 | JGI IMG/M metagenome (GOLD analysis project Ga0182015, IMG submission 120478) | Permafrost microbial communities from Stordalen Mire, Sweden - 712P3M metaG | ecosystem: Environmental > Terrestrial > Soil > Wetlands > Permafrost | place: Sweden: Stordalen | collected...
ATCGATCCGCGCTGGCTTGACGGCGTGAAGACGGTTGCGGTGACGGCGGGCGCTTCAGCCCCCGAAGTGCTGGTGGAAGACGTGGTGAATTATTTGCAACTGAACGGCTATAACAACGTCGAAGAAGTAGAAGTGATGCCGGAGAACGTACGGTTTGGGTTGCCTCCGGAGATTGTTCAGGCGATCGGCGGCGCGGGCGGCGGAGAAGCTGTCGCGGTGCGATAGACGCGGAATGTCTGAGGGCGGGGACGCCCTCAGGACAGCCGGTCCGGAGACCGGCGCTACGCACCAGTAGGGTTCGATCGGTGCGACTGACGCATTCGAACAGGATCGGGAACAAAGGCGCAACGGGGACCTCCGGGCGCATGAGGCGACGAAGACAAGATGGACAAGCAGCAGACAATGACTGAATCCGCGCGCGTAGCAGGCGCAAGGCAGGCGACTCCGCGATTCGGGCGGATCGATGCGGATCTGGGCGAAGTCGGTAAGGCAATCGAGCAGTCGACTGAGCATCTGCTGGGCTTGCAGCATCCGGATGGCTATTGGAGCGGAGAACTCGAAGCGGATGCCATGCTCGAGGCCGACTATATTTTTCTGCATACGCTGCTTGAGAGTGGCGACGCGGGCCGACTGAAGCGGGCGTGCGCGGAGATGATGCGCTACCAGAATGAGGATGGAAGCTGGAGCATTTATCCGGGCGGGCCAGGCAACATATCTCTTTCAGTGAAGTGTTACTCGTCAGCGAAGCTGATGGGCATGAGCGCGGACGATCCTCGGCTGGTGAAGTGTCGCGAGTGGGTGCTGGAGCACGGCGGCGTGGTGGAGTGCAACACATTCACGAAGATGTATCTTTGCGCGATCGGCGAGTACGACTACGATGCGGTGCCGGCGATTCCGCCGGAGATCGTGCTGTTTCCGAAGTGGTTCTACTTCAATATCTACGAGATTTCGGCGTGGTCGCGGTCGATTCTGGTGCCGCTTGCAATCATGTATGCGAAGAAGCCGTTCAAGAGGATTTCAGCAGAGCAGGGGATCGACGAGTTGTTTGTGGGCGGCCGTGCGAATGCAACGCTGCTGCTGCGGCTCGATCGCAAGCGGATTGTTTCATGGCGGAATTTCTTTGTGATTCTGGATAGGATATTGCATTTTGCGGAAAGGGTGCACCTGCGGCCGGTGCGTAAGCTGGCAATCAAGCGAGCGGAACAATGGATGCTGGAGCGCCTGGAGATGACGGACGGGCTGGGGGCGATTTATCCGGCGATGCTGAATGCGATTTTGGCGTTGCGTTGCCTGGGTTATTCAGAGGACGATCCGCAGGTGATTCGCGCGCGCGATGAGTTTGAGAAGCTTGGCATTGAAGAGGCGGCCAACGAGGTGATGCCGGAAGCGACCTTCCGCATGCAGCCGTGCGTTTCACCAGTGTGGGATACGGCGCAGGCGGTTTATGCGCTGGGCGAGGCAGGCGTGGCGCGCGATGATAAGCGCATGCTGAAGGCGGCGGATTGGTTGCTGTCGAAGGAAGTTCGGCACAAGGGTGACTGGGCAGTGAAGGTACATAACACCGAGCCTGGCGGCTGGTACTTCGAGTTCAACAACGAGTTTTATCCGGACACGGATGATACGGCGCAGGTATTGATGGCGCTGAACAAGGTGGACAACCCGCGCGAGCGCTACCAGCACCAGGTGGAGCAACGGGCGATCGAGTGGGAGTTCGCGATGCAATGCCGCAATGGCGGCTGGGGCAGCTTCGACAAAGACAATACGAAGATGATTTTCCAGTACATTCCGTTTGCCGACCACAACGCGATGCTCGATCCGCCGACAGTGGACATTACGGGCCGGATGCTCGAGATGCTTGCGATGTACGGTTACACACGCGCGGACAAGCGAGTGGAGAAGGCGGTGCAGTTCATCTTCAGGGAGCAGGAGCCGGACGGAAGCTGGTTTGGCCGCTGGGGCGTGAACTACATCTACGGAACGTTCCTGGTGCTTCGCGGGCTTGAGGCGATCGGCGTCGATCAACTGGAACCGCAAATCCAGCAGGCGGCTGAGTGGATGAGGATGGTGCAGAATCCCGACGGCGGGTGGGGCGAGACGTGCGGCAGCTACGACGATCCGGACACGCGCGGCGTGGGCCAAAGCACACCTTCGCAGACGGCATGGGCGTTGCTTGGTTTGTTGGCTGCGGGCGACGACCGGTCGGATTCAGTGGCCAAGGGCGTTCGGTGGCTGCTGACTCGGCAGCGGGCGGATGGCAGCTGGGATGAGAGCATGCGCGAGGGAGCGAGGCGCGAAGGCATGATCACAGGCACGGGCTTCCCGAAGGTTTTCTATCTTGCTTACACGCTGTACCGGCAATACTTTCCGCTACTGGCTTTGACAACCTATAAGCGGGCAATGCAACGCGCGGCATAAAGAGCAAAAACGCGCCACGAGCCATGGGCCCGGGCGCTGGAGGCTACTAACTCGATGGCAATACCTATTTCGCAGGTTGTAACGGTAGTGAAGTACGTTTGGCAGCAAAAGCTCAAGGGCAACAAGCGCTATCCGCTTGTGCTGATGCTTGAGCCGCTCTTCCGCTGCAACCTGGCGTGCGCCGGCTGCGGCAAGGTGCAGTATCCGCCGCATATTCTGAAGAAACAACTCACCCCGGAAGAGTGCTTTGCCGCCGTCGAAGAGTGCGGCGCGCCAATGGTTTCGATTCCTGGCGGCGAGCCACTGCTGCATCCGCAGATTGTTGAGATCGTAAACGGCCTGGTTGCTCGCAAGAAGTACATATACCTGTGCACTAATGCGCTCGAACTCAAGAACCGAATCCATGAGTTCACACCGTCGAAGTACCTCACTTTCTCAGTCCATCTCGACGGCCAGCGCGATCATCATGACTTTTCGGTGTGCCGCGAGGGCGGGTATGACATCGCCATTGAGGGCATCAAAGAGGCGGTCAAGCGCGGTTTCCGCGTCACGCCCAACTCCACTTTCTTTGACGGCGCAGACCCCAACAGCATCCGCGCCTATTTTGACGAGATCATGGCGATCGGCACCGAGGGCATGGTGCTGTCCCCCGGCTACAGCTACGACAAGGCGCCTGATCAAACCCACTTCATGGGCCGGGCCAGGGTGCGGAAGCTGTTCCGTGCGGTTCTTTCGAACCGCAAGAAGTCGTGGAAGTTCAATATGTCGCCGTTGTTTCTCGAATTCCTGATGGGCGACCGGAACTATGAGTGCACACCGTGGGGATCTCCGGCCTATAACATCTTCGGCTGGCAGAAGCCTTGCTATCTTCTGCAGGATGGTTATGCGGAAACCTTCAAAGAGCTGATGGAAACGACGAAGTGGGAAGAGTACGGCGTGGCCAGCGGAAACGCCAAGTGTGCTAACTGCATGGTAAGTTGCGGTTATGAACCCACGGCAGTTATCGACGGTTTCCTCAGCCTGAAAGGTTTCTGGGGCATGGTGAAGGGTAACTTCTCGACTTACAAGAGCGAACACGCTCTGAGACAGCTTGATGAGTGGTCGACACCGGCTTCCACGCCGTTGGTTCAGATTGGCGCGCGCAAGACCGCGCTCGAGGAGACCCGGGTATGAGCGCAGAAGTCTTGAAGTATACCCGCAAGGAGATCGAGGAGCTTGAGGTTGCTCCGGGCTTTGCTCACGAAAACCTCGAAGGATGTATTCCGGAGTTTGCGAGCGAGGAAGAGATTGGCCAGGCGCTGGAGAAGGCGTTTGACTATCGCGGCGATGTGACGCTGACGCTAAAGTCGGGCGAGCGGATTGAGGCGTACATCTTCAACCGGCAGAGTGGGGCGACACTTGCCGAGTCGTTTGTGCAGTACTTCACGCCGGCGGCAGGCGATAAGCGCAAGGCGAGCTACGCTGAGATTGCGCGGCTCGAGTTTACCGGCAAGGACCGAGCGGCTGGAAAGCACTGGGAAGACTGGGTGAAGAAGTACAACGAGAAGAAGGCCGCTGGTGAGAAGAACATCGCGCTGGCGCCGGAAGCGTTGGATTAGGGGTTTCTTCGCGAGTCCGTCGTTCGGCACGACACCGCATTTCTTGAGCAGTGGCGGATTGCGGATGTGAGGGTGGCGCTCAGTTTCCCTTCGGTTTTATCCAGCGGACATCCCCGTTGCGCTCGATGAACTTCCAATTGGGCGTGAAGACAAGTCCGAGCGAATGCTTCAGGTCAATGGGGGTGCTTTGAGTAGAAATGCCGAAAGAAGAGGCAAACATACAGGTGGACTACTCAACTCAAACGACCGACCCAATTGCGGAATATAACCAGTTTTATGCGCCACCATGGAAACTTGGCGTCATGGCGCTCTTGCGTCCGGCGTTTTATTTGCAGGGCCGGCTGAGTCTTTCGCCGGCGTTTCTGCGGTCGATGCCAGCGGGAACGAACGCGATTCACCAACACGGGTATCCTTTGAAGGCTCGCAGGGAATGGGTCAATAAAAGGACTCCCCTGCGTGGGAGCAAAATCCTGATCCAAGGGACCGGAACGGGGTGGGATGCGCTGTCGTGGCTGCCGTTTGAGCCGCAGTCCGTCGATGGCGTTGACTTGTTTTCTTTTCAACAGAGTTGGGATAAGGTGCGATCCTACGCCGAATCATCTGGCTTGCTCGTGCCATCGTTCTCAGTTTCAGGCCTGGAAACACTCCCGTTTGCGTCGGGGAGTTTCGATCTTGCCGTAAGTGATGCTGTGTTTGAACATTGCCGAGACTTAGAAGCGGTAATGAAGGAAGCAAAGAGGGTGTTGCGGCCTGGAGGCTTTGTTTATGCGACCTATGGCCCAATGTGGTTCTGTCTTGGGGGGGATCATTTTTCGGGGCGAGGCGGTTTGACTCATGGATACAATCACCTCGAACTCGACTCAGATGACTATCGGAAGTATTTCCGTGAGATGCAGCTTGCCGAGGAAGATGCTCAGTCAGGCGGCCGCTATGTGGAGTTGGATCTTTTTTCGAAGTTGAAGACGTCAGAGTATCTCGATGTCTATAGACGATGCGGCTTCAAGGTAATCGATCTGATTTTGGAAGTCGAACCGATGGCAATGCAGTTTAGAAGAGAGTTTCCGGAGAGATTCGACGATATTGTTCGGAAGTATCCGGGGCTGACGGCGGACGATTTGTTAATCAAGGGGAACTTCGTGATCCTGCAATCGATTGGCTGAGGAGAGCGGCTTCGCGTGCCGGCTGGCTGCAGAGCAGAAGCGCTGGAATGATCAGGAAGAGGGTTGCTGACGGAGGCGGTGTTTGTTCAGTGGAGCAGTTTGGCCTTGTGGCCTTGGCTGTTCGCGAGCAGGATTGCCTTCTTGTCAAACGAAACATAGGTCTCACCACCCAACCACCGTCCCTCATAGGCAATTACACCGTCGGCAAAATCCCCGCCTGCTTTAAGCATGGAGAGCCCCGCGTCAACAGCAGGTCTGTTCGTCGCCACGTTGGGCGCGCCCAGGAAAGTCTCCAGCACCAAGGCGATCTCCGGGCGACTGATGCCGTAGGACCGGTCGAGCACCCACACAAGTTCGCACAGGCAGGGAATCGGGAAGGCCACGAGGCTGGCATTGATCAACAGATCTTCAGCGGTGCGCGCTTGCACGGGGTCATCATGGAGAACCGCTCTCAGCAGAATGTTCGTGTCCACTGTGACCTTCAAAGTTCACCCGCCCATGCGCGTTCAGTTGCTTCCTTGATTTCTTCGATGGTCAATTTCACTTTCGATTTTCCAGCGAGCATTCCAAATACATCCTCGATTTTGCCGTTCTTGCGTGGGGCGCGACCGAGAATTTGGCCGTCGGGAAGAAAATCGAATTCCAGCTTCTCGCCGGGCTTGATCCCCAAATGCTGAAAGAACTCCTTGCGGAAGGTGATCTGCCCTCTGGTTGTTGAGCTCACAATTGCCACGTTTCCTCCTGCCAATTGCCTACATTTGATTGTAATGCAAAACTACATTATCTATTAGGAACGATCTTCCTGGCACCACGTATGGGGGATGGACTGCGCGGCAATTTAGGATGGCGGTAGGGCATCCAATCGATGAAGATCTTTGTTACTGGGGCGACGGGTTTTGTGGGCCATCATGTGGCGCGGGCATTGGCTGCCGAGGGCGCGGATCTTCGTCTCCTGGTGAGGAAAACCAGCAATCTGAAGAATCTTGAGGGCATTCGCGCCGAGACGCATGTGGGCGACCTTGGCGAGCCGGATTCGCTCAAACTCGCATTGGAAGATTGCGATGCGGTGATGCACGTGGCGGCAGACTACAGGCTGTGGATTCCGAATCCGGAGTCGATGTACAAGGCCAACGTGGATGGGACTCGAGAGTTGCTGCGGATGGCGCGCGAGGCGGGCGTGAGACGGGTGGTTTACACCTCGAGCGTGGCCACCATGCACTTTCGCACCGACGGAATCGTCATCAATGAGGACACGCCGGTTTCGATCAAGGACATGGTGGGGCACTACAAGCGGTCGAAGTTCCTGGCGGAGCAGGAAGCGATGAAGGCGGCGCAGGGTGGGCAGCAGGTGATGATTCTTAACCCAACGACGCCCATCGGCCCATATGACACGAAGCCGACGCCGACCGGGCGCATCTTTGTGGACTTTCTGAAGGGCAAGTTTCCGGCGTATATGGACACCGGGCTGAACCTGGTGGATGTGGCTGAGGTGGCTCGGACGCATGTTTCGGCGCTGACGGTTGGCACTTCGGGCCGGCGTTACATTCTGGGAGGCGAGAACCTGACGCTCAAGCAGATTCTGGACAAGATGTCGGCGATTACTGGGATTCCATCGCCGCGCACAAAGATTCCGTTTGGCGTGGCGGCTACGTATGCATTCTTTGAGGAGTGGATTACGGGTCGAATTCGTGGCAAGGTGCCGCGGGCAACGCTGGAAGAGGTGCGGATGGGGCGGAAGAAGATGTTTGCGTCGAGTGCGCGGGCGCAGCAGGAGCTGGATTTCAGGATTGTGGCAGTTTATCCGGCGATGCGGGCGGCGATTGAGTGGTTCCGGGTGAATGGGTATGCGCCGTGAGCGCTTGCGAGAAATAACACACAGTGCTATAGTTCTGAGTGTTATAGTGAGTTTGTCCAGACCGGGAGTTCTTTTAGAAGGGTGAGTCAATGGCCCCCAGAAAAAAGATGAGTGACCTCGCGAGCGCGCTTCTTGAAACCGCCGCTGACATGCATCGCATCGGCGTAATGGATAATGCGACATACCGGAAAATCACTATCCGCCATTTGGGCCAAGGATGCAGCCCTCTCGCTGTTCCCATTAGCGCTGATGAGATACGTGCCTTGCGGGAGCGGGCCAAGATGAGCCAGGCTGCGCTAGCCCACTTACTAAATTTGACGGTGGGCTATCTATCCCAGCTTGAACGAGGAGTGAAGGAGCCGAAGGGGCCTTCTCTGGCGTTGCTCAACATTGTGCGGGATAAGGGGATTGAGGCGATCCTATGATGGGGCGGATTTCCCGGCGATTCAGGCGGCGATTGAATGGTTCCGGGCGAACGGGGTACGCGCCGTGAGAAGGCTGGATCGCCAGAGAGATGATACACTTGGGTACTTAAAATGGACTTCCGAAAGCATCGGCGGTCGATTCCGCGTCAAAACAATAGGGGAGTGATGTTATGAGCAGGCCACGAGCTGCAAGTGTAGCGATAGACGCATTCTACGACAATTTCACATGGGCGGCGCTGTTCCGGAAACTTCACATCCCAGGATCTCCCAGAGAAATCATCGATCCTCGATCAGCCCGCACCTTCTGGGCGGACGAGTCTCAGCAGATTCTCGCCGGAGTGATGACAAAGGTGCGCGCGATTTACAACCTTGCGTTGGCGGGAGTCATTATTTCTGCTTTCAGTAAAAGGGATATCAAAAGACCAGCGAAGAAGGGTGAAGATGTGGAGAGCTTCTTGGCTGACTGGTCATCTTATATCAAGCCGTAGGCATTTGCGCTCCGCCCTCTGAGAGGCCGTTTTGGCGAAACCAGACAATGAAACCTACGCGCAGCTTGTTACGAAGCATGAGCACTTTGGGATCGTACTAAATCCAGAAATCCTCCAACTCTATAAGCAAGTCAACGACTCCCTCCCTGATCTGATCGTCCAAGCAATCGACGGACAACTAAAACGCGAATACCGATATGCTCTCGGGGGACAAGTTGTAGCCGGGTTAGCACTTGTTCTGATGGCTGGTGGGTTTGTGTCCCTGGTGATGAATGGCCATGAAAGGTCGGCATACGCTCTCCTCGGGGCAGGCGCGCTGAATATCATCGGCGGATTTCTTCGTGCGCGGCTGAGCGACGGGGTGGGAAATCTCACGGAAAGAATTCACAACCGGACGAAAATGAATGAATGTGCACGACCTTGAGTCCGCATGACGCGCACTGCGATCATTGCAGCAATGCCGGGTGAGCTGAAGCCGCTGGTTCGGGGATGGAAGCGCGAGCGGGTGGATGGGGTCGACGTGTGGAAGCATCGAGACGACAACCTCTACGTTGCGGCGTGCGCGGGAGCGGGACAGGCGGCGGCGACGCGGGCTTTTGCGGCTGTGGAGCTGGATGCTCCTGTCGATCTGCTTTTTTCTTTTGGATGGGCGGGGGCATTGCGCGCGGATTTGACGGTGGGCGGCGCTTACAACGCGGCTGGGGTGATCGATGCGCGGACAGGTGAGCGTTTTCGGTGCGAGGCCGGGGCCGGCGAAGAGTGGCTGGTGACGAGTCCGATTGTGGCGGATGCGGCCGAGAAGCGGCGGCTGGCGGCGGCGTATGGGGCGGGGCTGGTGGATATGGAGGCGGCGGCAGTAGGGCGGCTGGCTCTGATGCGGGGGATTCCGTTCTATTGCGTAAAGGGAGTGAGCGACGGACTGGGGGCGAAATTGCCTGATTTCAATCGGTTTATCGGGGCGGATGGGCAATTCGAACTGGCGAAGTTTGTACTTTTTGTATCGGTGCGGCCGAAGTACTGGTCCGAATTGATTCGGATGGGCGAGAATAGCAGCAAGGCTTCAGAAGAGATGGCGAAGGCGTTCCAGGAGTTTTTGGAAGGACGCTAGACTTAATTTCCCCGGGAGAACAGCAAAGCGAGATGGCGACTCAGATTTCGAACCCAGAGACAGGTGTGCGGAGCGCAATTCCCGCAACCATGACGGCGGTAGTCTACCGCGGCGTGAACGACATGCGCGTGGAGACGGTGCCGGTGCCGAAGGTCGGGCCGGGCGAACTGCTGGTGAAGGTGGCGACGTGCGGCGTGTGCGGCACGGACCTGAAGAAGATTCATACGGGTTCGCACTCGGCGCCGCGGATATTTGGCCACGAGATGGCGGGGACGGTGGTGGCAGTGGGCGAAGGCGTGACGCGGTTCGAGGTTGGGGATCGTGTGATGACCTTCCACCATGTGCCGTGCGGCAAGTGCTACTACTGCCGGAAGCAGACGCCGACGCAGTGCGAGCTTTATAAGAAGGTCGGAGTTACTGCGGGGTTTGAGCCTTCGGGCGGCGGGTTTGCCGAGTATATCTGCATCATGGACTGGATTGTGGCGGGGCGTGGGGTGGTGCGTGTGCCAGACGGCGTGCCCTTTGAGCAGGCCGCGTTTGTGGAACCGGTGAACACGGTTTTGAAGGGCGTGAAGCAGCTGAATCTGCAGGCGGACGATACAGTGCTGGTGATCGGGCAGGGGCCGATCGGGCTGATGCACGCGGTGCTGGCGCAGCGGACGGGTGCGCGCGTGCTGACGAGCGACCTGTATCCGGAGCGTCATGCGATTGCGGCGCGATATGGGTTGAAGGACCCGATTCATGCGGGCAGTGAAAATGTTGTGCAGCGGGTGTTCGAGGAGACCGAAGGGCGCGGGGCCGATGCGGTGATCCTGGCCGTGGGCGGAAACGCGCTGATCAAGACGGCGATGGACGCAGTGCGGATGGGTGGGAAGGTTCTGCTTTTTGCGCAGACGCAGCACGGTGAGGCGACCTTTGATCCGGGCGCGGTTTGCATGGACGAGAAGACGCTGATGGGCTCGTATTCTTCGTCGTTCGAAATTCTGGATGAAGTGACGGATGTAGTTTTTGGCGGATACCGGAACGGGTTCGATCTGACGCAGTTGATTTCGCATCGCTACACGCTGGACGAAGCCGTGGAAGCGATTGAAGTGGCATCGCACCCCAAGGGGGACTCAATGAAGATCATGATTGAGCCTGTCCGGGGCGGGGGCGCGCGGTAGGGAGGCACTGATGGCGACGACCATGAAGGCCGCAGTCCTCCACGGCCGGGAAGATATACGGATTGAGCACGTACCGGTGCCGGAGGCGTTGCCGGGCGAGCTGATTGTGCGTGTTGGCGCGGCGCTGACATGCGGGACGGACCTGAAGGTGTTCCGGCGCGGCTATCATGCGCGGATGATTGTGCCGCCGGCGCTGTTTGGGCACGAACTGGCGGGAACGGTAGTGCAGGCCGGGGTAGGCGTGACGGACTTTGCGCCGGGCGATCGCGTTGTGGCGCTGAATTCGGCTCCGTGCGGGGAGTGTTTCTTTTGCAAGCGTGGGCAGGAAAACCTGTGCGACGATCTGTTGTTTAACAACGGCGCGTATGCGGAGTTCATTCGGATTCCGGCGCGGATTGTGGCGAAGAATACACTGCATGTGCCGGACCACGTACCGCTGGAGCATGCGGCGCTGACTGAACCGCTGGCGTGCGCGGTGCATGGATTTGAGGATTCGCGTCCGCGGCCGGGGGATACGGTGGCGGTGATCGGCGGCGGACCGCTGGGATTGATGATTCTGCACGTGGCCTCGCTGATGGGCTGCGAGACGATTGCCATTGTGAAGCACGACGGTCAGGTAGAAGCAGCGCGGCAACTTGGCGCCAGCCACGTGGTGCAGACAACGAGTATTCGGAAAGCGATCAAGGAAACGCGGGCGCTGACGGAGAAGAATCGCGGCGTGGATATTGCGATTGAAGCAGTGGGTGTTCCGGATGCGTGGGAAGAGGCCGTCGAGATGGTGCGAAAGGGCGGAACGGTGAACTTTTTCGGCGGCTGTGCGGTGGGCACACGCGTGACGCTGGATACGAATAGAATTCACTACAGCGACATCACACTGCGGGCAACGTTCCACCACACTCCGGCGATTTGCCGCAAAGCGCTGGCGTTGATTGCCGGCGGACGCTTCCAGGCGCAGTTATTTATCACGGGCCATGCGCATCTTTACGAACTGAACCGGGTCTTTGAGAAGCTGATGAAGCGCAGCAGCGAGATTAAGACCGCCATCGTTCCCTGAGGCAAGGCGATGAAGACGAGAGAGATCGAAGGCGATTCGAACGGAGAGTGGGAAGGGCTGGCGGAGCTGTTGGGCATTGGCGGGCCTGGCGCTGCCACTGAGCCGCAGCGTGCGGAGAAGCCAGCTGCGGCGAAGGGGCCGGTGCTGGTGAAGCCTGCACGACCGGCGGGCGCGAGCGAGAGCGCGACGCAAGACCTGGCATCGCAGCAGGAGGGCATCTCACAGGACAATCAGGCTCTGCTGAAGCGCGGATGGGCGGCGCTGCCGGAAAGCTATCGGATGCCGAAGGCCAAGCCTACGCTCGAAGAAGCACAGGCGTGGTGCAGGAACCTGGCTGAGACGCACTACGAAAATTTTCACGTTGCGAGCTGGTTTTTGCCCAAGACGTTTCGGCCGCACTTCTACTCGATTTATGCATATTGCCGGGTTTCAGATGACCTGGGAGATGAGGTGGACGACCCCAAAGTTGCGCTGGCGCTGCTGGATGCGTGGGGCGAAGAGCTGGATTACTGCTATGCGGGAAGAACGCGGCACCCGGTGTTTGTGGCGCTGGGGGAGACGATCAAGGCGTGTGCTATTCCAAAAGAACCTTTTGCGGATTTGCTGACTGCGTTTCGGCACGACCAGACAGTGACGCGATACGAGACGATGGAGGACGTGCTGGAGTACTGCAAGTACTCGGCAAATCCAGTGGGACGGCTGGTGCTGTATGCGACGGGCGAAGCGGAGTTGGAGCGCGAGGAGAAATTCAGGCTGTCGGATGCGACCTGCACTGCGCTGCAACTGGCCAACTTTTGGCAAGACGTGCGCGAGGACTGGGAGCGCGGGCGTGTGTATCTGCCGCAGAAGGATATGGAGGTCTTCCATGTGACCGAGGCGACGATCGCCGAGGGGATTGCAACGGACCAATTTCGCGGGCTGATGCGGACCGAGGTTGGGTATGCTCGGGAGTTATTCGAAGAGGGCCTGGGGCTGATCGATATGGTGGATCGCGAGCTGGCAATCGATCTGGATCTGTTCAGCCGTGGGGGTTTGGAGATTCTGCGCGCGATTGAAGAGCGGGGGTACGACGTGCTGAGCGAGCGGCCAGCCATTGCGAAGAGCCGGAAGGCGGGGCTCGCGATGCGCGCTGTCGCGGCCAAGCTGCTGCCGTTTCTGAGCCTGGGTGCGGGGCGGCGCTGAGTGACGGCGAATTGACGACGGGGAATATGGAAAAGAATGCGCCGGGCACGATCAGCCTCCCTGCGGCTTACGCCGAATGCAGGGCAATTGCGCGGCGCGAGGCGAAGAATTTTTACTATTCGTTTGTGGCGCTGCCCAAGGCGCGGCGCAACGCAATCTGCGCAATCTATGCGTTCATGCGGCAGGCGGACGACCTGGCTGACGATGAATCTTTGTCACGCGCGGACAGGCGCGCGCGGTTGGACTCATGGCTCGGGGCGTGGCACGCGGCGAACAAGGACGGGGCTACGAGCGACCCAGTGTTTGTGGCGGTGCGGGACGCGACACGGCGGTTCGCGATTCCCGGGGCATTGCTTGAGGAACTGGTGGCCGGGGTGACGATGGATCTTGAGGCTGCAGAGAGTGCGGCGCCGGACACCTACGCCACGTTTGCCGAGCTTTATCGCTACTGCTACCTTGTTGCATCGGTGGTGGGGCTCGTGTGTATTCGGATCTTTGGGTATTCGGACCCGCGTGCGGAAAAGCTTGCCGAGGAAACGGGTATCGCGTTTCAGTTGACGAACATATTGCGCGATGTGGCGGAGGATGCGGAGCGGAGGCGCGTGTACTTGCCGCTGGAGATGATGGCGCGGCATGGGGTGACGGTGGATGGGTTGCTGGGACGGAAAGCGGGCTCGCCGCCGAGCGAGAGCGAGCGGGCGCTGCTGAAGGAGATTGGGGCAAAGGCTGAGGGGTATTATCGGTCGGCACAGGAGCTTTTGCCGTTGATCGATCGCGAGAGCCGTCCGGCGCTTTGGGTGCTGGTGCGGATCTATCACGGGCTGCTCAAGCGGATTGAAGCGGCGGACTACGATGTGTTTTCGCGTCGCGCGAGCGTACCGATTGTGGAGAAGCTGGGCGTGCTGGGACTGGGGATGGTGCGCCTGGGTTGGACGCGTGTGGCTCGCGGCGGGGCAGGAAGACGGGGGCAGTTAGTCTAATCAAGACAGTGAGCGAAACAGCAGACAAGACGGTGATGGTTGTGGGTGGGGGCGTGGCAGGGATGAGCGCCGCCTGCGCGCTGGCTGAGGCGGGATTTGCCGTTCGGCTGGTGGAGCGGCGCGGCTATCTTGGCGGACGGGCGAGCTCGTACCTGCATCCGGGCGTGAATGAGGTGATCGATAACTGCCAGCATGTGGTGTTTGGGTGCTGCACAAATGTGATGGATTTCTATCGGCGAATTGGGGTTGCAGAAAAGATCCAATTCACTGACGAAATGACGATGATTGAGCCGGGTGGACGGCGGTCTACGCTCGGGCCTTCACGATTGGGAGGGTTGACGCTGCCGCCGCCGCTGCACGGATTGCCGCGGCTGATGGCTGCGAAGGCGTTTACATGGGCTGACAAACTAGCGTTGGCGAGGGGATTTGGCGCGGTGGCGCGCGGAGATGCGAACGACCGGAACGAGAACCTGGCCGACTGGTTGAAGCGGTATAAGCAGACACCGGGCGCGGTGGAACGGTTTTGGCGGCTGGTGATTGCGAGCGCTCTGAATGCGGAGATCGAGACGATCTCAGTGCCGTATGCGGCGATGGTGATTCGTGGGCTGTTTATGGATTCGGTCTTTGGCGGGGCGATGGGGATGAGCCGCGTGCCGCTGAGCGAGTTGTAC
>Ga0182015_10004933_pt1 | contig 14097 bp, 14 predicted proteins | sample 712P3MmetaG_FD_120478 | JGI IMG/M metagenome (GOLD analysis project Ga0182015, IMG submission 120478) | Permafrost microbial communities from Stordalen Mire, Sweden - 712P3M metaG | ecosystem: Environmental > Terrestrial > Soil > Wetlands > Permafrost | place: Sweden: Stordalen | collected...
ATCAATGGAACTCCTCCAGTGAGTGGGGGCACGACCAGCTCCCCGACCCAATCTACGACTCGTGCGGGTGTTCGTTGGGGCTCGGGAATCCCTAACGATCCCTCGAACGCCGGAACTCAGCCTTCCACTCCCGAGCCGCAACTCGAGGCTGGCTCTGGGCAGGATATGTTCGTCGTTTATCGCGGAAGCACGGATCCCAACTGGTCTCCGCTCGATACCCCGTCGGTGTGGCGGTATTCAGGCAAAGATGCGCTCGAATCGCCATCGGTTCCAGCGGTCGAGGCCTTCCGCAAGCTGATCGCGGAGTCGGAGAAGGAACTGGGCTCCCATCCGTAGCGTTCTTCGCGTAATCGCATTTTACGAATCTGGGCAGGCTCGGCATCAGTCAGTTGCGACAGGCTGCCAAAGCTCGACACGATTTCCTTCCGGGTCGGTAACCCAACCGAACTTTCCGAAGTCATAGCTTTCGCGTTTTGGATCGACCGTAACACCTTCGTCAATCAAACGGTCCAGCACTCCATCCAGATCGTCCACCTGGAGATTGAGCATTGCTTTCTGTGCCGGCGGGAAGTACGCATTGTCTTGTTTGAAAAAGGAGAACACGACTTGTGCCTCGTGCGTCGAGGCAGGAAACGCGTAGGCCCCACCAGACTTCACCAGACCGAGATGCCGCTCGTACCACTGATACAGAGCTTTTGGATCATCCGCTCGCAAAAATATTCCGCCGAAACCAATGATTGAAGCCATGGAGCCTCCGATGAGAACCGTTTGTCCCTACGCGCTGGGTGTTTGGGTGGAAGACGGAAGGTCAGGCTTATGCCCAGGCCTTTGCTTTATGTTGGCATACTTACCGGAGCGGCGGTCGGTTCGACAGCGACTTTGCGACGGAGGATGGCAGCCGAGACGCCGGTGATGATAAGGCCGACGGGTAGGGGCTCCATGAAAGTGTAGGCCATGTTGATGAGGGGATTCTGATAGCTCTGCTGAGAGCGCTGGATGGCAGCGACCCGCGCGGCGGTGGTGGCGGGGTCAAGTCCGGAGGACTGGACTTTGTGAATCTGCGCGGCGAAGTAGCTGTCCATGAAGTGGGGTATGAAGTTGAAGTAGACGATCTCCCACATGGCGACATAGCAAACGGTGGTGATGAGGGTGATCAGGATGCCGCAGGCGAAGGCGCGGCCGAAGGAGATTTGACCGGCGAGGTTGTTGTCGCGGTAGCTGCGGATGCCAAAGTAGATCAGCAGGAACGATGCCACCATCATGGTGTAGCCGAGAACCAAGCTGTGGCCGGAGCCAAGCTTGTCGGCGATGAGAAGCTGGCCGCCCATCAGGACGGAGATGACGAGACCGGAGATGAGGCCGAAGGTGAGGACGGTTTTCTTCATGGGAGGCTCCTGGTGCGAGTGAAGATGAAGTCACGATGCGGTGTGTCTGGGCCGGATGTCGTCATCCTTTCGGGTGATTTTGCAAAAATGGATTGGAAATCGTGCTTTCGGGTGACGCGGTCACGGCAGGAGGCCTAGTTCTTTGCCGCGCTGGACGGCCTGCGTGCGGCGGGCGGCTCCGAGCTTGTCGAAGACGCGGGCACAATGGGTCTTGACGGTGTTTTCGGAAACGAAAAGCTGCGTGGCGATCTCGCGATTGCTGAAGCCCCGGGCGACCAGGGTGAGGGTTTGGAGCTCGCGTGCCGTGATGCCGAGGGTCTGCTGGTGGGCCGTATTAGGAGCGAAGGGTTCGCGGACGGGGGCTTGCGCGGGGACAAGCACTTCCCTCACCACGACCGTTTCGCGGATGGTTTCGCGACTGCGCGTGATGCGGAGGCCCAGCCAGATGCCGAAGGTCGCGAAGAGGATGGCGACGAGTGCGCTGTAAAGCGCGACGGAGTGCTCAATGATGACGAAGCGATATTCGGTGTACTGGAGGGTGGCGATGAGAAGGCCGCCGACGACACCGAAGATGAGGACGTGGCGCTTCATGCTGGGGTTGTGAAGAAGTATATCCCGGCCCGGACTCCGCTCGCGCCTCCAGGCCTGAATAGACCGGACCTCGTGAGTGACAGCCGGTCGGTCCCCCCTAACTCGTAACGCGGGTGGAGTCAAAGGAATAGATTTTCCAATGCTTGCCACCCTTCTCCGCGATCACAGGATGGATCGCCGCACCTGTAAATGTCGAGACCGCGCGCTCCCAAAAATGGTCCGCCGAAACGTTCGACTGCATCACGCGCACTTCCCACGGACCCGGAAAGCTCCTCCACACTTCGTGCGCCAGTTGAGTCCCGATTCCACGCCTCCGGTATCGACGAAGAACAAAGAACTCAGCCATATCCCAGACAGTCAAATTGCCAGAAACTTCTGAGCCTCGCTTCACTAAAACCAACCCTGCCAATTTGCCACCTATTTTGGCTAGAAGAGGATATCGGCCAGGTTCACTCCAATAAAGCGGAAGGGGCGGGTAGCCAAACCTTCCATTCTCCCCTATCTCCAGATCGTGGAATTCACTGAAATCGTGCGCATACAGTTCCAGGAGATTCGCCACTGTCGGCTCTTGCTCCGCCGCGGCTGAGATCAGTTCGATGTGTGTCATGCTTTGCATTAGACTTTAGTACGTGCCGGCTGATTGATCCGGACGATAACAGAATTGCAACGCGAAACCGTTGACTACGCCCAAATTCATCCCGAGCAGCGAAGAATTGAGCAAGCTGGACCGCGACCTGCGGTTTCATCCCGCGACTACGGAGCGTCCCGCATTTCTGACCCCGGAGCAGATTGCAGCTTTTAATCGAGACGGTTATGTCGCCGGCATTCGGATCTTCGATGAACAGGAGATAGCCGGCATCCGTAGTTATTTTGACGAACTGCTTGCCAGGACCCTTGCCGCAGGGGGCGATAGCTACTCGATCAGCACGGCGCACCTCCGCTATCGACGGGTTTACGACATCCTGACGGATGCTCGTATTGTGGCCCGCATCAAGGACCTGATTGGCGAGAACGTGGTTGCCTGGGGTTCGCATTTCTTTTGCAAAATGCCTGGGGATGGCAAACGAGTCTCCTGGCATCAGGATTCGAGCTATTGGCCGCTAACGCCGTCGATGGCCGTGACCGTATGGCTGGCGATCGATGATGCCACTATCGAAAATGCGTGCATGCGGTTCATTCCTGGTTCCCACCACTTAGGCCATCTGACCTACACGCTGAGTGAAAACGACGAAGGGAACGTTCTGAACCAAACGGTTCCGGGCGCCGAGGCTCTTGGACATCCCGTCGATGACGCACTGAAAGCCGGAGAAATTTCCATCCACAGCGACCTGCTCTTGCATGGATCCGAAGCGAATCAATCGAGCAAACGACGCTGTGGGCTGACGCTGCGATATTGCCCGGCGGTCGTTCGAGCGGGCCTGGGCTGGAACGCGAAGGGAGTGGTTGTAAGCGGGAAAGACGAATCCGGCCACTGGGCTGATCCGCCGCGGCCGCAAACTGACTAGCTTGGTTTTGAACCTTAGCGAGGTGCCAAGCTTTGATTGACAACCTGGCCGCCCGGGTAGAAGGTCGCTTTCGAAATACATTTCGAAGTCGGAGGAAATGGATGCGTTCCATTGGAATAACGGTTGTTGTTGCGATCGGGAGCGCGACCTTACTCGCGCAGAGTGCTCCAGTAAAGATGGGCTTGTGGGAAAAGACGGTGGTGACCTCCAACGGTGAAGGTTCACCGAGCACGATGAAGGCGAAGAGTTGTATCACTCCCAATGCCTGGCAGCAGATGGTCGCAAACGAGTCGAAGCCGCACGAGGGCTGCACCATGAATACTGTCAAGAACGCCAACGGCTACACCTTCAACGGCACCTGCAACATCGCACACGGTTCTTCGCTGGTCATCAGTGGGTCATCCGCCATCGAGGACTCAGAGCACATCGTCTCGCAGTCTCACTCCACGACCACGATGAATGGGAAAACGCGGAAAATGGATGTTCAGTCAACCAGCCGGTTTTTGGGCTCGAGTTGCGGTTCGATTAAACCCGACGCCCCAGAGATCGAAAACCAGTAGGAAAATGGATGACTGACGAACCGTAACCTGGGTGCTTCGAACTGAACCTGTTACACCCGAGGGGATTCGCAAAGTGCAAAGCGGGTTGCGCGAAACCGTCTCGCGCAACCCGCTTTCTGCTACCAACAGTCCAAGCTGCTTCATCCTTGCTTCCCTCGCCGTTAAGCGCCCCGGTTGCCTATACGCCTGGCGTGTCGTTGCGTCTACCAAACGCGTCCATCGCAGCGTCCCGCTTCGCCATTGCTGTGCTGCGCCCGGGAGACAGGGAACGTTCACCGGTCATAATGGAGATGGCCGATGGGGCGCCACGGCGCGAGATCAAGCAGGATGCGGACCGCAAAATGGAATGAGGTATAGGGAGTGTTCAAGCGGAGTGCGGTTTACACGGTTTTGCTGCTTTTGCCGTTCGCTCTTATGGCCGAACCAAAAGACCCGGCCATTCGCGCAGCGATAGAGAAATTTATCGACGCACACGATATTTCTGGAGCGGTCACGGTGGTCGCTGCGAAAGATAAGTTGCTCGCGGTGGATACGATTGGGCTGGCCGATGTTGCGAAGAAAAAGCCCATGAAACGCGATAACCTTTTCTGGATCGCCTCCATGACCAAACCGCTCACTGCGGTTTCTATTCTGATGCTGCAGGACGCAGGAAAGCTGAAGGTGAGCGATCCAGTCGAGAAGTTTATTCCCGAGTTTGCCGGCCTCAAGACACCCACGGGCCAACTTGCGCACATAACCATCGAGCAGATCCTCACCCATACTTCGGGTCTGGGCGAAGGCGATAGCGGCGCCATCAAAAATGCCCATAGCCTGCGCGACCTGATGCCCATCTATCTTGCATCGCCCATGCTGTATGAGCCGGGCGACCACTGGCGATACACGCAGTCTGGCATGAACGTAGCCGCGCGCATCGTGGAAGTGACGAGTGGACTCGCATTCGACGATTTTGTCAGCGAACATATTCTCCGACCACTAGGCATGAAGAACACCACCTTCTACCCGAACAAAAAGCAACGATCTCGCCTGGCGACACCCTATATCAAAGACAAGCAGACCGGTACCCTGACCACGGCGCCTTATGCCGACTACGGAAACAAGGGGCAACCGCCTTTCGGGAACGCAGGGCTTTTTTCAACGGGACCGGACTATGCGCGGTTCTGCCAGATGCTGTTGAACGGCGGAACCTTGAGAGGCAAACGGTATCTCAGCGACGGCGCCTTTCTCCAACTCACCACCGTGCACACAGGCGAACTCAAGACCGGCTTTCTGCAAACCGACGAATATGGAAACCGGGGGATGAACTACGGCTGGGGAATCGGTGTAGGCATCCTCAAAGCCCCGCACCCCGGTGTGGCGGAAATGCTTTCGCCGGGCACTTTCGGCCACGGAGGCGCCTGGGGTACCCAGGCGTGGATTGACCCGGTGCGCGGGCTTGCTTACATCCTCATGGTGCAGCGGCCGGGTGTTAACGCCGACGCCAGCAAGCTTCGCCAGGATTTCCAACAGGCGGCGTCCGATGCATTTCCGCGCCCATGATGTTGGGATGGCAACCTTCCGCCTCTCCCCTGCCCACGCCCACTTGGTCGATGTCAACGGGCATCGCGAAGCCAGCAAGTCCCGGAGGGACGGCCGAAAATAGCCCAGCACTTAAGTGCTGGGTGGGGCGTCCACCCAGCAGACAAGTCCCGGAGGGACGGCCGAAAATAACCCAGGATGAAATCCTGGGCACAACCGCCTCACCACCCCAGCACTGCGCGTGCACCGTAACAAACGTCTGCATCTCTTCGGCAAAAGGATGCTTCCACTAAAAACGCTTTGTATCAGGGCACGACTTCAGTCGTGCCGTAAACGCCGCAAATGACGAGGGCTTTAAGCCCCTGAGAGCAACCTTGGAGTTTCGCGGACAAACGTAACAACCCCATATCCCCGATGCTCCCCGACATCAAGCTGCTCCGGGACTTGGTGGCTTCGCGATGCCCTTTGACATCGACCAGGTGGGCACGGAAGTTGCCAAGGGCCGGACGGGACGTTCCGGGGCGCGAGCGATACTGATTCCATGATGATGCGCAGGTCTGCAATATTCGATCTTGACGGCACGCTTACTGACTCGAAGCCAGGCATTCTGGGATGCCTTACCCAGACCCTCGACGCCCTTGGCATCGCCTGGACCGGGCCTCTTGACTGGTTCATCGGGCCTCCCGCCGACCAGTCCTTGCGCCGCCTCATGCCGGACGCCGACGAGTCTCGCCGTGCCGCTCTGCTGCACGACTACCGCTTGTGTTACGACGCTACCGGATGGGCGGAGAACTCCGTCTATCCCGGTGTCCATGCAGTCTTGGAGAGTCTCAAGACCGCAGGCTGGCAACTCTTTGTCTGCACTTCCAAGCGTGAAGATTTCGCCGCGCGGATCCTCGACAAATTCGACCTGCGCCGCTACTTTCTTGCCGTATACGGGGACACGCCCGGATCGCTCCATCACAGCAAGACGGCCCTGCTCCATCGTCTACTGGAAGAGCAGTCCCTCAATCCCGCCGCCACGTGCATGATCGGCGACCGCAACTTCGATATCGACGCCGCCCGCGCAAACGGCGTAACTTCGATCGCGGTCATCTACGGCTACGGCACGTCCGAGGAGCTCGCATCGGCGCGCCCCGACTACACCTGCCATGCAGTCGAAGATCTGCTCCCGATCTTCGCTGCCCTGGCCCAACCTATTCCCAACACTAAGGAGACAACCCCGTAACCGCAGCGATGCGCAATGGGTTTCGGGGCGTCTACGATTTTATTTCTTTACGTAGATGACCTGGCCATCTCGAATTGTGTAGCGAACTTTTGCAAATGCCGAAGTGTTCTGTGCCGGGTCTGCACCCAGGACCACCAGATCGGCATCGAAGCCTTTCGCGATGCGTCCGCTGTGCGTGGAGTAGCCGAAGCGCTCGGTGGGGCTAGTCGTGAGCGATGCAAGAATCTGCTGGAAACTCATTCCGGCTCGGGACATCCAGGTGAATTCTTCGGAGGTGTCGAACTGGCCGATGTAGCCAACGTCGGTGCCGAAGAGAACCTGGCCTCCAGCTTGCGAGAACGCTTTCAGTTGCTCCGCCGCCTGTGTCATGACCTTCTCAATATCGCCAGGTGAGGCATGGCCCTTTGTAAATTCGACGTCCCAAAGCGTGAGCGTCGGCGTAAGAGCCATGTGATCTGCCACCAGGCGCTGAACCAACGCCGGACTCCAAGGTCCATCGGCGGCAGTGGTGTGGGCCAGGATGTCGACCTTGCTCTCAATCGCTACCTCAATTCCCTGATGATTGGAAACATGCGCAAATACAGGCTTGCCTGCACGGTGGGCCTCGGCGGCAATCACCTGGGCCAGGTCCACGGGCATGGTCAGGATTTCGTTGGGCTCGATGGAATTTACAAAAATCTTAATGCCATTGGCGCCGTCGTGGATCTCCTGCTGGACTCGCTCCTTTGCCTGCGTCGTTGATTCCACGTCCGGAATGCTAACGTGATTGGCTTCAAGGTAACCTTTGACGTAAATCGGCGTTCCACCCTTCTCCCAGAATGGTTCGCCGACTGTAAGAATGCGCGGCCCTTTCACTTCGCCAATTTCTATGCGGTGACGAATGAGGTTGGTGTTCTTTAGGATGGAGGCGATATCAAAGACGGTAGTGAATCCCCACTGTGTGAACATCGCCTGAAGTTGTGAGGCAATCTCCCCGGACGAGTGGTTTTCTGCATGAAGCAACCCCGGCGGAAGGATGTGGACGTGGCTGTTCCAAAAACCGGCGGTCACGACGAGGCCCTTGCAGTCAATGACAGTCGCACCACGCGGGACCTTGACCCTGTCACCTGGTCCAACCGATTGAATGTGGCCGCTGTGTATAAGGATTGAGCCGTTTTCGATGGGTGGTTCCGTTGGGGAGAGATAAATTCTCGCACCCACCAAGGCCAGGTCGGAGGCGTGGCTCTGCCTAGTCCAAAAGAGAGCCAGAACCATGAGAAGAGGGAGTGCTAGCCGGATTCGCATAGTTAAAAGATACGTTACCGTAGATCTCGATAGCAGAAAGTAGGGCGACGGTGAGAACGGAATTGCTGCGATTTAACGGGGCCCTGCAGCGGGATCCCGCGATCGACACGTGGATGAATGAGCACGAAGGTGAATTGGGGGCCATTGCGCGTCAGTGGTTCGAGGTGATGCGAAAATGCGGGGATGAAGTCCGAGAGCTCTTGCATGACGGCTGCCCGGTTGCACTTCTGGGAGATGCGCCCTTCGGCTACGTCAATGTATTTACTTCGCACGTAAACGTCGGTTTCTTTCAGGGCGCAGCGCTGCCGGATCCGGCCCGGTTGCTGCAAGGCACGGGCAAGTTCATGCGCCACGTGAAGCTGAAACCAGGAACGTTCACAAACGCCGCAGCCCTAAGCAAACTCATCGATACGGCGTACTGGGATATAAAGTCGCGCGTCGAAAATGGCTAGCCAGAAATGCCTTGAGAGGTCGACCGGGATGGAAACCAGTCTGTTCTACTCCTCCCGTAACGTCTGGGCGGGATCAATCCTCGTAATTCTCCAGGTGGGAATGGTTGTGGCCAGCAAACTCACGAGTACCAATATGACAACCACCGCAAGCAAGGTTGGCGCATCGTAGGCACTTATGCCATAAAGTACGCTGCGCATCGCCCGCAGAGCTCCTGCACACAGCATCAAACCCACAAGAATCCCGAGCGCGGAAGCGATCACCCCGGAACCACCAATTTGCAGCATTGCCCCACGGATACTGGAGCCCAGCGCGATACGGATTCCAATCTCGCGCGTTCTCTGTGTCACCACGTTGGCCATGAGCGCGAAGGTGCCGACTACACTCAAGAGCAGCGCCAGAGCCGACATTGCGCCCAACAACGCCACTTCGATTCTCTGTGTTGCCAGCGTTCGATCGAGGAGATCCTTCATACTGTAGAAGCCAGAGAAGGGCAGGTTGGGATCTACACCGGTTAAGGCGCGCTGCATTTCTGTAGTCAGTCCTTGGATCGGGCCTGTGGTACGGACAATCCAATCCGGTTGAACCCATACATGCACCATAGAGAGAAAGTGCTCGTCTACCTGCGCTGCTGGTATGTACATCGCCTCCTCGCTCATGAGGGGAGCGCCCTCGTAAAGCCCCGAGGAAACGGCTATATCGGTTATCTCGCCTACGATGACTGTGTCCTTGTCAATGTAGCGGCCGATTGGGCTGGCGCCGTTGTAGAACTTGCGCGCGAAGGCCCGGTTCACAATGGCAACGTGCTGGGTATTCGGACCATCTCCCCCCGTAAAGACGCGGCCTGCCAGCAGAGGCATCTGCAAAGCGTCAAAATATTCGGGTGTGACGTAGACGATATCCGTGGCCTCCTGCCGGCCGGCCTCTTTTCCATCGCTGAGGATTACTTCATCATTCAACGCGCGTTCGTCCGGCAACGTTAATCCCACAGCCGCATTTTGCACGCCGGGAATCTGTTTCATGGCTGCTGTGCTCTGATCGAGCAGCTTTCTGAAAGTTGCCGGATCGTGGAAACGGACGTCATCCAGCGAAGCTTTAGCAGCCATGACTCCGTTGGGATTGAACCCTGGCGCTAACGTCTCTAAATGAATAAGCGTACGGATGAGCAGTCCGGAAGCGGCCAGCAGGACCACGGTGAGAGCAACCTCCCCAGTGATCAATACCTGGCGAAGTCGAAGACTTCCCACGCCGGCCACGGCACGACTGGAGATTGAAGAACGGAGGTCAATTTTTCGGGTGGCGAGCGCCGGCAACATGCCGAACAATATGCTGGTCAGCAGAGAGAGCAAGAGCGTGAACGTCAACACCCGACCGTCGAGCGGTACACTGGCGACCGGCAGAAGATGTTCCGGCAGCAGCAACAAGAGACTGCGCAGGGCGAGAAAGCCTACAGCGATGGCGACCGCTCCGCCGCTGAGTGCAAGGAGCGTGGTTTCGATCCAAAACTGCTTCTGAATTTGCCAACGCGAGGCTCCCAAGGCTAAGCGGGTGGCCACCTCAGAAGTGCGGCGGAGCATCCGCACCAGAGTCAACCCAGCAAGGTTCGCGCATGCGATGAGCAGGATGAAGCCGGCAGCCAGCATCAGTGCCAGCACCTGGGGACGCAGGGTATCCGTTTGCGCCTTTTGCAGGGGCACGAAATAGTAAGTAACCTGCGCGCCAGAGTTTGTTTTATCGTGGGCCTGGACGCCCGGAGCCCAGGCGTGGTTGATCTGGGTGTTCGCCTGCTGCCAGGTCGCGCCATCACGCAGCCGCACAATGGCGTCAAAGTTCGTCCCTCCGCCCTCGCCCTCACGACTGGGTTGCAGCGCCGTATACAGGTCGGCATTGGAGGGAGTCGTTGCGCCCTCCGCGAGCACGCCGATCACCGTGTACGGTTCGCCTTTGAGCAGGACGGGCTGCCCCAGGATGCTTCGGTCTGCATTGAAGACGTTACGCCACAGGTCGTAGCCGAGAATGGCTGTCCTGGGGCCATGTGGGCGATCCTCTTCTGCGGAAAAATTACGCCCTACCATGGGCTGAAGATCCAGCACGTCGAGGTAGTGGGCCGAGATGCGTCCCTCGCGTACGTATTGCACATGCGAGGCCGCCTGCAGATTCACACCCGATGTACCTCCTGAAACAGCGCTGATCAACGACGGCACGTTGTCGCGGAGCAACTGCCACCTTTCACCGGTAATACCAGCCTTTTTATCGGAAGCGCCTCGACCGATTACCCGCGCATAAATCGTGCCTAACCGTTCGGGATGGGAGTAGGGCAGGCTCTTGAGCACCAACGCATTTACCAGAGAGAATATTGCGGTGTTCGCTCCGATGGAAAGCGAGAGTGTGAGAATGACGGTTGCGGAAAAGCCGGGATTGCGCCACAACTGCCGCGATGCAAGTTTGATATTTTGTCCCCAGTTATTCATCAGGAGGGCTCCCCAAAAGCAATCACCGTTCTGAACAGATGATATCTGGCGTACGCGTGAATGCGAACGAAAGTTCCCCGCTCGCCTCGGCGGACCGTTTGGAATAGAGTATTCTGGTCGGCACGCAGACCGGTCATTTGTCGGGGTGAATGAAACGCTCCGCCCCAGGCCTTACCCCTGCGGGCAACCCCACGATCTCCGCAGATGACAAGGGGCCAACTGGTTCCGGCAGCCTGGAGGCTCAATGCCCAGTCCATCTCTTCGCTTTCAACGAGTCCCACATGGCCTTATTCAAGCCCTTCTCCTTATCCTGGCTTCGATCCTGGCTTCTGCGTCGCTGCGCGCACGCGCCGATGTGACTCCACCCGACACCCCTGCCGGCCATACCTTGCGAGCATTTTTGGAAGCCTTCAACAGCGCGGATCACGACCGGATTGCTGCCTACGTCAAGGAATATGATCCGGAGAACAATGTGGACGGTTTGACCGGGTTCAGCAACCAGACCGGCGGCTTCACACTGGTTTCGATCCTGCACAGCACGCCCGACCGGCTCACCTTTCTTGTTCACGGCCGTGCAGACAACATGGATGCGTTTGGCGTGCTGCAGCTGAGCGGCACGGCGCCGCCGCAGGTCAAGCGGATCAATATCCGGGCGCTACCGCCTGGTGCGAAGCCTGACGAAATCCAGTTGGACGCCGGAGTCCGGCGAAAGACCATCGACGAAATCGACTCCCGGCTCACTGACTACTATGTGTATCCGGATGGCGCTGCCAAAATGATCCAGGCGGTCCAGCAGCATCTGCAGCAAGGAGACTACAACGCAATCACAGATGGTGACGACTTCGCTGCCGCCCTCACCCGAGACCTACGCGCTGTAAGCCACGATGAACATCTGTTTGTGGGCTATAACCCCTTCCTTTCACCCAATGAGCCGGGCCCTTCTGCCGGACCGCATCCGCCAAACCCAGCGGAGCGGGCGCGTTTCCGCGCCATGATTCAGCGTCAGAACTGTACCTTCTCCAAACTCGAAATCCTCAACCACAACGTGGGCTACATCAAATTCGATGCTTTCCCTGACCCGGATCTCTGCGGACCCACGGTGGTTGCGGCGATGAACTTTTTGGCGCATACCGATGCCCTTATCTTTGACCTGCGGGAAAACCACGGCGGCGCTCCCGACATGGTCGAATTTATGATTTCCTATCTCTTTGAACAGTCAACGCACATCAACGATCTCACCAATCGGCATGACGACGACACGCACCAGTACTGGACACTTCCGTGGGTTCCCGGGCCACGCTTTGTGGATCAGCCGGTGTACGTGTTGACATCGCACCAGACATTTTCTGGTGGAGAAGAATTCACCTTCGATCTCAAAACGCAAAAACGAGCCACCATCGTGGGGGAGACCACCGGCGGCGGAGCTCATCCCGTGCGAGGCCTGTCTGCGGGCGACCACTTCACTATCGGTGTTCCTTTCGGCAGACCGATCAACCCAGTCACCAAAGGCGATTGGGAAGGCAGCGGTGTAGAACCCGATGTGCAGGTCCCTGCAGCCGACGCCCTGACCAAAGCCGAGAAGCTCGCAGCCGATAAACTGGCGACGCAGAACAAGCCTGAGTAGGGGCGATCGCGCAGGGTCGGAGCAAAATGGAATGCGTCAGGCGCGGATACAATCAAAAGCTGGAAGCATGCAATTCAAGAATTGGACCTGCTGCACCTTTGATCACTTCACATCAGGAGAGGCTCTTGCCTTCAACACAGGCCGATAAGACCGGCGCGCGTCACGATGGATCCGCAAACAAAACTTTACGATGCACGGGGCGCCCCGCGAGCCGGTTTCGCCACACGGCAAGCTTTGCGTTGCTCTTCGTTCTTCTATCTGCAAGTGTCATGGCACAGCAGCAGGGCCTGCCCGTGGACGATCTGCCGGCAGACTTCAAAGCGCCGGCGCAGCCGACCGATTTCGACAAGCGTGTGGTGATGGTGCCCATGCGCGATGGCGTCAAGCTTTACACCGTGATTGTGGTTCCGAAGAGCGCGAAGGGGGCTCCCATCCTGCTGACGCGCACGCCGTACAACGCGGCGGAGCGGGCGGCTCGCTCCAAGAGCGGGCGCATGATCGAGGCTTTGCCGTTGAGCGATGAGGGCTTCGTCGAAGCGGGTTACATCCGCGTCTACCAGGACGTTCGGGGCAAGTACGGATCGGAAGGACCGTACAACATGACCCCGCCGCCGGTAAATTCAGGTTACAACCGTACCGGCGCCGACGACACCACCGATGCCTACGACACCATCGACTGGTTGGTGAAGAACGTGCCTGAATCCAATGGCCGCGTGGGAATGATCGGTTCGAGCTATGAAGGGCTCACGGTGGTGATGGCGCTTCTCAATCCGCATCCGGCGCTCAAGGTCGCCGCGCCCGAGAGCCCCATGGTCGATGGCTGGATGGGCGACGACTGGTTTCATTACGGCGCATTCCGCCAACCCAACATCGGCTACATCCTGGAACAGACAAGCAAACGTGGCGACGGAGTGCCGGTACCATCCCAGGGCCGGGATGATTACTCGAACTTCCTTGAGGCTGGTTCCGCGGATGCGTTCGCACAGGCCAAAGGCATGGACCAGCTACCGTATTGGCACGTGATGGTGGACCATCCAACCTATGACGGCTTCTGGCAGAGCCAGGCCCTCGACAAGTTGATTGCGCAGCGGCCCCTTACCGTTCCAACCATGTGGGAACAGGGTCTGTGGGACCAGGAAGATATGTGGGGAACGATCCACAGCTACCGCGCCCTGAAGGCCAAGGGCACCCCGGATTCGATGAATTACCTGGTCATGGGGCCATGGTTCCACAGCCAGATAAATCGTGAGGGGCGCACCCTCGGCAGCCTCACCTGGGCAACCGACACAACGGAGCAGTGGCGTCGTGACGTGCTACTTCCCTTCTTCAATCAATATCTGAAGCCTGGCGCGCCCGTGGCGGCCACTCCTGCCGTCTTCATTTATGACACAGGGAGGGACCGCGGGGACACGCCGAAGATCTTCCCCGCGAGTTGCGAAACTGAGTGCCCGGTGAAATCCACAGCGATCTACCTGGCTCCCGGG
>Ga0182015_10004935_pt1 | contig 14096 bp, 10 predicted proteins | sample 712P3MmetaG_FD_120478 | JGI IMG/M metagenome (GOLD analysis project Ga0182015, IMG submission 120478) | Permafrost microbial communities from Stordalen Mire, Sweden - 712P3M metaG | ecosystem: Environmental > Terrestrial > Soil > Wetlands > Permafrost | place: Sweden: Stordalen | collected...
CCCAACGGCGCGCCGACGATCGAGGATCGCGTCGCGATCGTCTACGAGCGAATCGTCAACGGCGGGGTCGTCGGGCTCAACCAGTTCGTCGCGCTGACGTCGACCAATCCGGCCAAACTCTTCGGCCTCTTCCCGCGCAAGGGCACGATTGCCGTCGGCAGCGACGGCGACGTGGTGGTGTGGGATCCGAAGGCCTCGCGAACGATTTCCGCGAGCACGCACCACATGAAGGCCGACAACAGCATCTTCGAAGGCATGACGGTCCACGGCTCGCCGCGCTACGTCATCTCGCGTGGCCGGGTGCTCGCCAAAGATGGTGCCTACGTGGGTGAAACCGGCCGCGGCATCCGTCAGAAATCTGCCCCTTTCCGCCCCGTGCAATTGTAGCTAGGAACGACACCATCGTGAGCGACATCGTAACCATCGGATTGATCCAAGCCCATCACGACACCGCCGGTCCCGAACCGGTCGAGGTGCACAAGCGCGTCGCGATCGAGAAGCACGTGCGCATGATCCGCGAGGCCGCGCAGCGCGGGGCGAAGATCGTATGCTTGCAAGAGCTCTTCTACGGCCCGTACTTCTGCACCGAGCAAGATCCCAAATGGTATGAGGCGACCGAGCTCGTCCCCGACGGTCCGACCACGCGTTTGATGCAAGACCTCGCGCGCGAACTCGGCATCGCACTCGTCGTTCCGCTCTACGAGCGTACGATCAGCGGCGTGTACTATAACACCGCGGTCATCATCGACGCGGACGGATCGGTACTGGGCATCTATCGCAAGCACCACATCCCGCAAGTTGCGGCGGGCCCCGCCGGCTGCGGCTTCTGGGAGAAGTATTACTTCAAGCCCGGCAACGCCGGCTACCAAACGTTCCAAACGAAGTTTGCACGCATCGGCGCCTACATCTGCTACGACCGGCATTTTCCCGAAGGCGCGCGCTTGCTCGGCCTCAACGGTGCCGAGATCGTGTTCAACCCTTCGGCAACGGTCGCCGGCCTCTCGGAGTATCTCTGGAAACTCGAGCAGCCCGCGCACGCGGTCGCTAACGGCTACTACGTCGGTGCGATCAATCGCGTCGGCTTCGAGGCGCCGTGGAACATGGGCGAATTCTACGGTCAATCCTACCTCGTCGATCCGCGCGGGCAATTCGTCACGATCGGGAGCCGCGATAAAGATGAGGTCGTGATCGGCGACATGGACAAGCGGCTGATCGAAGAAGTGCGCAACACCTGGCAGTTCTATCGCGATCGCCGGCCCGAGACGTACGGCGAGTTGGTCGAGATTTAATGGCGGCAACGCAGCTTCTGCAAAACGGCATCGTCACGCTCACCCCCGGAGGCGTGGCGGCGGTGGACGGAAATGCGGAGTTGTGGAACGACGATCTGCGTCCGTGCACGCGCGCAGAACATAACTGGGGCTCGAGCCGCTTTGCATCGTTATGGATCGGGATGTGCATTTGCATTCCCACCTACTCGCTGGCCAGCGGCATGATTTCGCTCGGGATGAACTGGTGGCAATCGGTACTGACGGTCCTCACCGGCAGCGTCATCGTGCTGATCCCGATCCTGCTCGTCGCGCATGCCGGCACGCGCTACGGCTTCCCCTATCCCGTCTTCGCGCGGCTGTGGTTCGGCACGCGCGGCGCACATCTACCGGCGCTTGCGCGCGCCGTGATTGCGGCGGGCTGGTTCGGCATCAACTCGTGGTTCGGCGGACAGGCGCTCGATGCGATCTTGGGCCGCCTGATCCCGGCGTGGCTCGGTTTGGGAATCCACCTGGGCGTCGCATTCGGGATCTTCTGGCTGCTCAACGTCGGCATCGCGATGCGCGGACCGCAAGCGATCGGGCGTCTCGCGGCACTGGCCGCACCGACGCTTGCCGTTGCGGCAATCGCACTCTTCGTCTGGGGCGCGAGTGCCGTACACGGCGTCGGCAACATGCTCACCGCACCCGGAACCCTGGCGGGCGCCGCGTTTTGGCTCGCGTTCTTTCCCTCGGTGATCGGCGTCGTCTCGTTTTGGGCAACGCTGGCATTGAACATCCCCGACTACTCGCGGTATGCCGAATCGCAACGGGGGCAGTTCCGCGGCCAACTCGTGATGCCGGTCGTGATGGCGGTCTTTGCGTTCGTCGGGATCGCCGTCACGTCGGCGACGGTCATCGTGGACGGCAAAGCGCTGTGGAATCCGGTCGAACTGCTGCTGACGTTTCCGACGCCGGTCGTGCTGATCGGCGGCATCATCGTGATCCTCTCGTCGATCACGATCAACGTCGGGGCGAACGTGATGGCGCCGGCGCGCGCGTTCGAAAATCTCTGGCCGCGCGTGATCACGTTTGCAATCGGCGCGGTCCTCACCGGGCTGCTCTCGCTCGTGATGCAGCCGTGGTACGTGCTCTCGGCCTTCAGCACATACATCTTCACGTGGCTCGGTTCGTACGGCACGCTGCTCGGGCCGTTCGACGGCATCGCAATCGCCGACTATTGGCTCGTGCGCGCGCTGCGCCTGGACTTGGTCGGCCTCTACGAAACCGGCGGCCGCTACGCGTATTCCGGCGGATTGAACGGCCGCGCCGCGGCGGCACTCGTCGTGGGCTGGATTCTGCCGCTGATCGGCCTAGCCTATCCGCCGCTCGGGTTTTTCTGGTCCGGCGGCTGGTTCTTCGGTTTAGTGGTTGCGCTCGGCGCCTACGCTCTGTTCATGCGCAACGACCGCTCGAAGCTCTCCGAGGACGAGTTCACCGCAATCACCGAGTAGTCTCGGCGATCACCTCACGGCCGACGCGGTTTACCGACGTCGTGCCGGTGAGGGCCAGCGCCACGTCGAGCTCGTTGCGGATGATCGCAATTGCCTTCGCCACACCCGCTTCACCGCCGGCGCCGAGGCCATAGACGAACGCGCGGCCGAGCAGGCACGCGCGGGCGCCGAGCGCGAGCGCACGCAACACATCCATGCCGCTGCGGATGCCGCCGTCAAAGAGGATCTCGACGTCGGAGCCGACGGCGTCGGCGATGATCGGCAACATCGAGATCGACGACGGCGCACCGTCGAGCTGGCGCCCGCCGTGGTTGGAGACGACGATCCCCGACACGCCGAGCTGCGCGGCGATCTTCGCATCCTCGACATCGAGAATGCCCTTGAGGATGATCTTGCCCGGCCACAGGCTGCGGATCCACTCGATGTCTTTCCACGTCATCGTTGGATCGAACTGACGCGAGATCCACGTGGCCAGCGTCTTGACGCCGGCCATCCCGGTGACGTGGCCGGCGAGGTTGCCGAAGGTCTTGCGCTTGCCGCGCAGGATGCTCCATGCCCAGGCCGGCTTCGATGCGATGTCAAGCACGTTGGCGAGCGTAATTTCCGGCGGCACCGTCATCCCGTTCTTGATGTCGCAATGGCGCTGGCCGAGCACGTTCAGATCGAGCGTCGGCATCAGCACGTTGCACTTGGCGGCGATCGCACGGTCGATGAGATCGCGCACGAAGCCGCGATCGCGGATCACGTAGAGCTGAAACCAGAACGGCTTCGCGACCGCGGCGGCGACGTCTTCGATCGAGTCGATCGACATCGTGCTCAGGGTGTAGGGGATGCCGGCGGCCTGGGCGGCGCGGCAGGCGAGAATTTCGCCGTCGCCGTGCTGCATGCCGGACAGGCCGATCGGCGCGAGCGCCAGCGGCAACGCCACCGGTTCGCCGGCGATCGTCGTCGCGAGTTCGCGCCCATCGACGTCGATGCCGACACGTTGGCGCAGTTTGATGGCCTCGAGATCCGTGCGGTTGGCCCGCATCGTCGACTGCGAATATGAGCCGTGATCGGCGTATTCGAAGAACGCGCGCGGCACGCGCCGGCGGGCGAGCGTGCGCAGATCATCGATCGAGGTGACGTGCTTCATCGACGGCCGCCCGGCCGAGGCGTTAGATCCGGGCCGGGTGCCAGATCGTCTTCATTTCGGTGAAGGCGAGAATCCGATCGAGATCGTCGTAGGACGAACGGAACCAGGCCTCCGCCGCGGGAGCATCCTCGAACCGCGTCCGGGTGACGCTTTCGCTCGCCAGTTCACCCAGCGCAATCTCGGCCTCGTGCCCGGCGCCGAAAGCATGCAGGCCGTCGACGTCCATGTGCCCGGCGAGTGCCGGCCCGAGCTCGGCGCGCGTCCCGGTGATCACGTTGCAGGCGCCGCCCGGCAGATCGCTCGTCGCCACGCACTCGGCGAAGACGACCGCGCTGCGCGGATCGCGCTCCGAGGCGACCACGATGACCGCATTGCCGCTGACCAGGGGCGGAAGCACCGCGGTGACCAGGCCCAGCAAGGCCGGCTCGTCGGGTGCCACGACGCCGATGACGCCGGTGGGCTCGGAGGTCGAGAAGTTGAAGTGCGGGCCGGAGACCGGATTGCGAGCCGATGCCATGGCCACGTACTTATCGCACCAGCCGGCGTACCATACCGTGCGGTCGATCGCGGCGTCGACCTCGCGCCGCGCGGCCGCAGCGTCGACGGTTCCGCCCTGCACGAGTTGCTCGGCTAAGCCGCTGGCGCGGGCTTCCATCATCTCGGCGAGGCGGTAGAGGACGAGACCGCGATTGGACGGCGTCTGACCGGCCCACTTCTCGTGTGCCGCCCGGGCGAATTGGACGGCATCGCGGACGTCCTTGCGCGATCCGCGCACGACGTTCTCGCCGCCGACTCGATCGGTACGCCCGGACTCGCTGCGCACGAAGGCCCCGTTTACGTAGAGTTTGTAGGTCTTACGGACCGCGACGCGATCGCTCACCGCCTCGAGCTTCGCCATACGGGCGCCCCTTCTTGCGAACGGGCGTTTCGCCACCAAGCAAGCGGGGTAACCGGACCGCGTGACTACCACAGCAAAGGCGCCGAAGACGGCCGCCAAACAGCCGTTCCTAACCGATATCCAGACCCTGCGCAAAAATGCCCGCGAACGTATTAGTAAGGGCGCGGTCACCGACACCTACGAAGGCGACGTCGAGACGGCAATCGATTTGCTGCAAGGCGCGCTGGCGACCGAAATCGTGTGCGTGTTGCGCTACACGATGCACGCCGTTGCCGCGACCGGCATCGCGAGCGAAGGGCCGAAAGGCGAGTTTCTGCAGCACGCGAAAGAAGAGCAAGGCCACATGATGCAGCTCGCCGAGCGCATTAACCAGCTCGGCGGCACGCCCGACTTCGACCCGAAGAATTTGGTCTCGCGTTCGGCTTCGCAGTACGGCCCGCAAGATGCCAATCTCGTCGAGATGCTCAAAGAGAATTTGATCGCCGAGCGTATCGCAATCGACCACTACCGCGAACTGATCAACTACTTCGGCGCCAAGGACTCGACCACGCGCACGATGCTCGAAGGCATCCTCGCGGTGGAAGAAGAGCACGCCAACGACATGCACGATCTGCTCGTGGCGCATGAAGGACGGCCGTTCATCAAGAAGTAGGCCGGATGGAATTGATCTGCGTCCGGCACGGGCGCACGGCTTGGAATGCGGCGCGCCGCTTTCAGGGCCAAACCGACATCCCGCTCGACGACGAGGGCCTGGCGCAAGCGCAGGCCCTCGCTGCGCACCTGCGCGAGGAGCACTTCGATCTCGCGCTCGCAAGCGATCTCACGCGCGCGCGTACGACGGCCGAGGCGATCTTGGCGCAACGCGACATCGCGCTCGAACTGACGCCGGAGTTGCGCGAGATGCACTTCGGGTTGTGGGAAGGGCTGACGTGGGATCAGATCGTCGCGCGCTGGCCCGAACTGGACGTCGCCGGCGAAAAAGCGCCGATGCATTACACCGCCGAGGGCGGTGAATCGTGGGCCGAACTCTGCGCCCGCGTCGATGCGGTATTGCGGGCGACGACCGCGCGCATGGGCGCGAACGATCGCGCGCTGATCGTCAGCCACGCAGGCGTGATGCACGGCGTCGTGCGCAGCCTCTCGCGTGCCGGTGCCGATCCGCTCGCAACCGGCATCAAATTTTCGCCCGGCGGAATCGTGCGCGCGCGCGGGTCGTTCGACGCGGGTTGGGAACTGACGGCCATCAACGAAACGGCGGACTCGGGGACCGCGGCGCGAACCGGTTAGCGATGGATCCCGCGAGCCTGCGCAGCGCGAGACGCGGGCTTGCAACGGAAGGTGGCCGCAATCGATGCGGCGCTCGAGCGCTGTCGCGGTGCTTGAACAACAGCGCGCATGAGAAGGCGTTCGGCGAACCGAAGGCCGTCGAGATGGGCGGCTCGCTACGACTTTCCGTTATCGTTCCGCTGCATGCATGTACGCGCGAGGATAGCGAACGGCTGAACGCGCTGGCGCTCGACGTGGCCGAAGCCGGCAGCGGTGAAGTGCTCGCGATTGCCTATGGTGAGCTCGACGAAGGTACGGTCAGGGCTCTTGTTAGCGCAGATATTCGCGTCACGCATGCCGGCGTGCCGGCGTTTGCATACGAAGCGGCGGCCAATGCCGGTGCGCGCTTGGCGAGCGGCGATATCGTGTTGTTCGTACGCGCTGCCTGGCCGGCGTCGAAGCAGTGGATCGCGCGCCTATTGGGCGCGGCCGACCGGCCCGAAACCGGCGCCGTGGGCCCGCGCCTCCTCGACGCCGGCGGCGCCGACGAAACGGGACTGGTCCTACGGCCGGATCGCTTCAATCAGTTCGGCTTTACGGTCGAAGCCTTCCACGGCTTCGTTTCGCGGAGCGAATGCGATGCGATCGGATCCGCGTGCCTGCTCACGCCGCGGCAGCTTTTCAACGAGCTCGGTGGATTCGACGAAGCATTCGGCAACGAACTCGCCAGCCTCGACTATTGCCTGCGCGTCCGTAAGTGCGGCCGGCGCGTCGTCGTCGACGCCGGCGCGACGTTCGAGCGCGCCGCCTCCGGAACGGCGCCCGGCGGAGCCCGGCGCGCCCGCGTCGCACGGTACGCGTTTGCCGAGCGCTGGCGCGAAACGGCCGCTCCGCGCGACAACGTTTGGCTGGAGCGCACGTCGAACGCGATCCGGCGGGACGAAATCGGCGAACTCGGCTTTCACCGGGCATTTACGTTCGCTCCCGACACCACCGCGATCGTCCACGGGCCCGCGCCGGTTTCCCCAGATGAGTTCAAATCGGAACTGTATCGAACGCAGGGCGGTTTGCGCTCGGTCATCTGGGCCTGCGCGGGTCCGGCACCGGCCGGCGTGCAAACCGCCGCCGACGCACTCGTCGCCGCCCAACGCGAAACAGAGCGCCGCGGCGACGGCTACGTCGCATTCGTTCGCGGCGATACCGAACTCGGTCAGAATTGGCTGGGCGAGCTCATCGATGCCATCGAGTACGCGCCCGACACGATTGCAGCAACGATCGCACCGGCCGGCGAGCCGGTCGACGGGGCGATGCCGTGCAGTGCGGATGCGCGCTGTACGCTCGTCGCGCCCCGCTTCGTTCCAGCGGACATCCGGCTTCGCGGCGAGCTTCCCCTCAACGATGCGCTGGGCGATTGGATCGCGCGCGCGGTCGTCGCCGGGCGCGACGTCCGGCGCGTTCGCGACGCACGAACGACGGTCGGTCCGGCCGACGTCGACGCGGGCTTCGCGGCACGTTGGGGGCAACCGCTGGAAACCTATCGCCGCCCCGGCGCGTTGCGCGCGGCCGGTGCAACGATCGCACCGCCGGCACCGTTCGCTTCGATCGTGATGCTCAGCTGGAATGCCCCGCAATTTACGGAAGCGGCGGTAGCTTCGATTCGCGAGCGCACGCACACGGCATACGAGATCATCGTGATCGACAACGGATCGGAGCCCGAAACGGTCGCCCGCTTGGCGCAACTCGAAGACGTCCGGATCCTCTACAACGCGAAGAATACAGGCTTTGCGTTCGGCTGCAATCAAGGCATTGCCGCCGCGCGCGGAACGCACGTTGTTCTGCTCAACAACGACGTGATCGTAAGCGCCGGCTGGCTCGAGGCGTTGATCGACGTGCAGCGGCGGCAGCCGGCGGTCGGCATGAGCGCGCCCTGCAGCAACCACGTCGGCGGCATCCAGCAGGTTCCCGACGTGCCCTACCGCAGCATCGCCGCGATGCCCGCATTTGCGGCGCTGCGTTCGACGCAGCTACGTGGCCGCAGCCGGCGCGCCGGCCGGGCAGTCGGCTTTTGCCTGTGCATCAACCGCCGGGTGATCGATGAAATCGGTGGCCTCGACCCGCGCTACGGGATGGGCAGCTTCGAAGACGACGATTTTTGCTTGCGGGTTCGCGCGGCCGGCTACGACATTGCGATTTGCGAGGATTCGTTCATCCACCATTTCGGCGAGGCTTCGTTCCGCGCCAATAAGCTCGACGCAGCGGCGATGTTTTTCCGGAATAAAGCCGTGTTCGAGCAGCGTTGGGGAACGGTCGTGAACCCCGGCGCGCCCGATCCCAAGGACGCCTACGATGCGCAGGCGATCGTGCGCCGCGGGTTCGACCGGGCCCGGGATTTCGTAACGTTGCCCGAGGCCGTCGCGATCGGAATGGACTGGGTTGCGCCGGCGTGAGGACGCATGGCGATTATTCGGTTTGCCAGCTGTGGAGATTTGGACCGCGCGAGCGCGATATTATCGCTGCCGGCCGGCCCGTGGTTGCGCGCTTCGAGTCGATACGGCACGGTTCGAAAATGTGGGGATGGCTCGATCTGACGTTCGTGCACGAGGAGGCGACGACGCTCGTGAGCGGCATACTCATCGACGTCATCGCCGCGTCGCGCAACGATCCCAGTGCGCTGATCTTTCCGCGCGTTGCGGCGCCGGCGATCGATGCGGAACGGGAGTGGGATCTGACGTCGTTCTTGCTCCCGCATCTGCGGATGCTGACGCGTGCGCGGGCCGTGCCGATCGAAGAGATCATGCGCTTCAATCCATGCGCGGCGTTCGAACGGGCGCGCGCGGGCGGTGAGCTTGGGGCCGCGGCGCTCGCGGTAGCACTCGCGCGAATGGCGCCGTGGGTTGCCGCCGCGCGCCTCGCGAGCGCGGGCCCGATGATGATTCGCACGGCCGACTGGGCGCTGGGAGCCGCCGTTGCCCGGCGCTTCGGCCTAGCGGTGACGAGATCGCCCGATGTACGGCGCGACGAGTGGTACGCCGTCGATGCGGGAACGGCCGGCGGTTCGCCCGAGGTGACCGTTGTGGAGACGTTCGCAGACGCCGGCGACGCGCCGATCTGCGTGGCGCTGGATGCCGGCGGTTTTGCGGCGTGCGACGGCCGGGTCATCAGCGTGCCGAAGCCGCTTCCGATGGAGGCCGTCTTGACCTACGATCCCGGCGACGGGCCGGAGACCGGATGCTTCGGCGTTACGGCGCCGCGCCGTTCGTGCGCAGCGCCGGCGCGTCCGCGCGCGCGGCAACGTTCGACGGCGAAGCGGCTTGTGCTGCTCGTTCGCGACGATTTTAGCGCGGTGCCCGACGCCGATACCGACGAATTGAACGAACTCGCATTGCGCGCGCGCGCGGCGGGAATCGACGTTGCATTTGCCGGGCTAGGCGACATCGACGCGCTCGATGCAGGCGTGCTTCCCGTCGCGTGCGGCGCGCTCGACGATCCGGCGTTCGCGCAGGCTCTGGCAGCACTCGCGGCGCGCAGCGAATCGTTCGCCGCCGTGCTTACCCCGGCTGCACCGGATGCGACGTGGTATGAAGCAGCGCTTTCGCGCATCGTGCTTGCGGAGGACGACGATCTGCTCGAAGCCGCCTGCCGCGCGTTTGACGCGCGCACGCTCCATGCCGGCGTGCGCGTGACGTCGCCGCCAAGGGTGGCCGCGCAGGGCGCACTCACGGCCGCGCTCTCCGCCGCTGCGCTGATCGTGCCCGCCGTGACGGACGGGAGCGAAGCGTTTGGTCCGGCAGCAATGACGTTCGCCGCCACCGGCCCGGTCGTTCCGCCCGATGAAGGCGACGACGATGCCGGCACCATCTGCGGCCGTGGTCCGTTCATCTTTGCGCACGCTTCGGCGACGCCGCGTTCGGGGTTACTCGGGCTTGCGCTCGCCTTGCGTGATACCGAGATCACTTGCGTGATCGCCGCAACCGTGGCCGAGCTCGGTTACGTGACCGAACTGCGCCGTATTGCCGGGCCGCGAACGATCGTTCTTACCACCGCGACGGCCGGACTCATCAACGCGCTCTACCGTCAAGCGACGATCTTCGTCGACGCGTCGATCCGCCCGCGCGGCGTCTCGCGAATCGTGCGTGCCGCACGCAGCGGTGCGCTGCCGGTCGTGTTTGCGGAGTCAGCGCTCGCACCGCTCTTGGCAGCGGAGAGTGTCGTACCCCGCCCGGCGATCGTCGACCTTCGCGATACGCTCGTCCGCCTGTGGTACTCGCCGAAGCTCGCAAATCGCCGTTCCGTAGCGCGCACGATGTTCGCGACGACGCTCGGCGATCCGCAGGCCGTCGACGAAGCAGCCGCCGTGCTACTCGACCATTTCGAGCGTCTCTGCTCCTAAAACGAAGACCGCTTGTATTCAGCCGGTCGCGCCCGGCGCGAGAGGGCATCGTCTCAGCGGCGGGAAGGGCTGGTCGGTGACCCTGGATTCGCGGCAAAACCGGCTCATGCTCCCGCTCGGCGAACGCGCACCGGAGGCGATCAACGTGATCGTCGAAATACCGAGCGGTTCGCGCAACAAGTACGAGTATGACAAAGCGCTGGATATCTTTCGTCTCGACCGCGCGCTGCATTCACCGGTTTACTATCCGGGTGATTACGGCTTTGCGCCGCGCACGCTCGCGCTCGACGACGACCCCCTCGACGTCTTGATCCTGGTGTCCGAGCCGACGTTCAGCGGCTGTCTCGTCGTCGCGCGGCCGATCGGCATCCTCAAGATGATCGATGACGGCAAGTCCGATGACAAGGTGCTGGCCGTTCCGGTCGGCGAGCCCGAGTACGCCGACGTGCACAACTACACGCAGATTTTCGCCCACCAGCTACGCAAGATCGAGCACTTCTTCGCAACCTACAAGATGCTCGAAGGCAAAGCGACGAGCACGCACGGCTGGTCCGATGCCGGTGAGGCGCGCCGCATCATCATGGAAGCGGCCGACCGCTTCGACGAAAACAAGTTGTAGCGAATCGGACCGGTCTAGGCGGGAATTTTCATCGGGCGGCCGTTGAGCAGGATATCCGGGAGAATCAGTTCTCCGTCGCGCTCGGGGATGATCGGCCGCGAGAAGATGTAGCCTTGACCGCAGACGGCACCGAGTGCGAGCAGACGATCCGCTTGTTCGGGTGTTTCGATGCCCTCGGCAACGACGGTGAGATCCAGCGACCGCGCGAGGTCGAGCAGCATGCGGCAGATCGGCTCGCTGGCGATCCCCTCGCCGGTACCGGACACGAAGCTGCGATCGATCTTCAAGCTGTTGATCGGGAAGAGGCTCAGGTAGCGCAGCGATGAGTACCCGATGCCGAAGTCGTCGACGCAGATGCGCACGCCGCCGGCGCGCAAACGTTCGAGGACGGCGCCGGCGCCCGTACTCGTGTCGATGATCGTGTTTTCCGTGATTTCCAGCGTGACCGTTTCGGGCCGCACGCCGGCCGCCTTGATCGCCGCGAACACGTGCTCCGGAAGATCGCCGTGCATGATCTCTTGCACCGAAACGTTGACGTGCATCGTCAGCGTCGGATCTTCGCGCTGCTCGCGTGCCAGCCGCTCGAGCGAACGGACCAGCACCTCGCGGCCGAGGCGCACGATCACGCCCGTCTCTTCAGCGGCCGGGATGAAAAGGTCGGGCTGGATCAGCCCTTCGCGCGGATGTTGCCAGCGCACCAGGGCCTCATAACCGATGGTCTTCCAATCGGACAGGCGCACGAGCGGTTGGAACGCGACGCGGAATTGTTCCGGGGCGTTGATCGCGTCGCGAACATCCGACGAAATCTGCAGCCGGCGCACGGCACTGTCGTGCATCACTTCGTTGAAGATCGTGTAGGTTGCGCGCCCGTCGGCCTTGGAGCGGTAGAGCGCGATGTCTGCATCACGCAGTAAATCCTCGGCGCGCTCGTAGCGGGCGTGGGCGACCGCGACGCCGACGCTCGCCGTCGTGTAGAGGCGGCGGCCTTCGATGTTCGCGGGTTCTGCGACCGTGGCGTGCAGCCACTCGACGCGCGCTTCGATGTCCTCATCGAGAAAGATGACCCCGAACTCATCACCACCCAACCGCGCGACCATCTCGCCCGGCCGCATGATCGAACGCAAACGTTGCGCGACCGCGCGCAGGAGCGCATCGCCCGCGAGATGGCCGAGGCTGTCGTTGACGACCTTGAAATGGTCCAGATCGACGAAGGCGACTGCAAGCCCCGGCTGGCGCGTGCGCAGCGCATCCCCCAGCTGCGCGGAGAAGAGGCCGCGATTGGGCAGACTCGTAAGCGCGTCGTGCGTCGCTTCGTGGATCAAGCGGTCGCGAATGACGATGCGATCGCTCACATCGTCGATGACGGCGATCGCAAACGGTTCGTCGTCTTCGGGGACGTAGGTCACGCTGACGTCGGCCCACAGCGTCGAACCGTTCTTGCGCTTGTAGCGCATCTCGTGCTCGTAGGACGATACCTCGCCGCGGACGAGCGCGCCGAAGGCTTCGAGCGTTCGCTCGCGATCGGATTCGTCGCTGAGGTCCTTCATCGTCATGCCGACGAGTTCGCGCCGCTCGTAACCGAGCATGACATCGAAGGCAGCGTTCGTCTCGCGCAGCGTCCCGTCCACGTCGACGACGACGATGCCCAGCGGCGCGCCTTCGAAGACCGTCCGGAAGCGCGCTTCGGCGCGAGCCAGCGCGACCTCGGACTTGAGACGTTCGGATTCGCTGCGCAGCGACATCGAGCGCAGGCTTGCTCCGAAAACCCGGGCCAGGATGACGATCGTGACGGCGGCGGCGGCGATGATCACCCCACCGGTCGCAAACAGCGGCCAGGACGAGCCGCCCTCGGCATGCTCGACTGCCGCCGAGGCAAGCGCGGCCGTCGCCAAACCTGCGGCGAGGATTGCCGCCGGCACCAGGCCTACCCGCCGGACCGCGGACCGGAGTCCTCCCAAAAATGCCCTCCCGGCTTAGCCTAACTTCGGCGGATTGGCTCAAGAACTGAGCGAACCCCGCCGTTCATGGAGAAGATCAAGGTCCGCAACCCGGTCGTCGAACTCGACGGCGACGAAATGACCCGTATCATCTGGCAGTTCATTAAGGAAAAACTGATCCTGCCGTATCTGGACATCGACCTGAAATATTACGATTTGTCGGTCCAGCACCGCGACGCCACGGACGACCAGGTCACGCTCGACGCGGCCCGGGCGATCAAACAGTACAGCGTCGGCGTGAAGTGCGCGACGATCACGCCCGACGAGGATCGCGTCAAAGAATTCGGCCTCAAGAAAATGTGGAAGTCGCCCAACGGCACGATCCGCAACGAACTCGACGGCACCGTTTTCCGCGAGCCCATCATTTGCAAGAACGTCCCGAAGCTCGTACCCGGCTGGACCAATCCGATCGTCATCGGCCGCCACGCCTTCGGCGACCAATACCGGGCAACCGACTTCGTTGTTCCGGGGGCCGGCACGCTGACGCTTTCGTTCGTCCCCGACGGCGGCGGCGAAACCATCTCGCGGGAGGTTTTTCACTTCCCCGGGGGCGGCGTCGCGCTCGCAATGTACAACCTCGACGAGTCGATCCGCGGCTTCGCCCGCGCTAGCTTCAACTACGGGCTACTGCGCGGTTGGCCGGTCTATCTCTCGACCAAGAACACGATCCTCAAGTACTACGACGGCCGCTTTAAGGACATTTTCCAGCAAGTGTTCGACGAAGAGTTCGCCGCCGAGTTCAAAAAGCGCGGGATGGTATACGAACATCGTCTCATCGACGACATGGTCGCCGCCGCGCTGAAGTGGAACGGAAACTTCGTGTGGGCCTGCAAGAACTACGACGGCGACGTGCAGTCGGATACGGTCGCGCAGGGTTTCGGTTCGCTCGGGTTGATGACGTCGGTGCTGTTGAGCCCCGACGGTCGCACGGTCGAAGCAGAAGCCGCGCACGGTACGGTCACGCGGCACTATCGCTTGCACCAGCAAGGAAAACCGACGTCGACCAACCCGATCGCGTCGATCTTCGCGTGGA
>Ga0182015_10004936_pt1 | contig 14094 bp, 12 predicted proteins | sample 712P3MmetaG_FD_120478 | JGI IMG/M metagenome (GOLD analysis project Ga0182015, IMG submission 120478) | Permafrost microbial communities from Stordalen Mire, Sweden - 712P3M metaG | ecosystem: Environmental > Terrestrial > Soil > Wetlands > Permafrost | place: Sweden: Stordalen | collected...
ATTCGATTGACTCGAGTTTCGGCAATATCAGTGAGCTTCTTGTCGGCTGCCGATTCCTCAACGAGGTTCTGCTTGAGCACGCTGGCGCAATCGTCGCGTCCAAGTTGGGTGGCCCATGCAATCAAAGTGCCATAACGCGCCATCTCGTAGTGCTCGACAGCCTGTGCCGCTGCGACGAGGGCGGCGTCGAGCACTTTCTTGTCCGCAACCTCCCCGGCCACTTCGTCCGCCTCCTTGATGATGCCGTCGATCGCCGGACAAGTCACGGCCTCGGCCTCCACGCCATGCATTTGAAAGACCTGCTCCACGCGCCTTACGTGATTCTTAGTTTCGGTCAGATGCTTCTCGAACGCTTGTCGCAGTTCGGGAGAGGTCGTCTTCTCGATCATGGTCGGGAGAGCGCCGACGATTCGCTTTTCCGCGTAATAGATGTCCTTGAGCTGATGGACGAACAGATCGTTCATCGTCTTGATGTCCTTGGTGAACAGGCCCATGGTCGTGATCTCCCGGTTTCAGTTGTTGGGATTGGCGACGAGACCGCAATGAAAGCCCGCGATCCCCGCTCTCCTAGCAACTGACCAAGCGACCATTTGGTTCCGGTTGGCGGCGTTTGCCGATCGGGGCGAGCGCCAGATTCAAATGAGTGAGGCGCCGACAGCTCCCGCTGAAATGGGCGCGCCGTCTCAAGAAAGAACGCCGTGGGGAAATGAGCATTTTTTCGCAAAGTGTCGAAAACGTGCGTCATTTTGCTCAAAATGATTGCCCGGCGTTCGGGTGCCGACGAGTCCGATGGCAAGCAGGCGAGGATGCAACCGTTGTCGGCGAGCGCAGTTGACCCTATGCGCTCGAGGAATCGCTTCCGATCGAAGGGGTCGTCGGGGATGACGGGCATCCCAAGGTCGACGAGATCAAGCGCAAGCGCATTCGATCGAACGACGCGCCGTTGTCGCCCCTGGCGTCGCGAGGCCTGCTGGCGCCCGGCGACAAATTCATGAACACGGCCTTGCAGGTGGCCGGCGAGAAATACGCCGAGCATTGGCACAACGGGACGCCGTCGGTCGGGGCGATGGACCCTTCCAAGTCGTTCGTTTCGGACAGCCGGACTCCGGCCTATTTCCAAAGCGAATGGCAGTTGGGCGAGTGGCAGGAATGGCTGAACGCCTCGCTGCAAATCTACCCCAAGCATCGGGCCATGGTCGAATCGGTGGTGCTGCATGATCGCATGCCGGCGGATATCGCCCGGATGATTACCGGAAGGGCCGACGAGAAGACCGGCGTCGCCATCGTCATGGACCGGCTGATCTGCGGACTCGGCGATCTGGCCCAGCATTACGTACGGTCGACAAGAAGGACTTGGCGGGGCGACGATCCCCTGTGTCGCAAGCCTGCGGGCGCAACGACCCCCTTTTTCGAAATGTCTGGTATGGTCGGGGGGCCTTGGGGACGGCGCAGGCTAACCCTTTCCGCTCATTTGGCGGCGCACGCCTTCAAGCATCATGTCTATCCGCCCGATACCCTGACACGCGATCCGGGGCGGCGTGCCTTTGTCTTCGCTTGATGCGATGCCGATTAGCCGATGATATACGGTCTCGAAGCTCCCGTCTTCGCGCTTCCGCGCGTAGACGCGCCACAGACCTCCGCCGCTCGTACCGCCGAAGCTATCAGGGAGATCGGGAATATTTTCCTCGAAGCATTCCAATGTGATGAGCAGACCCTCATCAACGACCATCACCGACACAGAGCAATCCGCATCGTTCTCTCCCAAGGAGAGCATCGAGAGATTTGTGGACCGGATCGTCATCGGAGCCCAATCGGTCGAGATCCGGTTGGCGGACGATCCTGATCTTGCCGGACGACCCAAATCCATCACCATCCCCTGGTCTCCTAAAGCCTTCCACCGTAAGCGCGAGGTGATCCAACCCACCGACGCCGGTGGCGGCGCGAGGCCAATTCGGGCCGAGGCGAGAACCAAGCTTCTTGCGGCCATCGCTAAAGGTCGGAGTTGGCTCGAACAAATCCTCTCTGGGGAAGCTGCCGATATCAAGGCGATCGCAGCGCGGGAAGGACTCACCGAGCGCTCAACACGCATGATGCTGTCGCTCGCCTTCCTGGCGCCCAATATCGTCAAGGCCGCGGTCAATGGAACGTTGCCCCGAGGCTTTGGCGTATCCAGATTGAACGAGCTTCCGGCCGCCTGGATGAAGCAGCGCGAAGCGCTTGGGCTAACGATGCCGACTTGAAGGCGAGGGCCCGCCACAACAGCGACGGCGCGAAACCGATCCCAAAGCGAGCGCGGTCCCCTCTCCCGAATATACCGAATCTTTTTGATTAGACGACGGCGCGTGTGTTCAGCCGGTCGGTCAGCGCGACCCAAGTCGGAATCGAACCGGTCTCTCCGACAACTGCCACGGAAAAGGAATGCAGGCGCCTGGAGACTGGACTCCAATGGCTTCGACGGAGACCGAGATTCACGGTCTCCGGCGCACTTTCCACGAAGGCCTAAGGCCTATCTCGCGGACATGTGGGGCATATTCCGATAGACGGAAAAGTGAGCAAAATCAATTAGTTGCGTGGTGGAGCCAGACGGAATCGAACCGACGACCTCTTCAATGCCATTGAAGCGCTCTCCCAACTGAGCTATGGCCCCACGTTTAGCCGGCCTCTTCCACGAGGACCCGATGCGCGAGGCCGGTTGGGACCGGCCGCGCCTGCAGCGGGGCGGCTGTATAGACTCAAAGACGGCCCGCTCACAAGGGCTGATTTGCCGATTCCCCTCGTTGCGCGCACAAATGCCGCGCAATCCTCACGATTGCGCGCGCCGCAGCGCGCCGCGCCGTTCGCCCTCAGGGCTCTTCGTCGTTGACGATGTCGCCGTCGATCAGCGCGGCGACGTCATCCTCTTCCTCTTCCTCTTCTTCGAGGAACGTGTCTTCGACGGCCTCGTCGTCCTCGACCTCGATATCGTCATCGGCGACCACGGCCACTTTCTCGTCACCGGCGTCGGCCTCTTCCAGGGAGACCAGTTCGATGCCGGCGGGAGCCACCGCCTCTTCCTCCTCCTCTTCGTCCTTTTGCGGCGCGCGTTGCGCGCGCGCCGCGGCCCCCTGGAATATGGTTCCGCATTTGGGGCAGACGATCGGATCCTTGTTCAGATCGAAGAATTTAGCGCTGCAATTTTGACATTGGCGCTTGGTTCCGAGCTCGATTTTCGCCACTTCTGTAAAATCCCTGCTCTGGGTAATCGCTTTGGGTGGCTCCGGTTAGTCGGGTGCAAAGCCCGTGTCAATGCGCTTTGCTTAGGCTTGTCGACAGGCCCGGCGGCGGGTGCTACGAGCCGCCCGCGGGCCCAAAGCTCAGAGATAGCGATATTGCAGGGATTGCGAGCTGAACGTGTCTTCCCATTCGAATGAGGCGGCAAGGCCGCTCTCCTGCCGCCGCAATGGCGCTTTGTCCGGGCGGATACGCCCGCCGGGCGACAAATCGATCTCGCATCGCGCCTTCATTTTCGGCTTGCTTTGCCGGGGCGTCACCGAGATCAGCGGCCTCTTGGAAGGCGACGACGTGATGCGCACCGGCGAGGCCTGCAAGGCGCTCGGCGCGCGCATCGAGCGGGTCGGCGAAGGCGCATGGCGGGTCGCCGGCATGGGGGTGGGCGCGCTGCTGGCGCCGCTGCATCCGCTCGATTTCGGCAATGCCGGCACCGGATCCCGCCTGATGATGGGCGTGGTGGGCGGCCATGCCGTCACCGCGACCTTCGACGGCGACGCCTCGCTGCGCAAGCGCCCGATGCGCCGCATCCTCGATCCCCTCGCGCTGATGGGCGCGCAGACGCTTTCGCAGGCCGAGGGCGGCCGCTGTCCGATCGTGCTGCGTGGAACCGGCGAGCCGGCGCCCATCGTCTACCGCACCCCGGTGGCTTCCGCGCAGATCAAATCGGCCGTGCTGCTGGCCGGCCTCAACGCGCCCGGCGCGACCAGCGTGATCGAGAGCGAGGCTTCGCGCGATCATACCGAGAAAATGCTGAGGCATTTCGGCGCCGACGTCGAGGTCGCGCCCGAAGGCGCCGCAGGGCGGCGCATCACGCTGCAGGGGCGACCCGAATTGCGCCCCAACGCGGTCGTCGTTCCCGCCGATCCCTCGTCGGCCGCTTTTCCGATGGTCGCCGCGCTCATCACGCCGGGCTCGGACATTGTGATCGAGGGCGTGATGATGAACCCGCTTCGCACGGGCCTCCTGACGACGCTGCGCGAAATGGGCGCGCGCATCGACATTCTCGATCCGCGCCTCGAGGGCGGCGAGGACGTCGCCGACCTGCGCCTTCGCGCGGGCGCCTTGCGCGGGGTCGACGTGCCCGCCGCCCGCGCGCCCTCGATGATCGACGAATATCCGATTCTCGCCGTCGCCGCCGCTTTCGCCTCGGGCGAGACGCGCATGCGCGGCTTGCAGGAATTGCGCGTCAAGGAATCGGATCGCCTGGCCGCCGTCGCGGCGGGCCTGGCGGCCGCCGGCGTCGAATGCGCCATTGAGGGCGACGACCTCATCGTGCGCGGCGCAGATGGCGCGGTGCGCGGCGGCGGCCTCGTCGAGACCCATCTCGACCATCGCATCGCGATGAGCTTTCTCACCATGGGGCTGGCCTCGCGCGAGGCGATGGCGGTCGACGATTCCAGCATGATCGCCACGAGCTTTCCCGCGTTTCGCCCGCTGATGGAGCAGCTCGGCGCGCAATTCGCCTGAGGCGGGCGGCGGGCGCCCGGTCTTGCCCGGCGCATCGGCGCGTGACAGCGGCGCATAGAGGCCTTAAGAGCCGTTCGTTCGGCGGGGTCCCTTAGAGCATGATCATTGCAATCGATGGACCCGCGGCCTCGGGCAAGGGCACGCTCGCGCGCCGGCTCGCCGAGCATTATGGCCTGCCGCATCTCGACACCGGGCTGCTCTATCGGGCGACGGCGGCCATGCTCATCGATCAGGGCCGCGATCTCAACGACGTCCACGCGGGCGTCGCGGCGGCGCGCGGTCTGGCGCTGACCGATTTCGACGAGGCGCGGCTGCGCGGGCGCCGGATGGGCGAGGCCGCCTCGATCGTCGCGGCGCTGCCGGCGGTGCGCGAGGCGCTGATCGAGGCCCAACGGGGCTTTGCCGGGCGCCCTGGCGGCGCCGTGCTCGACGGGCGCGACATCGGAACGGTGATCTGCCCGCAGGCCGACGTCAAAATCTTCGTCACCGCGAGCCTCGAGGCGCGCGCCCAGCGCCGCGCCCTCGAACTCGCCGCGCGCGGCGAAAAGATCGATTACGGCGCGATCCTGGAGGATATCGCCAAGCGCGATGCGCGCGACTCGGAAAGAGCCGCCGCGCCGCTGAAGGCGGCGCCCGACGCGACGGTTCTCGACACCAGCCGCCTAAGCGTCGAGGCGGCCTTCGCCAAGGCGCTGCGAATCGTCGAGGCTTGGCGAGGCCGGCGGGATGAAACGCAGAGCCTTTGAAAACGCCGAGGTCGCGGCGGTCTTTGCGTCCTATCCCGAGGCGTTGCGGGAGAAATTACTGGCCTTGCGCCAGTTGATATTCGAGGCCGCCTTGGCGACGGAGGGCGTCGGCGCGCTCGAGGAGACGCTCAAATGGGGACAGCCGAGCTATGTCACCGCGCAGACGGGAAGCGGCAGCCCGGTGCGAATCGACCGGGTGAAATCGCCAGCCACGCAATATGCGGTCTATTTCCATTGCCAGACGAATCTCGTGGCGACGTTCCGCGAGCTCTATCCCGGCCAAATGAAGTTCGGCGGCAACAGGAGCATCCTGTTCGACCAAGAAGATCCGATCCCGCGGGAGGCTCTGCGCCATTGCTTGTCGCTGGCGCTGACCTATCACGCGCGAAAAGCGCGAAATCGCCGGCATGGCGAATGATTCGCGGATGATTCATCGTCGAGGGCGCATCCGCCGTGATGTCTCACGCTCACTGAGCGAAGGCGCCCGCGATCCATCGTTTTGATTCGCGCGGCGCCAGCAATCCGTCGCCCTATCGGGCCCAAACGCTACTTATGGGTGTATTTCTTATCATCACAACCTAAGACCTCGCCGCCTCGCCGTCCGGCTGCGCCAATTTGGGGCGCCATTAACGATTTCTTCACCACGCAAGCCGAAACATCGCGCTCGCGGCGCCAATCGAGCCGATGGCGCTTCAATTGGAAAACCTCGGCGACGGTCGTAAAAAATGAATAGAGCCGCTGCTTGGAGCGTCAGGGGAGTCGGGCGCGAAACGCGCGACGCCGCGCAAGAAGCTGCTCGCCGCGCCGGCATGAGCCTTGGCGAATGGCTCGATGAAGTGATCGCCGAACGCGCCGCCGACCAGGGCGTCGATCCCGAAGATTTCGACCAGGACGAGAGGCTCGAGGCGATCGGCGATCGCCTGTCCGGCCTGCCGCGCCGCGGCGATTCCGAAGCCAGGCCTTGGCGCCTCGACAGCCAGGCGGAGCAACCGCGCCCGCCTGCGGCTCCCCGCCGCGCGGGGCCTGACGAATCGCTGCGGGCCGAACAATTGCTCGAGGCGGCGATCGGCAAATTCGAGAGCCGCGCGGCCAAGAGCGAGGCGCGCACCGCGCGGGCGTTCGATTCGGTGGCAAGCTGGATCGAGCGCAGCCAGGACGGGCGGCGCGACGAGCGCGAAACGCTGCAGGCCGTCGTCGGCCGTCTTGAAAGCCTGGAGCAGAGAATCGTCGCGCAGCAGGCGGCCCTCGCCGCCGCGGCGAGCCGGCCTGTCGCGCCGGCCGAGCCGCCAGCCGAAGAGGCCGCGTCCGATCTCGATGAGCGCATGAACGAATTGTCGCGGCGCATCGAGGGCGCCGACAAGGCGCGCGGCGCGCCTCGCGTGCGTCCGCGTCTCGACATCACCGAAGCCGTCTCGCAAATCGCGCGCCGCCGCCAGCAGCTTGACGCGCGCGCCGGCAATGGCGAACCCGAGACCGCAAAGCGGAGCTGGCGCAATTTCGGCGTCGACACGCCGGCGCCCGCGCCCGCCGAGAAGGCGGAGCCAGCGCCGGCCCTCGCCAAGGACGTCGCCGACAAGGCCGCGGCGAGGGAAGGCGCGGCAAGCGATCTGCAAACCGAGATACGCAAGCTGAGCGAGCGCATCGACGAATTGCGCCGCGAGCAAAGCGAAAAACAGGCCGCATCCCCCGTCAATATCGAAGCGCTGCGCGCCGAACTCGCCGCCATGTCGCGCAGCCTTGCCGATCTTGCGCCCAGGAACGCTGTCGTCGCGCTGGAAGGCGCGATACGCGATCTCAGCCAGAGAGTGGCGGCCTCGCGCGAGAACGGCGCGCGCGGCAATCTGCTGGCGCCCGTCGAGGGGCTTGTTGCAGAACTGCGCGAATCTTTGCGCGCCCACGACCCGCGCCAGGCCGTCGAGGCGCTCAAGCGCGAGATCAGCGCCATCGCCGCCAAGGTCGACGGCATCGCCGAGGCGAGCATCAGCCCCGCGGCTTTCGAGCGCATCCGCCAGCAGACCGAGGAGGCGCGCAATCTCCTGGGCGCCCTGGCGCAGCGCCCCGTGCCTCTCGATCGTTTGGAAAGGCAGATCGGCGAGCTTGCCGATCGCGTGGATCGAATGTCGACGAGCCCGTCGCCCCATGTCGAGTCGGCTCAGGTTGTCGCCTCGCTCACCGAAGCCCGCGCGCAGGTCGAGCGCTCGACGCCGGCTTCGGCGCTGGCTTCGATCGAACGGCGGCTCGAGCAGATCGCCTCGCGAATGGATCAGGCGCTGGAGCGCGCGCCAAAAGGGTCCCTCGACACCATGCCGCTCGAAGCGGCGATGCGGGAGATCAGCGCCAAGCTCGACAGACCGGCGCCGGGCCTCGATCCAAGCGCCTTTGAAAGCTTCTTCTCCGATCTTGGCGCGCGCATCGATCGGCGCGCCATGCCCGTCATCGACACCGGCCCCCTTGAGCAGGTGCTGCGCAAATTGAGCGAGCGGCCGGTCGCCGTCGACACCGAACCGCTCGCCGGCATGATGCGCGAGATCAGCGCCAAGCTCGACAAGCCGGCGCCCCCGGCGGTCGACACGGGAACGCTCGAGCAGATGTTGCACGCGCTGCGCGACAAGATCGACGAGACGGCGTCGCCGCAATTCGCCGCCGATCGGATCGACCATGCCGTCGAGGTCCTCTCGCAGAAGATCGCCGCCAAGACCGAGATCGCGCCCGACATCGGCGCGCTGGAAGCGCTCATTCGCGGGTTGGAGCAGAAGTTCGACAACGCCCATGCCGGCGATTCGACGCACGCGCTCGACGTGCTGAGCGCCCAAATCGCCGACATCAAGGACCGGCTCGACGGCGCCCCCGTCAAGGCTTCCTCGCAAGGCGCGCTGGAGGCGATGGTCGCCGAATTGCTCGATCAGCTCGATCAGACCCAGCTCGCCTTGCGCAATGTCTCGCCGCCGCCGGCCCACGCGGCGGACGGCGAAGAGGCCTTGGTGCAGAGCCTTGAGGATTTGCGCGCCGAACAGAGCCAATCCGACCGCCGCATTCAGTCGACGCTCGGCGGCGTGCGCGACATGCTGGATACGCTGGTCGAGCGCGTCGGGCAAATCGAAGAGGGCATCGCCCGCGCGGATCCAATGCCGCGCGACTCGATGGATCTCGCGCCGGCGCTTGCCAAACAGCCGGCCGCCGCTGCGTCGCCGGTCAATGCCGCGCTGCGTTCGCTGGACGCCACGATCCGCGAGGCGCCGGTCTTTGCGCCGGCGCGGGCGTCCGCCGAAGCGCGCCCCGACCGCGGCCAAGACGCTCGGGCGCCGCAATTTGCCCCCTCGACGGCGATGCGATCGGTCGAAGGATCCGATTTCCTTATCGAACCGGGCGCCGGCGCGCCGATCCGCGCGCTCGAAAAGGACGCCGCCGCCGCCAGTCCGAAGAATGCGGTCAACGCCCATATCGCCGCCGCGCGCCGCGCGGCGCAGGCCGCGCTCGCCGAGACCGCCAATAATATCGCGCGGGACGGCGGCAAGCCGTCGCCAGGCGCGGCGGGCGCTCTGACCAACGCCAGCGGCATCGAACAGGCCAAGGCGTTTTTCGCGACGCGGCGCCGGCCGATCCTGCTGGGCCTGGCGCTGTTCGCGCTGATCGCCATCGTCGCCGTCGAGCTTGGCGTCATGCGCCAGCCCAATATGCAGAAGTCCGAGATCGAGCCCATCGCCGCGCCTAGTCTGGCGAGCACGGAGGCGCCCAAGGATGTCGCGCCCGCCGCGCCGGTCAAGAGCGAGGCCCGCGCGGTCGACCCAACGCCCGTCGGCTCGATCGCCGCCGCGCCGGCGGCCGGCCCGACCACCAAATTCCTCACCCCCGCTCCGGCCGAACTCGTGGCCTCGATTCCCGCCGCCGCGCCGCAGGGCCTGCGCGAGGCGGCCGCCGCCGGCGATCCGGCCGCCCAGTTCGAACTGGCCGCGCGCCTCGCCGAAGGGCGCAACCTGACACGCGATCCGCATGCCGCCGCGCAATGGTTCGAGCGGGCGGCGACGCAGGGTCTGGCGCCGGCGCAATATCGGCTGGGCTCGCTCTATGAAAAAGGCCTCGGCGTGACCCGCGACGCGCCGCTCGCCAAGGCCTGGTATAAAAAGGCAGCCGAGGCGGGCAATGCGCGCGCCATGCATAATCTTGCGGTGCTGACCGCCGAAGGGGCGGGCATCAAGCCCGATTATTCGGAAGCCGCCGACTGGTTCCAGAAGGCGGCTTTATTGGGCGTCAAGGACAGCCAATATAATCTGGCGATCCTGTTTGCGCGCGGCATGGGGGTGGCGCAGGATCTCAGCCAGGCGTGGCTGTGGTTCTCGCTGGCGGCCCAGCAGGGCGATCTCGACGCGGCCAAGAAGCGCGACGAAGTGGCCGCCAAGATGGACGCCAAGGCGCTCGCCGCCGATGCGACGGCGCTGGCCAATTTCCGCGCCGCGACGCCTGTCGCGACCGCCAACGAGGTTCCCGCGCCTCCCGGAGGCTGGGATTTCGGCAAGACGACCGCCCCGCTGACGATGCCCGCGCAACCGGCCCAGCCGGCGCCGGCGACTCCGCCCCAGGCGAGCAATCTTGCGCCGCATGCGGCTCATTCGACGCCGATGTGAGAAGCGGCTGGTGACGCGGCGCAAGGCCGGCGGCGATCCGCGCCGGACAGCCGCGACCGGCGGATATCGCCGCCCGCTCCCTCGACACATTCGCGGGCGAGCCCTATGAACCGCCGTCCAGGCCCCGCCGATAGAGGATTTCATGCCGCCGCCATTGGATCGTCGCGCCGCCATGCAGGGCGCGGCCGCCGCCCTTGTGGCGCCGCAGGCGAGCGGGGCGCAGGCCGCATCCTCGCGCCTGCGGCTGCGCCTGATGGGAACGAGCGATCTTCACGCCAATATTTTCGCCTATGATTATTACCGCGACCGGCCCGACGACCGGGTCGGCCTCGCCAAGACTGCGGGGCTGATCGCCGCGGCGCGCCAGGAAGCTGAGAACGCGATCCTGCTCGACAATGGCGACATCATCCAGGGAACGCCGCTCGGCGATTATGTCGCGCTCTCCAAGGGTCTGAAAAAGGGCGACGTTCATCCGATGATCGCCGCGATGAACGTGCTCGGCTATGCCGCCTGCACGGTCGGCAATCACGAGTTCAATTACGGCCTCGATTTTCTCGACGCGGCTTTGGCGGGCGCGAATTTTCCGGCGGTCTGCTGCAACATATTCAAGCCGGACGGTTCGTTCTACCTGCCGCCTTGGCTCGTGCTGGAGCGCGTTTTTCGCGACGAGGCGGGCGCCGAACAGAAGCTGCGCATCGGCGTCATCGGCTTTACGCCGCCCCAGATCATGCAATGGGACCAGAGCCACCTTGCCGGACGCGTCACGACGACCGGCATAGCGGAAGCGGCGAGCCTCTATCTGCCGCGGCTGCGCGCCAGCGTCGATCTTGTCGTGGCGCTCTGCCATTCCGGCATATCGCGCAAGGCGCCGCAACCTGCCGAGGAAAACGCCGCGCTGGCGCTGGCGCGGGTTCCCGGCATAGACGCGATGTTCCTCGGCCATCAGCACCTGCTGCTGCCGGGCGCGGATTTTGCCGGCATCGAGGGGGTCGATGCCGCCAAGGGCGCGCTTTACGGCGTTCCCGCCTTCATGCCGGGCTTTTGGGGCAGCCATCTCGGGCTCATCGATCTCACGCTGGAGCGCAAGGATGCGAACTGGCGCGTCGCGGCGGCCAAGGTCGAGGCGCGCGCCATCTATTCGCGCGACGACCGCACGGTCACGCCGCTCGTCGCCGCCGAGCCGTCCGTGCTCGCCGCCGCGCAGGCGGCCCATGACGAAACGCTGGCCTATGTGCGCTCGCCGGTCGGCGACATCGCCTCGCCGATCCAGTCTTATTTCGCGCTGGTGGCCGACGATCCTTCCGTACAGATCGTCAATTCGGCGCAGAGCTGGTATGTCAGGCGCCTCGCCGCGACAATGCCGGCGCTGAAGGATCTGCCCATCCTGTCGGCGGCGGCGCCGTTCAAGTCGGGCGGGCGCGGCGGTCCCGACTATTACACCGACGTCAAAGCCGGCGCGATCGCGATCAAGGACGTCGCCGACATCTATCTTTATCCCAACACTTTGCGCGTGGTGAAAATCGACGGCGCGACCTTGCGCGAATGGCTGGAGCGCTCGGCTGGAATTTTCCGGCGCCTCGATCCGGCAAGCTCGGCCGAGCAGCCGCTGATCGATCCGGCTTTCGCCTCGTATAATTTCGACGTGATCGATGGCGTGACTTACGTCATCGATGTCACGCAGCCCTCGCGCTACGATGCGGAGGGCGCGCTGATCGCGCCGCAGGCCCATCGCATCGTCGATCTCAAGTTCGATGGCGCGCCGATCGAGGCGGGCCGAAGTTTCCTTGTCGTCACCAATAATTATCGCGCCAGCGGGGGCGGCAATTTTCCCGGCTGCGACGGCTCGACGATCGTCCTGGAGGCGCCCGACGCCAACCGAGAGGCGCTGGTTCGCTATATCGTCGAGACCAAGCATGTCGAGCCCAAGGCCGACGGCAATTGGCGCTTTGCGCCCTGGCCGGCCGGCGTCGTCGCAACTTTCCTCACCTCGCCCGCCGCGGCCGCCGTCGCCGCGCCGGCCGGCGTCAAGCTGACGCCGATGGGCGATGCGCCCGGCGGCTTCGTCAAATACCGCATCGAGCAATAGGCGCGCTTTACACGGTCTCGCTCGCGCTCTGCGCCCATTCGGGCCGCAGGATCGACATGACGAGTTCGTCGCGGTTGGCGCCGTTGAAGAAGGCGCTGCCGCGCGACAGGCCCTCGACCTGGAAACCGACGTTTTCATAGGCGCGGCGGGCGCGCAGATTTTCGGGAAACAGACCCAGGGAAAGCCGATAGGCCTTGGTTTGCCCGAAGACCGCATCGACGAGCGCCCGCAGGAAAGGCTTGCCGAGGCCCTGGCCGGGCCGCACGACGGCGATGCGTTTGATATGGGTGACCTGTTCGGGCGAGGCCCACTCGCGCAGGATCGCAAAGCCGATTTTTTCGCCGCCTTGGCTCGCGAGGAAATAAGCAAAGCGCGCGTCGCTGAGCGCGGCGCAATGCCAGCCCTCGTCGGACCGTCCGACCAGGCGCTCGTAGCCCTCCACCCGCTCCGTCGCCATGATGAAAGGGATATCGGCAAGGGTCGGGCGCATCAATTGCACCGGCGCGGCGTTCAATTCGGTCGTCCTCCCCATCGGCCATCTTGGCCCAGGCGCCCGGCTCGCGCCATTCGACCTTAGAGCAAGATCTCGCAAAAATGGCCGCTATTGGCGCGGGCGCGGCCGCGCCAAGGGCGAGCCGGCTCGAACCACAGGACGGAGCGGCGCCCTCGCTCGCGCCCGGCGGCTGCGCGGCGCCTACACCTGGCGTCAATACTTCTCATGCTAGGCATGCCTCAATTCGCGTCGAAGCGAAGAACGCCGCGACATTCGGACCGAACAGCGGCCAGAAGGCGCCAAGAGAGATGATGACGCGATGCATTCGATGTTGAAGAGGCCGCGCTTCGGTTCCTTCGTCGCCTTCACGATGGCGTTCTCGGCGGCGGGCGCGCCGACCGCTGAGGCCATGGCGGGCGGCAGCGGCGGCGGCGAGCGCCCCGGGCGCGCGATCCACACGGACGCCCCGCGCGAAGACCGCTCGCGCTCCCACACGGCGGACCGCGAAGGCCGCCGCGACCACGTTCGCCGCGATCATCTTTACGGCGGCGCGGAAGACGACCCGCTCTATGTCGGAAACGCCTATGGCGGCGGCTGGCGCGAAGACGCTTATCGCGATCACCGCTGGGAAGGGCTCTATTACCGCGACGGCGATGTCGCCTGGCCCGTCGAATCCTGGATATTCGATCATCGCTACGGCCAGGGCGACTTCCAGCCGTGCATGCATCGGGACGTCTACGGCGATCTCTATCCGGCCTGCTGATCGAGCAAGCCGCCGCACGGCCAGGCGCCTCCCTATGGCCCCCTTCGCGGATCGCGCGGAAGGACAGGTCGCGCGCCAGATAGCGCTGCAGCGCCGCTCGCCCCCGCTCAGCCCGCGCGCCGCTCCCACAGGACGATGCTGGTGAAGGCGAACACTTCCGCGCCGTGCTGGTTGACGCCGATGTTGCGGGCGGTCACCAGGCCCCATTGCGGGCGCTTGGTTTCGCGCACTGTCTCCACGCGGCTCGAATAGGCGATCGTGTCGCCGGCGCGCACCGGGGCAGGCCAGCGCATGTCGCGAAAGCCGGGCGAGACGCCGAGCTGCGGCAGCACTTCGCCGAGCGCGGCGCGCGCCGCCCTGGCGCGGTCGCGCCCGTCGATCATCAGGCGCATGCAGATGCTGGCCGTGTGCCAGCCCGAGGCGATCAGCGAGCCGTAGATCGACGCCTTGCCGCCCTCCTCGCTCAAATGGAAGGGCTGCGGATCGTAGAGCACCGCAAACGCGATGATCCCCTCGCGCGTAAAAGTATGCGCGCCGAGCGCTTTCGTATCGCCGATTCTCTGGTCCTCGTAGAACAGGCTCATCGCGCCGCCCCCTCGCCGGCCGGGCGGCGGCTGAACAGGATGACGTTCTTCTGGGTCATCGTC
>Ga0182015_10004937_pt1 | contig 14093 bp, 24 predicted proteins | sample 712P3MmetaG_FD_120478 | JGI IMG/M metagenome (GOLD analysis project Ga0182015, IMG submission 120478) | Permafrost microbial communities from Stordalen Mire, Sweden - 712P3M metaG | ecosystem: Environmental > Terrestrial > Soil > Wetlands > Permafrost | place: Sweden: Stordalen | collected...
CCTTTTCTATTCAGAAACCTGACCTTATAGCATCAAACGTTCATCTCTGCACCTCACGATCTTCTCCTTAATAAGGACAACGTATTACCACCGGCATATGCAGATGAGTTTGATAAAATCGCCATTGAATGTTTCGTTGAAATCATCATTGCCCTCCCCTCAAATCAGAATATCACGCTTTTCAACACAAGGGCAAAGAGTGGCCTCCGACGAGGATACTTGGACTGCTCGGAAGAGTTGAAGGAGGGAACAGAGGATGTGATTATCCTTTTGAATGGATCTTTGCCAAGTCTCGAAAGCGGGAGAATCAAGTTGCAGGTCCTTTTGGATCGAATGGTAATACCTCCATCAAGATGATTTCTAACTATCAACAGCAAGGGCGTGTTTGCGAAGTGCTGGAAGGAATTAAGCACCAAACCCATCCTCTTTTAGCTGGCCGTCGCCGCTTCGACCTCGAGGAAAATATCGAGAAAGCCTTCAACGTCACAATCTACATGCATGCCCCAACCGTCAAAGTATTCAAGGACGATCCCCAAATCGAAAGGCATTACGACAGGATATATGTCACTGGCGCACAGCCCGACGTGCAAAAAGCGGTTGCCGCGTTACAGAGCAGGGTACGCAAAACAACTTTCTTGTTCGATTCATTTCTGATTGGTAGACTGCGACATTCATGACAATGTCGAAAGATGTTGTACTCCATGGGAGCAAAATCGATTGGATCATCACCGAAAAGCTCGAGAAACTGAGAGAAATCATGGACGAGGACGCAACATTCATCAGTTTACCCTTCCTTGGCTCCGAGAATACCGTGATTTCGGTGTCTGGAACGACTTTGCCTCTCATTGAAAGGTCGATTAGGAGGATGAACAAGCTTGTATGGACCTGCATTAAATTTTCTTCTAACTTGTCAAGATCTCGGATTATTTTCAGTTTACGTACATTATTCTTCCCGACACTAGCACATCGCTTGAACCACCTTGTCAATTGTCCAAATTGGCATGGTATACCGGCGCTGAGGTCAACTTCTCCGGTAACTGCTTCGAGATCAACGGAAACGACAACGCCATCCGCATCCTACTCGATCTCCTCCTCAAAGGAGGCGACATCTCGTTTTACAATCAATACCCATATCGTGTGCGCATTCGCTGCGAGATGGCTAATGAATTGCAAGAATTCGTTGCCGGTAAAAAGAGCGGAAAGGTCAACAAGATCATGAAACAAACAAACTGCAACATTGCGTTCGAGAGTTATACGGAATACAACTTCTTGATCGATATCATGGCACCTCATCTTGAAGAGATTCAGGAGGGCTACAAGCAATTGTGTGAAGAGTTTCCGGCAGAGTTGTATTGGTATGTTCCGGAGGAATACCACAAGCGCATCATCGGTGTCCAAGGCAAGACTATTCAACGCATTATGAAGCACTACAGTGTCTATGTCAAGTTCTTCAATGCACTCGAGTTCGCAGCGGCGGGGGGAGACTCCAAAACAGAAGACAACGTCCTCGCCCGGACTCCCTTCAAGAACAAAGAAGCGCTTGAGGAGTGCAAGAAGGCTGTCCTGGAAATGGTCTTCCAGAATGTAATTTCCCCTTCTTCGAAACATTGATCTAATTCATAGGACAAGGATTATATTACGGAGACCATCGATATCCCCAAAGTATACCATGCGCTCCTCCAAAAACAGTGTCAATCTCAGCTCCAAGATATTGGAAAGAATTCCGGCGCTACAATCAGGTTTCCAGAGCCCGCCAGTCCTCTCGAAGCGGTTGCTATCACTGCTGCACCAACTCGGACGAGAGACGTCGCCAGAGCGTTACTCAATCTTGTCCCAATGACCTTTAATCTTGTCGGCGACGACCCCAAGCTTGCCGGTATTGTCGAATCGTCCGATTTCCATTACGCTATCACGGATCAATTCAAAGTTGTTTATCGCATCGAACTCAGCATCAAAGAAAACGCCGACAGCGCTTCTCAATCCCATCCTCGCTCGACGGTATTTCAGTTCCAGTATATGCGTCCAACGTTCGAAAAGTTGAAGGAGGCTATCAAAGAGCTTTGTAGATACATCAAGACTAGGGGAGCATCCCTCGAACCTCAGTTTCCTCCCGAGCCTGCGGAGCCCGAAACCAAACCTTTCGATCAAGAGAAGAGCAATTCCTACGGCCAGAGCAGCGTGACTCAACCATACCATTCCCCTGCTCAGATCGCAGCTGCCGCGCAAGGTAACTTGCATCCTTCGTTCCACGCGGGCAACCAACATAATGTTAATTACCATCAAGGCGGCCCTAACGGCGGATTTCACCCAAACCCCAATGTTGGACAACATGGTCACCTCAATGGATTCCCTGGTCATGGGCATCAACAACAGCACTTTGGACGTGGGTATCAACAGGTTCCCGGCGCAAATTTCGGTGGAAATCGCGGTGCTATGAATGGAAATCGTCACGGACACAGTCCTCATCACGGAGGGCCGTTTCAGCAGCCAGCATATCCCCCCTTCCAACAGCATCCAGGCGGTCGGGGTGGTAATGGAAATCCCATAAACCATTTCAGCCATTTCAACCAGCAGTACCCCCAAGGTAACGCAAACGCGAACGGTGCGAATGGATACGGACGCCGATTTATGCATACCCCACCAACGCCGACTGCAGAACAGTCTGTTCCGCCTAACGGTCCCGGCCCCATGAGCTATCAACAGATTCCTCGTACGGGCGGAATGATGGCTCAGTCGCCTTTAGATACTCTTGGATCGATGGAACTTCCCGACGTCGGCGGTGGTGGAAACGGCAACGGGGCACTATATCGTTCCCATCAAGAGGGACATACCCCTCCCCCCAACGGTGGCCCGTACAGTCCTCCCTCCTACTTTTCACCGCAGCCCAACAATCAGCACAACGCATATCAGCAAGGATACCCTGGTGGACACAACGGGCCTCGATATCAAAGTTAAAGGAACGGGGGCATGTTTCCAACGTGTTTGAAGGGTTTTGCTCAATACATCTTATTTTTCGCTTCTCTTTTTCTTTTCTCTCACAGTGTGTTTTGTTTTTTGGGTTTTCAGTTGATATCGATGGATAGAGAGTCAAGATATCGCTTGGGTTCAGTCTTGGCATTGCCTATGAAAAGCTTTCTGTTTACGGAAGCTCGACAGGGAGATCAGTCTCTTTGAGAGGGATGACATCGTGTGCGGGTTTGAAAACAATTATTGTCAAAGTGTTTATTCCCGGTGCAGATAAGGAAACACATAGGGGTTTGTTTTGTTTTTGGTAGCACAAGTCATAGCAAATGTGAGATATCAAAGTTACGGATACCATGTTTGCCAAAATGGATTAATACTTATTGAAACTCCCTGACGCCTTACTTCTCGCATGGTATCCTATTGAGCGCTTTGGTCAGATTTTTCTTCGTCATCATCAGACTCGGACTCGTCAAACTCCCAGTCGCCAGGAACACTCTGAAGTGGGACAGATGGTGCATGATTCAACCCTCGTATCCTCTCTGTGCACTTCTCAACCAGCAGATCTAGATCTTTCCTGCGGTTTTGATTTTCCATATTACTCGGTTCGACTAGGATTTTGTACGTCGGTCCGTAATACTCGAAATACTCGTTGTAAGGAATGTCTTTTGTATGTTAGCGACCTCTAAAATAGCACACTCACCCTCACTAATTTCTTGATCGACCAACAGGGATGTCTCATAGCACCAAGCGCGTGGCACGTTTCTGATCGAATATCCACCTCCTCCGAGCACGATTAACGGTCGATTGAATGATTTGACGAATTGGATGCAACTTGCGTGTCCTTTACTGGACAGATTGAAGACTCCGAGTCGATCTCCGGCAAGCGAATCCGCTCCGCACTGCAAAACGATGGCGCTGGGGTTGTAGAATTGCATTATGGAAGATATTATAGGACGGAAAACAGAGGCAAAGGAGTCGTCGTCTATTCCATCTTTCAATGGGATGTTGGCCGAATAACTAAGCTCGTTAGGGATGAAGTTAAGTGTGAATATACTTTTTGCCACGACCGATGCCGATGTCATCAATGTCACCCGTACCAGGGAAGAAACTTTCACCAAATTTATGAAATGATACTGTCATTACACGATCGGTGGTGTAAAACGCCCTGCGCAAGTCAGAGAAACGATCGACAGAAACTTACTCTTCGACACCGTCACCGTGATGGATATCAATATCGATGTATAATACACGAGCGTGGTATTTCAAGAGTTCTAGGATTGAAAGGACAATGTCATTGACATAACAGAAGCCAGATGCTCCGTTTCGCTTTGCGTGGTGAAGCCCACCCGACCAACTGTGTCAATTAGCTACTACAGTCCGACGGGATGGAAATGTAGTACTTGATTGCAATGTCGGAATCTCCGTGATTTAACTTTTGAGCTGCCCCGATCGAACCACTAGACCAGTCAGGAGGCTCCTTCATTCTGAAATGGGGTTGCGTACCCAGCTGAAATCGCGCAGAATTCGTACATACCAGGCCAAACAGGACAATCGTCTCCACAATTATCTAGACATTAGACAACCTACAACTTTGTCAAAGAGATATTACATCGATCCATTTGCGGCTGATATCTATCTTGTATGTCCGGGGTGATGTTCTTGAGGAAGGCGATGTATTCGTCGGTATGGAATTTAGTCATGTCTTGCCATGTTGCTGGCTTTGTTATCTGCAAATGGAGGTTAGTACGTAGAATTGAGAGATTTTGGGTTATCTGGAGACGTACACACATGTCTAGTTTTCTGTGGATGTCGTAGTTGACGATGAGGTCGTGGACCATGCGCATGCGGTGAGGTTTCATGGGATGCTGTCCTTTTCCTGCAAGAATCAGTCACAGACACGATGAGGAAGGCAGAATACCTGCGTATTGATAGTTACCGACATCGTTGTGGTAGAAATAGCTCACCCGTTGCCGAGTCATCTTCTCAACGACAACAGCAAACAAACACGGAGCAAGAGGGGTCGGTGGGTGTGTGTGTTGCTTTGGGAGTCGAGTAAAAGGGCGCGGGAAATTACGACGTTGCTTTGGTCGCGATTGGAATCGAAACTTTTTTTTTTGTTGCGTGAAGATCCTTCTCGAAGGAAGGTGTAATCCCGTCCGCCCTTCCGATGCGGACACTTCTCCTGCGGTCCAATATCTTCAAAGTCTCGAGGACCGTACAGGCGCGAAAATTCAGTTCCTCTCCGCAGCAGAGATTTGTCTTTGACCCAATTGAGATCACTGCGCTGCTATTCCGTTCGTTTCATGACGTGTCTGGATTGACATACGGCATTGCTATCCCTCTCACAACCGTTGCTTTACGTACCATCGTAACGTTACCGCTCTCAATTTACTCCCAAAAGAAGCTTCAAAGACGTCTTGAGCTTCGTCCTCTATTTACGAAATGGGGAGAGGTGAAGGGAATGCAGGTGGTGGCTGAACAGAAGGCCCGAAACGTAGACCTCAAAGGCAACAAGAAGGCAATGTCGGAAGCAATGTCGCTTGTGCGCAAAATGGTACCGACCATCGCCTTTCGGGTCCCAAAGTAACTTTCAGACGTCCGATGAAATGAAAAAAATTTATAAACGACACGGATCTTCGAATATTCGAATATTCTTGCCAACAATCGTTCAAATCCCATTATTCATTATGGTCTCCCTGGCGCTCAGATCTATGACCGGATGGCCTGGATGGTTCGACATCGGTATGGGGGCTCCTATAGAGCCATTGTTGCATACAGGGGGTTTCGGCCCAATAAAAGACCTCACTCAACCTGACGGGACCTTCGTGCTTCCGGTCTTGGTCGGACTCTTGAATGTAGTAAACGTACAGGTATGTCATAGCCCTCATCTTAGTTGCGACAGCGAATTGACCCTTATCTAGGTTACGGATGCAAAGAGGTCCATCACTTTCACCAACCCAATTGCAACGCGAATACGAAATATCACCAAGTTCTCTCTAATCACTTTGTCCGCCCTGATGATTCCAGTGGCAATGCAAGCTCCAGCTGTAATCGCTCTCTAATGTAATGTAAGTTTAACTGGTAGGCAATATCTCTCTATTGGGTATCTTCGGTGGTATTTTCTCTGGTACAGAATATCCTGATTCGCAAATTCGTGCCGCTCCCTCCTCCTTTTGTTGCCTTATCTGCCCTTGGTGGACCGAAGGGCACTGGGAAAAACGGCACGACTTAGATGTAATTCGAAACATCGCTATTGTCTGCTTGGGGAGACATTAAATTGGTCAAACAGGGCAGAAGTAAGACAGGATGTTATTATACTACCAGTTCCAGGGATACAGATCCGTGATAAAACAACAATAAAATATCTCTCCAAAATGTGCCTCCATAAATGCCCCCTAAAATACCCAATGCACAAACTCGTCACACCGATCACTCCATCAAGTCACTCGTTTACATCGAAATGCGTTTCGCCACGGCCTCGAGTTTTGCATCCGTCTCGCTGGTAGCACGTTCCATTGCGTCTGTGAGCGCGGAAGCGTTCATTTCGTCCACCTCAGAGCGCGTGGGGGGGAGACGTTCGTTCTGAAGATCGGAGTGTCTGGCTTCATCGAAGCTCCCAATAGCTACAATGTGTCAGCAGCTGCACGTAAACACGGTAAAAATACCTTTCTTGATCCCTTCAGCGCCAAGCATGAGGGTTCCAGCAGGTAACCTTACGTTTCCACTGACCCGTCTCAGTTCCGACACACTCTCTGATTCTTCTCTCAAAACAGCAAAGACTCGTGACAATCTTCCAATCGCAAGAACTTTATTCTTGATGATCTGGCGCCGTGCTTCGCGTTCTTCAGAGGTCGGTGCAGCTATCTGGGACACAGGAGGATGATCTTCCATTTCCTGATCCAACTCCTCCTTAGAGCAGATGTTCAACATTGAGATAAGCATATCCGTAACTGGAGGGCGTTAGCGATAACTCAAAATACAGCTTACTCTTTTCACCAACAAATGGAAGACTCCATGAGAATACTAGGTTTTGTAAGTTAAATGGAAGATGCAAAAGGTCCAAACCATCCATGAAATTCGGGAGCCAGTAGGGATGTGGTGTGCAGTTAAACTGTCGGATATTCATGACATTATTTTCGTACTTCAAAACTGCAGCTTTGTTGTTGTAGACGTCCAAGTAATTCGGAGCAGAGAAAATAGTCATAACGGCAGGAAATTGCGTCGTTCGAGTCTTACGGTACATGCGATAACTAGTTGTCAGCGGTAAGGACACTATGGATGTACCCAGCATCCTGAGCTTCGTGTGCTCTTATTACAGACAAGAGATTATTCCTTTCAAGGAATTGACAGGCCGCATTATAGCTGCAATTGTTAGCGGCAGGTTGAGGAGAAACAATACCTGAAAAAGTAGGAACACCCTCTAACATGATTATGAATATACAAATCGTTGTTTCGTTCATTGCCAAACTCCTCCAACGGATCAGACCACAAAATGTCGCACATAAGTCCGCCAGTGGGAGGCTCACGGAACCTGTCAATCTTATAATAGGATACGATTAGCCAAGTTCAGTTTACCAAAGAGTGAGGGGATTACCGCTTTCAGATCATCCAATGTATTCATTTCTGGAGAAAGTCCGCCATGTATGCACAGGAATTGTTTGTTCATGATAGCCGCCAATGGCAAAGCACAAAACGAGTCCATGCAAGCTTCGTAAACTTCCTCCGAATATTTGTGTTTACCTGCAAAATCATTAGCTTGTGTTACAAGAGAGGAATATCAGTACATTCGATTTTGAAGGTGAAATAGTCGGTCAAATGACGGCATTCATGATTGCCTCGAAGCAGCCAAAAGGTCTTAGGATACCAAATTTTGAGTGCCCAAAGGTAAAGAACACACTACAAAAGGGAAGATTAGAAAATGTCGAAAAGGCAAGAGAGGATCCATACCTCTATGGAGAAGTAACCACGATCGACATAATCGCCAAGAAAAAGATACATGGTTTCCGCAGGATTCCCGCCAACCTCGAACAATTTCATTAGGTCGTAATATTGGCCATGGACGTCGCCACACACTACGGATCAGTCAATGCTCTTTTGTAATATAGAAACGGACCAGTAATAGGTGCGTCGACTTCAAGGACGTTTGGTTCACGACGTAGTATATCCGTGCCGGACCTAATAATGAACAAGGCTTGTTCTTCAGTGAGTCTCCCTTCGCGATAGAAGTGGTTCTTGAGGAAATTGACGTTGGGCTTGGATGGATCTTGTGGATCAAAGAATTCCTCGTCAGTGGGTCGAAAAAATGCTGGTGCCTGAACGTCTATTTCGTGAAGTCAATAAACTAAAAACGTTGAAAGAAAAGATACCTTTGCAGACGCGTTCTTGTGTCGATACTTCCGTGCCATCTTCCATTACATGTATGGAGAAGTCGATATCTGCGACCGGAGCCTTGTTTTGTATTGCGTCAATGGCCTTGCGAGTGTGCTCATACGTTCCATACGAGACACCCGTGGAAGCAGTCGGGGGAGACGAGGAAGTCGTTGTTGACGGACCCATCGATATGGAGTATATCGTACAAGAGATTGAAAATACAGCTAGTCAAAGAAGGTCGGGGGTGGGTTGCAGAAACAGAAGACAGAGGATGGCGTAACAGGCTGACCTGGGAAAAGGGGGGCAAGTTCTGAAAACGGATGAGAGAGGTTTAGCTCGTGGAGAAAATCCCTTGGTCAAGTTCGAAAGGCGGTTACGAGATTAAATAGTAGTTGACCAGGCAACCGGTAGCTGAGTCATCCTCCGCGGGTTGTTTACACTCCCGCCAATAAAAGTCTCAAATTCGAAAATAAGAGTCGAAAATCCTAGCCCCGGTGCTAAATAATATTAATTGATTGTGTGCGTGGGCGAAGAACAGAAACAAAGGTGTTGCTGTCATGGCACCCTTGCTGCCTTCTCAGTTCCCATGTCTGGTCAGAGCCGTCTACTCTTACGCCGGAGAATCAAAAGGCGATCTGGGATTTGTGCAGGGCGACATGATCGAGTGTTTGAATGCTGGGGATGGACAATGGTGGTTTGGCAGACTCAAGCGGAACAAAACTATGGGCGTATTCCCGAGCAACTATGTTGAACTGGTGTAAGTCGTCCATATCAACGAGTTGACGTTAATTGCTTTTTCTTTACAGCGACGAAAGACCTTCGTCAAAGGGTTCATCAGACAACTCACGCCCCTCTTCAAGTCGTTCTCAAATGCGTCCAGGCTCACGTCAAACCAACCACAAGCCTCTAAGATCCTTTCAGTCGTATGGTCAAGACCTCAACGCCAATTCCCGTCCCTCCTCCTCCTCGGGTCGCAGGAGCCAGTTGCAGACCGCGCGCAGCATGACTTCAATGTCACAATATCGCGATACGAACCCTCGGTATTCCGGAAGAAGTCCTAGTCCTGCTTTTTACTCTTCTCAAGGGCGACACAGCGAATACGATGACCCAGACGACGATCTAAAATATCCTGTTGACAACATTGGTTACATCTATGATCCTCCAAACTACCAAGGCATCGGCAGGAGTCCTAGTCCAGGACCTCATACCCCGGTTGGAATCCCATCAAGCCTTCGTCAAACCCCGAGTCCTTTACGGTGGGCTATGCAAGATCTGATGAACTCACTCGACACCATGAGTCCACCCCTGCCTCACGCACCTTCGCCACCGCACGATAATTATCAACGGCGAATTCCCCACGATTACGATCCCGAAGGGTATACAGATGATATCTGGGCTCCACCCGAACACCATGACATAAACGGGTTCCCACAGACCTATGAATCAGACCAAAATATGCCTCCCTACATGTATCCAGTCGACATGCGGCCTCCGCCGTTACTCAATTACGTTGATAAAATGCAGTCAAGGCTAGACCGATTTCAAAACTACCATTCTTCACCACATCGAGAAGACATTGACCAGAATGAGAGGCATAAGCAGGAACGATCACCCTCAAGGTTGTCGACCAATTCCACTTCACGGCCTCGGTCAGCTCACTCTGTCGATAAACCCCTACCTACGTCCCCAACATTTCGACCACCTCCTGTGCCGCCTATCCACAGACACCGAGAGAGTGAAAGCATCACCAGTCACAGCACAAAACATTCCATCTTCTCTACTACTGCCAGTGATTACTCAACAGCAGCGAGCTCAGTCTCTAACGGCAGCGCTGGTTCTGCTGGGGCTTTCGCTCGCAAGAAAGCACAGCAGCGAAGACAGGAACAGGAGATTACGACGTCGCGTACCGCGCTCAGCGTGCTACCGAAAGCCAACTCCAATTCTGGTCTGAAGCGTAGGAAATCTTATGGGTCATCCTTGAAAAAGACCATTGGAAAACTACTCAACTCGTCTCCTACCAAACCACCTCCGGGAACGGTAACCGATCACGGAGACAAAATAATCGAATGGCAAAATGTACGACGCGACGTCAATCGTGCCAATACTCCCTCGGCACAGGAACGGATAGAGCACCGGGAGCGACTGGAAATGTCTGAAAACCTAGAAGTGATACGTCCTATCGAGCTACTCGAACGTATTATTGAGGGAGACGAGTCGGCAAATGGATGTCCAATCCTTCCAGACGAGACATTTGACATTGCAAGTAGCTTTTCCCATTCTATTCAACTAATTTCCAAGGGGTCAACTTTTCTCTAATTGACCGAGCCACGCGCCTTGTCAACCAAATTCCACCTCAATATATTTCGTCCCCATCTGCCTTCGCCAAGTCCGTAATTTGTCGTCCATACGCAAGCGAGATACAGCGACTGAGAGCTATCTTTGTATTTCTATCAGAAAAGTTCACATGGGAGCCTCTGCATGCCACTGACGGCTTTGAACACGAACGAAACCCGGCGTCTCTGCAAAGATTGTTTGAAACTAAGAGAGGGACTGCTGAAGATATTGCGTGGTGCTTTTGGGAAATGTGTCAAGGTTGCAACATTCACGCTGAGGTCATACCAGGACATCTCAAGAGTAATTGGTTATCGTCATGTCTCTGACTTGTTATAGAGCCATTCAATGAGGTTGATGTCGACATTATGCCCCAGCAGAATCATTTCTGGAACGCAGGTAATCGCCTCTTAGAAAACTTCAGTTAACGGGAACAGTAATTGTGAACGGAGAGTGGAGAATGATTGACGCCTCCCTTGCATCACCAACGCATCCAAGTCGGCCGCCACCCGCAACTAAATCTTTCGAATCGTTTTACTTTTTAACACGCCCGAGCGAGTTTTTGTACACTCACGTACCCTTGGCTGATCAGCGGCATCAGCACGTTCTATCTCTGGAAGAAATCTTTCCGGCAGTACAGTTGGCTCTACCCTACGCCTGTCCGGCCTACTTTCAACACGATCTGGCCCTTCAAAGCGACTTTGATATTGCTCGGACTCGACTGGATGGCCTTCAGGTCGCTTGTATTGATGTCGAAGTACCGGATGATGTCGAATGCGTCGCCGAGGTTGAGAGTCAAATATACGAACGAGACTTAGAAGGAGACCTTTTCGAGAGTGGCGAAGTCGTCAAAGAGCCCGCGTTGGCGCAACCGCTCTGGGTGGAAGAGGGTCAGCGAAGGATTTATCGTGTCAAAGGATTTCTGAATGGCGACGACTCGAGAGGGACATTGAAAATCTACGCAGGGAAGAAAGGGCTTATGGTATGAAAACCAAATTATTCGTTTCTACCAGTTGCTAACAATTTTTTCTCTAGACATCAGCTGTTGACAACCCCCACCGACTCGCGCTGACAATCCCGCTCTCACAATCGGGCGCCAATCCTGACTTTCGGTTTGTCACACGACATCCCACGCCGCACGCTCAGAGACATGATTTGTATATTCGACAGCCACAGTGTCGGGAGCTTCGACTGAACCAAACATATATCTTTTCGGTTCTCCAAAGTCCATCATCTATGTCTTCCGAAATCACCAAGGCGGCGAAATTGGCTATACAATCGCCGGGAGGGAAATTGACAAAGCTATCGAACAGGATTGAAAGCGATGATGGGGCATGGGAGGCATTAATAAAGTGTGGAGAGAGAGGAAGCTGGAAGGGGCTTGTGTTAGGCGCGACAGCGCGATGGTGCGTATTCGCCGAGTGGCAGTGCCTGGGATGATATATTTGAACATATTTTGATCTCAACTAGTTGCTGGGCCAACCTTCTTTCAACGTGAAAACTTCACACATTTCCATTTAACTTCATCGTCGCCCATCGACAGGGGAACTCCTCCCTGTATTTCCGCGGTATCTTTTGTCATCATCATATCCACATACAAAGATGGCCGAGACACAGAAACACTGGGGCGTCACCGGTTCCATCAGCTTTGCCCGTCCCACGGAGGAGGAAGTCTCCGCCAACGCCGCTTTGATTGAAGAACTCAAAGCACAGGGATCCTTCGAAAGTGCAGAAGAGTCGCAAAAAAGGTAAGCACACACATACTCTACTGTTGGGACTCGTTGACTCATTTTCTTTTTAGAGTCAAAGTATTGGCGGAGTTACAGCAGCTCACAGTTGAATTCGTACAGAAAGTGAGTCTCAACAAAAACATGACAGAGAGTATGGCAAAAGAAGCCGGGGGCAAGATCTTCACATTCGGCTCATACCGGCTAGGTGTATATGGTCCAGGTGAGCATCACAATGCCCGTCTGCACAATGGTGAACCTGACTCTTTTTCTTAGGATCCGATATCGATACCCTTGTAGTTGTTCCAAAACACGTCACGCGGGAAGACTTCTTTAACGTGTTTGAGAAAATGCTTGCCCAACGTCAAGAGGTTGCAGAGTTGGCTCCAGTACCGGACGCCTTTGTTCCACTCATCAAATTCAAATGGGACTCAATATCAATCGATCTGATTTTCGGGAGACTGGCATTGCCACGAGTCCCTATGGATCTTGAGCTCGCTGATTCTTCTATTCTCAAGGGCCTCGATGAAGCGTGCTTAAAGAGCTTGAACGGACCTCGAGTCACGGATGAAATCCTCCGTCTAGTGCCAAATGCTAGCGTATTCAAGCACGCTCTTCGAGCCGTCAAACTATGGGCAAAAAGTAACTAAAAGTTCCATTGAGATTGCTAACCATTGCTAGAAAGAGCTATTTATGGAAATATCATCGGCTTCCCTGCTGGTGTACAACTAGCTATCCTTGTGGCACGGATCTGTCAACTATACCCCAATGCTGTCAGCGCCGTCATAGTGTCCAAAATGTTCAAAATCTTTGCAGAGTGGAGATGGCCGTTGCCCATTTACCTCAAGCCGATTGAAGAGGGCGACAAACAGCACAAGGTTTGGAATCCAAAGGTACAGGCCCATTCTTCTAGATTGACTAATTTCCAGATCTATGCGTCGGACCGCGTACATCGAATGCCCGTCATCACTCCGGCTTACCCTTCCATGTGCTCAACACACAACGTAACCGCCTCCACCTTAGAAATCATTACGAGCGAATTTGCGCGAGCTGCCGATATCTCGGAGAAAATAATGAAAGGCAAACTCCCGTGGTCAGCATTGTTTGTCAAACATGACTTCTTCTTGCGCTACAAATACTATCTGGCAGTCACTGCTGCCTCAAAGTCGGCGGAAGCTCAGGTGAAATGGTATGCCCGAGACTCATTATTTCGCTGACAATGCAGGCAAGGATTTGTGGACTCCAAGCTCCGTCAGCTGCTCATGAAACTTGAAATGGTTGACGGCATCATCTTGGCTCACCCTTTCAATTCTTCTTTCGACAAGGTCCATTACTGTACGACTGATGATCAGGCTGCTCAGGTTGCTACTGGAGAAATGATTCGACATCTCAGGGCTGAGTCTACCAATCTGCAGAAAACAGCACTTGCCGCCGAATCTGGGATCGAATCTGTAGAGAATTCAGACGGTGTTGCATTTGTCTCCAAGGGAAACATTGCGGTATACACCTCCACTTTCTATATCGGTCTCAATATATCTCTCAAAGATGGTAAGCCACTGACAATCTGTAGCACTTTCTAAACTTTGTTGTGTAGCGGTCACCGGTGAGACTCGAAAGTTGGATATCTCTTGGCCGTCGCAAGAGTTTTACGATATATGTCGTCATTCTCCAGGATACAGTGAGGATAGCATGAACGTTTCC
>Ga0182015_10004938_pt1 | contig 14093 bp, 10 predicted proteins | sample 712P3MmetaG_FD_120478 | JGI IMG/M metagenome (GOLD analysis project Ga0182015, IMG submission 120478) | Permafrost microbial communities from Stordalen Mire, Sweden - 712P3M metaG | ecosystem: Environmental > Terrestrial > Soil > Wetlands > Permafrost | place: Sweden: Stordalen | collected...
GCCGTAACGGTCGACGGTGATGACGACTTTGTCGCCCAGCATCTCGAGTTGTTTTGCGGCCGCGTCGATGATGCGGCGATTCGCTTGATGCGGAATCGCATAAGAGATATCGCCCCGCGTCAGGCCGGCCTTCTTCAGCGCGGCGTCGGTCGCTTCGATCATCTTAGTCACGGCGAAGCGGAACACTTCGCGCCCCTTCATGACCATCTTATTCTGCTTCGCAGCGATGCCCACGGCCGTCAGCGGCGCGGCGGTGCCGCCGGCCGGCACGAGCAAGAGCGAGGGATCGCTGCCGTCGCTGCCGAGCTCGGATGCAAGAAAGTCGTTGCGCTCCGCGGCTTCCAAGACGACCGCGCCGGCGCCGTCGCCGAAGAGCACCGCGGTGCCGCGATCCTCATAGTTGGTGATCGTGGAGAGCTTCTCGCTACCGACGAGCAGGATGCGCCCGTACACGCCGGCCTGGATGAGACTCGACGCAACGGTCAAGCCGTAGATGAAACCGCTGCACGCGATCTCGATGTCGAAGGCGGCCGTGCCCTTGATCCCGAGCTTCGCGGCGAGCACGCTCGCCGTGGCGGGAAAGAGGTAGTCGGGCGTGACGGTCGCGACGATCACGCAACCGATGCTCGCAGGCGCACAACCGGCGCGTTCGAGCGCCATCTTCGCGGCGGCGAGGCCCATGTCGCTGGTCGTCTCGTCATCGCGCGCGATGTGCCGCTCGTGCATTCCGGTCCGCGAGACGATCCACTCATCCGTCGTATCGAGAATCTTCTCGAAATCGGCGTTCGTCATCACGCGGTCCGGAACGTAATGCCCGACGCCCGCGATGCGGACGCCTTGGGTCAGCGGCACGCTCGCCCGTTAAAGGGCACTATTCGTGGTTGTGGCCGGCGTGGTCGCGTTCGTCGCGCGGTGCGATGACCTGACGGCCGTCGTACGTTCCGCAGAAATCGCACACGAAGTGCGGCTTCTTCGGCTGGTGGCACTGCGAGCACTCAACGACCGTGACGGGATTGAGCTTCCAGTTTGCCGCCCGGCGGCTACGCGTCTTCGAACGCGGTGTTTTCCACTTGAGATTCGCCATGATTGCCTTCCGTCGCCGGGCAGTCGCAATCGCCGCCCGGATTTTTGCTCCGGCCGCAGGTCACGCATAACCCGCGGCATTCCTCGTTGCACACCAACCCGAAGGGCAGTGCGCTCGTTACCACTTGCCGGACGAGATCGCCGACATCGAAATTCGTACCGTTGAGGACGTTGTTCTCGGCAAAGGGGTCGCTCGCCCCGTCGGGCGGATCGAACCGTTCATCGACGACGACCCGGAGGGGGGTCGCAACGTCCTCAAGACAGCGGATGCACTCGCCCGTGACCTCGACCTCGACCAATCCGTTGATCTGCACCCCGCGGTCGACGCGCCGCAGGTCCAGTTCGGCGCGTGCCTTCTGGGGGAAGCAGAACGAGGAAAACGGGGGCACATCGACGTGCTCATCGAGCGACATCGGGCGCCCCGTAACCAGTAACGATCCGATGTCTATGACCACGTGAGAACCCATACCATAGAACGAGGCTCCCCGCGAGGGAAGCCCCATGCCAACCACGGTATTGTAGACCCCCCACCAACCCGTGTCAAACGCATCGGTCCGCGTGAAGGGCTCGCGTGACAAGCATCGGGACGGTCGCTTTCGCGCCCCAGATCACCGCGGCAGCCCAGCGCAACGGCCTGGACCCGACCCTTCTGGCCGCGGTAGCGGCTCAAGAGACGGGTGGCCCGGGCGCGAACTCGGGGGCTAACATCGTCGGCGACGGCGGCCATGGGCACGGCGTGTTCCAAATCGATGACCGCTACCACGCCTTCGCCTCCACGGCGGCGGCGATGGATCCGGGCCAAAACGCCGATTACGCTGCGGGCATGCTCTCGGGGCTGCTTCAAACGTACGGTGGGAACGTCCACGCGGCGCTCTCCGCCTATAATGCGGGTTCGCCCAGCGCCACCGGCACGACCACGAACTGGGGCGGCGTGACCCTCGGCTACGCGGATTCCGTCATGGCGCACTACGCGCAACTCGGAGGAACGGCCCGCGACGCGCAGATCGCCGATCTCCCGGAAACGAGCGCCGGCGTCAATGCGCTCCAGAGCCTGGCGGCCGCCTCGGCGCCCTCGGCCAGCGCTTCATCGGCGGCCTCCGCGGCGAGCGCGGCATCTGCCGTCTCGGCCAGCCCGGCGCCGGCACTACCCACAACGCAGCAACAGACCCAGGCCCAGCAAGCCGCGGCCCAACCGCCGCTCAAGGGCGATTTTTACGCCGACGGCGACGACGCCGAGTAACGAGGAAGCATCATGGGTTTCAATCCGCTCAGCATGGTCGTCGGTGCGGCGACCGGTTTTCTGACCGGCGGCCCGGTCGGCGCAGCGATCGGCGGCGCGGCCGGCGCACTCGGCGGCACCAACAACCTGACCTCGACGGTCGGGAACCTCGGCAATACCGCATCGAGCGGATGGCAAAGCAGCATCCTCGCGCTGCAGGATGCGCAGAACGAGCAGAACGCGATCTACTCGCTGCAGATCAACCAGCAGGCCTCGCAATTCAACAACATGATGGACGAGAAATCCGAGATGATGCGCGAGAGCAACGCGTTGCGTGATGTCGCGCTCGAGCAGAAGAAAGCCGACACGCAAGTAATGAAGAAATTCATCGAGTCGATCATATGATCGCGGGTCCGCTCATCACCCGTCCCGTCGCGCCTCGCGCCCACGCTGCGGCGAAGCCCGAGGCCGCGACGGACGCTCCGTCTGCCGGCGCGCGTACGCTCGAAGAACGCATCGACGCGTCGGTCGATGCCGCGCTCGCCGAAGCGCTGGCAAAAGTGAAGACTCCGGCCGACGACGAGCTGGCCAAACAACAACAGGCTTTCGACCGCATGATGCAACTACGGACGGAGCAAGAACGCGAAGCGAACGCGATCCGCGAATTCGGCATGGCTCAGCAAAAAAAAGAGAACGATTTCCTCACGGAATTTATCCGGATGATCTAACGCGCCGGCGGATTCTTCTTCACATTTTTCGGAGCCGCCGGCATGGCGGCCGTCTTCTTCGCGGCGGCTGTGGTTGCGTTCGCGGTATCGCGCGGAACCACCACGCGGAACGTGACGATCGCATTGGTCTTTGCGGCGACGCCGTCGCCGGGAGCGTAAACCTGACGTCCCGCTTCGTCGAGGACGGAGACGAACACCGGCTCCTTACCGTTAACGATGGTCGGAAACTCGGCAGCGCGCAGGACGACGCTCGCATAACCGTCGGCATTGGCTTGCTGCGGCCCGATCTTTGATGAGATCGCGGTCCCCGCATCGGTCACGACCAGCGAACAATCCGCGCGTGGAGCGCCGGTCTCGTCGACGATGAGGCCGTGAACCACAAATGTTTCGGTGGTTGCGGTGGCCGGATTGCGCAGCGTGCCCTGGGTCGTCGAGATCGTCTGCGCTAGGGCTTGGTAGCGTGCCGCGCCCGCATCGTTCGCATTCGTCAGGGCGGTTATGCGCATTTGCACGAGCTTTGCAGCCGGTGCGAGCGCGCGCGATTTGGCGCTGTTGACGTCGGTCAAGAGCGAACGAAGAGCCCCAGCCTGATCTGTGGATGCGCTAGACTTACTCATCGGATTGACCTTTCATGTGCGGGCATGCTATGTGCCGAAAACCGCGCGCCCGAGCGCGGCACAGTTGGTCGCAAAACCGGGATTGACGATGTTGGGCGTGTCGACTTGCGCTTGCGTTCCGATAAAGAACAGGCAGTGCGTGCCGTGGTTGCCGATCCCGATCGTATCGGCGCCAAAGACGAGTGCCGACGCCGAGGCAGTGTCCTCGCTAAAGCGATTTCCCGAAACCTGGGCGACGAGTGCAAGGCCCAACAAATTCGTAACAAGCGTACCGGCGTTGCCGTTTTGCGATGAGGCGAGAACGAAGCAGCGCGACTGGTTGCCCTCAACGATCATACCGTCCTCGCTCACGAGCATGACGGAGCTTTTCGGGGCCTCGCCCGTATCGCGGCCGTCGTAGAGGCACCGGTTGCCCGCGAAGAGCACTTGGCCGCCCGTCACATCGGCGTCGGCCGTGAACGTCTGCCCGCCTGCGGTTCCAAGATTCGTCAGGTTGCTGCCCGTGGTATCGCTCAATGCGAGCGCCTCTTGCGCGCCCGACCCGAAGTCCATGACCACGACGCACTGTCCCGACGCAACGGTGCTATCCGAATAGCCGACCGACGTGAAATCGTTGTTCGTGATCGAGACCTGCCCGTCAGCGAGAATGAACAAGGCCGGCGCGTTTCGGCTGGTGACGATGTTGTCGCTGACGATTGCGGCCGGAAGCGCGATATCCGCGCTCCCCGTGTTCGGATTTGGGCTCGCCGGCATGGCGATGAATAATTCGATCGCCGCGATCCCGTAGGTCCCTTCCGCCTGCGCCCCTTTGCCGTTTTGCAAAATGCGGTTCTCGCGAATCTCGCTGCCCAGCGCGATGATCGAAGCGATGCCGGATGCAGCGATCGTCGTCCCGTTATCGTCGATCGTGTTGCGCACGACCGTGAAGCGCTCGACGATCGGGAACAACACGGCCGCGCTCGCGACCACCTTCGTCTCAGTAGCTCTGGCGAGGCATTTACTGATGCGGTTTCCGATGATCGTAACGTCTTCGCACGCAAATGTCTGCTGGGCGACGGCCGTGCCGTCATCATTGGTCTGCTCGATCACGCTTTCGGCGCCGATGCCTTCGAGCGCGGCTCCCGTGATCGTGTTGCCCGTAATCTCCAGTCCCGTCACGATGCTCGAGGTGATGCCGGCTCCGCCGATGGCCGTCGTTTGATCGATCTCGTCAAACGAGGCATATCCATAGTAACTGTAAGCACCGTTGAACCCCGTGGCCGCCGCCGGCGCCGCAGCGGATTGCGATCCGACCGAAATTCCGCGCGCTGCCGCGTCCACGATGTCATTCGCGAGGATCGTGATGGTATCGGAATCGGGTTGAACCTCGATACCACAGAACCTCAGCGTGTTTCGCGCGACGTTCGCCACTTCAGCGGAGAACGAAAACGCGTACTGAGCGGCGCCGGGCTTGCCGTGCGTCCGCGAAATCACGATGTTGTCGAGCAGGCTGAGATCGGAAACTCCCGCGCCGGGGCGCGTGGCGACTGCCGCCGCCGTACCGATCTCGAATTCAATACCCGTTATCCCTACCTCGTCACCTTCGACGATAAACGCGCCCGCTTGCGCAAGGATGATGGTTTGACCGGGACAGCCACGCAACGTCACGCCGTCTGGAACGACAATCGGCGTCGCGATCGTATACGAACCGGCATCGATACCGACGACGCCGCCGCCGGACGGCAACGCGGCAATGGCCGCACCGATGTCGGTATACTCGCCCGCGCCGGCGCCGACCGTTACCGTCGTGCAGCAGCCGCCGCCCACCTTGGGCAAGCCCGTCAGCGGTGGAAAGGGAATCCGGCAGTCCGTCGGCGTGCCCCAACCCGCCGTCGTATCGAACGTGATGACCGCGAGCGAGCAGAGGTTGTGAGCCGAATACGAAGCGGTTTGGGCGGTGACCGGGTACTCGAGGGTGCCGGTCTCTTCGTTGATCGCGGTGCGCGCCGGGATCATCCAGTAGTCGCCCGCGTAGAGCATGGCGCCGCCGAACGTTACCTGAACGCCGTTTTCAAGGTCGATCGGAGTCGTGGCCGTGAGCACGCCGTCGGTCGCCGTTGTATCCGTCTGATCCCAGCGGCGAATCTTCGGATTCTTGCCGTAGGCGATCACGCCGGTCGGTGACGATGCGGTCAACGTCACGGTAAGGGTCGCTGCTTCGACGCTTTGGATCAATGCGAGCGCTCCGGTCGCTCCGGTCAAGACGACGTCATCGTCGATCAATTCGACCCACTCGTTCGTGGCAAAACCGAGCGTGCTATCGGCGCCGACGCTTTGCACCGTAAACGATTGCCCCACCATCCCCGACGACGGACCCGTGATGCCGGTAACGACGGAACCGTTTTCGCGCGACCACTTGAAGGTCGCGGTACCGGGAGCGCCGCTCGTGTGAATCTCGACGCGGTAGAGCTGATTCTCCGCGCCGCGAAAGCCCGCGAGCGGCGGCAACGTGCAATCCTGCGCGGCGGCGGCCGGGTCGGTGCCCGCCGTGAGCGTGCCCAGGTGAGCCGGCAACACCGGCAGATCGGCGGTCGCGCACGTCGCGCCGGTCGCGACGGACGTCAGGTGCACTTGCGCGATCAGTTCCGTGCGCGCTGCGGTATCGGGTCCGCCGAGCGCCGTCTCGCGAATGTTCGGATCGTCGAGCGCGGTGATATCGCGTTCCCACACGTCAAGATAGGCGAGGTATGTTGCCGCGGGCAAACCTTCGTAGGTCCCGGTTCCGGAGACGGCGAGCAGCTCCGGAAGCCCGCCGGACGTCGAATCGAGCAGCAGTTGCGGCGACGTCGTGAAATTCTCGACGAGCATGCCGTGCACGTACATGCGGCCGAGGCCAAGCGTCAGGAGTTGGCTGCCGCTCGCGACGCCGACGAGGAAACCCGTTCCGCCTTCGGGATAGCCGCACGGCCCGATGACGTCGAGCGTCGTGAGGTCGCTGCGATGCAATTCAATCCGGCGCTGCTCGTTGTCGTCCGCATCGACCGTGACGCGGCCCTGTTGCTTGATGATGCTCCGGTAGAGCTTGGCCGGGTCGAATGTATCGCGGCTGAGATCGAATCGGCGTTCCGATACCTGACTATGCATGAAGTACTCCTGCCTCTAGACCAAGACGAAGATATTCGGAAAGTCGAATCCCGAGATTTTTTTCGCGCAACGCGGTAAACAAATCGTGAAAGACGCCCATCTCGGCGCCGTCGTCGGCACCGGCGGAGATCTCGATAGCACACACGGCGGAGAGCTGGGCGTACGCCGGATCGCCGTAATCGCTAGCGGTAAAGCGCGGTACGATACCGAGCGCCGTGTTTGCGGATAGGGCCGCTTCCTGCGCGGCCGTCATCGACGGATCGGCCACCGTGGCCGCCGCCAGCGCGATGCGAATCGCCGTATCCGGTTGACAGCGATAGCGCTGCGGCACGAGCGAGTCTAGTGTAAGATACGAGTACCGCACGCAGCCGGCTTGACGTCGCGCGCTCGTCACCGTCGCGGTCACGATGGCATTTTCAATGAGCACGACTTCGCGGCACGCGATCGTGCCGAACACGGTCGTTCGCGCCAGCGTCAGCGCGCCGGCGACGAGCGCAGCGCCGCCGGCCGCATCGACGACCGCATCGGAGATCGCGGCGTCGACGTTGGGGTCGAGCGCGATAGCCCCGCTGAGCGTCTGCTCGAGCGTGAGCGTTCCATCGGCGCCCGTCCACGCGATCGCCGTGCCGCCTACGCTTGCGGGGCGCACCGTCGCGTTGCGCAGCGTGAGCGCAAGCGAACCGGAACCGCCGACGATGAGACCCCCGGCCAGCAAGAGTCCGTCGAGGACGACCGTCGCCGTTTTGCCCGGATCGGTCGCGACCGTGAGCGTGAACGGCTGCGTGAACACCGGCCGGCGGAAATCGTCGGCGCGTACGACCAGCGTCTCGCCGTCGCCGACCGTCAGGTTGACCACGGTCGTGTCGGTGACGCTGTCTTCGTAGAGAATCGCGATCGTCGCATTGGGCGCGGCGGCGCTGCCGATCGCGGTTTCCAGCGGCGTACTTGGACCGAGGGAGACGGGATCGCGGGCGATCGTCGTCGTGATCGGCGTCGGGTCGGGCGGGCGCTGCTGGAATCCCGCGCCGTACGGACCGCTGAAGCCATAGGCGTACTCGACCAGTAACGGCGTCGTCGCCGGCGACGGCAGCCAGATGCGTCCGAGGGTGGGATCGACGGCGACCAGATAGCCGCCGGTCAGCGTGGGCGGCGTCGCCGTCCAACCGGAGAGATCGCAGATGTCGACGTCGGCCGGCGGGATGGGATGGCCGCTCGCATCGTACACGACAAAGACCGGCGTCGCACCGAGATACAACGGCCGCGTCGCGGGATCGGCGACCACGCGGCGCGCGAGCGGCGCGGGTACGTCCTGCGGGCGGGTGCGCGTGAACGGCGCCCGATCGAGCGGCGGAACGTTGAAGATCGGTTCCGTTGCGATCCCGGTCGGATCGAACGTGTAACGATTGCCGTCAATCGCAAATGCTTGCGACGGAGCGCTTCGATTGTCGTACACCGCCAGCCGCCACACGTAGACGCCGACGTTGGGGATATTGTATTTTCCGCGACCGGTGGCGATGCGGCGAACCTCAACGAGGTGCGAATTTTGGTCGAAGGGCGTGCCGGCCGTCGATGCAACCTGCCAGTGCCGTACGTCGACCGTCTCGGGACTCGCGAGACGCACGTGATTGACGTATTGCGTTGTCGTGAGGCGCTCGAAAAATTCGACGGCGACGGCGCTCCAGCCGGTGACGTCGGCGGCGAGCTGTTCGAGGATCGTCGCCGTACCCTTCCAGCGCCGGTACTCGATCGTGTTCGCCACCTCGGCGCGATCGCTCATGGCGCCCGGAACGGTTCCGCTGAGCGGCAGATACCCGATCAGGTCGCCGATATAAGGAACGACCCACGCGGCGCACGTTTCGATGAAAGCGTCGTCGTAGAGCTGATCGATTTCCGCATCGACGAGCCCGAGTTGGCCGGCAATGATTCCGAGGATGTCCGCTAACGGCCCGGGACCCCCGGAAATGCCCAACGCCGCATCGCGTTCGCGGTAAACCGCAGGCAGCAGATTATAGAGCGCGTCGGCGTCAAGGATCATGCGAGCACCGTGAGGGTTGCCGGGATGATATCGAGCGTGAGCAGTTGCGCTCCGACTGCCGTGCCGCCGGATATGCTCGCGGCTTGCGCGGTCAACGGATCGTTGACGGCCGGCGGAATGGTTTGTGCATAGCAGAGCGCGGTGAGATTTTCGGCCAGCACTCCCGGCACCGATTGGATGACGGCGTAAACTTCGCTGGCGAACACGGATTGCCCGAACGCCCGCGCATCAAATGAGAACGCCGCCGCCAGCGCACTTTGCACCGCAGTATACACCGCTTGTTGTTCGTAGGCGGGATCGAGTACGAGCGACGCGCCGACCGAGAACATGATCGGCCGGTAACTCGCGAGCAACAGCGGGTAGCTGCCGTCGGCGGCGTTCGTCAACGCCAGCAGCAGGTCGGTGTACTGGTCGCTTCCCATGGGAATTTGCGCCCCCTCGGGCCCTGCCACCGTCACCAGCACGACCTGCGTCGCGCCGATGAACGTGAGATCGACGCGTGCTTTCGCTACGCCCGTGCTGGCGCGCGCGAAGTCGGCATAATCGTCCAGCGTCACGATGCGGCCGAGCGTCTTCACGGCAAACGGCGCGTTCCCGCGCGAGGCCGCGACCGTCTCCGGATCGTCGCCGCCGCTCGCAGCGACGGGATTGTTCACGTCACGCAGGCCCGGGGGGCGTGTGATCAGCATCGTGATCGCGTCTTCAGCCACGTTCGCTGCGGTACCGAGACCGCGCCGGTAGACGGCCGTGACGTTTTCCGTCCCGCTGGGAAGCCGCGCACCCGTGATGCCGTCGCCGAAACACACGATCGTATTGCCGCTCACGTCGCGATCGAGCGCGTAGACGCGATCGGTCGGCCCCGCACCATAAAGATACGGCACGAGCGTCCAGGCAATCCCGTTGACGCGCACCGTCATGGCGGCCGCGATGCCGCTGGGAACGGACGCACTCGTCCACGTGAGCGGCGTCTGTTTGAGCGTGAAGGTTTGGAACGCGGTACCCGCGTCACCGCTACCGAGCGTTTCGCTGACGGTCTCGCCGTTCGTCGCCTTAACGACGTTCGCGTTGATCGTCACCGTTTCCGGGAGATACGTTCCGGTTAGCGGCGTGGTGAACGTCAGCTGCGTGAAGCCGTCCTCGAGCGAGACCGACGCCAGTTCGGCAATTTCCGTCGAACCGACGCCCTGCTTGTCGCTGCGCGTCCCGCTGATGGCGACCGAACGGCCGGCCTCGAGCTGCAGGGCGCAGCGATCGAGCATCACGGAGAGGCCGCCGATCGTCTGGCCCGTCCCATAGATCGGCTTCGGCACGAGCGGCACGGCAGCGTCTTGAATGTAGACGGCCGTCGTCCGCTGATGGAGCCCGCCGATGCCGGTCGCCGGCGTCACCGAAACGGTCGTGACCCGCGCGTTCAAGGCATACAACGAGCGGCTGACGATGGCCGATGTCACGATTTTCGCGGAGACTATCGTCCCGCCGTCAACGAAGACGATCGTCGCCCCCGGGACGGCCGCCGGATACACACCGTCGAGATCGATCAAGCCGGCCGCGTTCCAACTTGAGTCAGTAAATGATCCCAGGGTGTTGAGCGAGTCCCAATTATACGGATACGCGGTCGCAAGCACGGTCGGCAGCGCGGCATAGAGCGGCGCCGTGTTGCCGAACAGGCCGGCGGTCTTCGCGGTGAAGGCCGAGAGGATGGTTCCCGCCGGGGCCGCACTCGTGTGCGCATTGACCGATGCCTCGAAATCGTCGATCGACCATCCTTCGCGCGCGATCACCGTGGCGAGGAGGTCGCGGTCCCAACTTACGAGCGAGACGATCGACCATACGAGGGTGTCGGTAAATGGATCGTCATCAGGCGTGAAGTTCCCGGCCTGCAACGGTCCGATGCTCAAGACAGGCGAGAGCGGGATGACGGCTCCGCTAAGCGCCAGGCAAGCCGTCTGCGCAAGGGGGTCGACGACGATCGATGTGATCGTATAGACGTTTGCATTGGAGCCGGCCACCAGCAGAATCGCGTCACCGACGTTTCGCCCGGCGCTGCTTGCGGTGTAAATGTTCGTTACCGTCGCCAGATCGCCGGTACCGTATTGCGCCCCGAGGAGCGGCGCGAGCGCGTTGTGCACCCACCGTGCGTCGAGATCTTGCGAGGTCTCGAACGTTTGCGGCGTTTGGCCCGGACCGGGCACGCTCTGCGTCTTCGTACCCGCCGGGATAATCGCGCCGAGGGCGGAGGAGAGTTGGGCGAGCGGCGACGGCGCCATCGAAGGTGGCGGATCGTTGAGCCGAAAGGCGAGATACGCGCTCGCGCTGCACCCCGGGCTCGGCGTGTACCCGATCAAGCGCGAGAGTTCCGCGAGCGATACGGTCTCGGTCGCCGTTCGCAGATAATTCTCGTTGGCGATGCGCTCGTCGTAGAACGTGAGAATGTCGGCCACGACCGCACATGCATCGAGCAGCGCGATCGTGAAGTCCGCGTCGTCGCGGGTGCGCAAGCCGTGCGCCGTAGCGCCGCCGATCGATGCGAGCATGCTCGACTTGAACGTCGCCCACGTACCGGTACGATAGGCGATCGTCGAGAGACCGCTGCGGTTGGTGACGGCCTGGGGCGTCTCGATCGCGATGCCGGTACAGCAATTGCAGATCATCGGCCGCCGTCCACCGTGAGCGTAAAGGTCCCGCGTTCGGGAAAGTTCGGGTCGTTGCGCAGCGTGAAGGCCTCCGTCGTCGCCGGCGTCAGGAAGCCCGCCAGCAATCCGGCGTTGCCGGGCGTGTCGGAGCGCTGGAACGTCGTGATCTCAACCGACGTCACGCCGGTGACGTCTTGTGCCGCAGCGATGACCGGGCCCAGATAGTACGTTTGCCCCATCACGAAGCGATCGGGATAAAAGAAACCCTCGGTGCCGTCGGCTAAGATGCCGTCGCTAAAGAGCGTGAGCAGCGCAAGCTGCACTTCATCTTGGCGGTAGTTCGGGTCGACGCAGACGTGCATCACGATGTCGAGCGCGACGAGTTTTACGTTTTCGAATTCGACGTCGTTGCCGGCCATCCGGTAGAGATCGAGCAACGCCTGCAGATCTTGATAGATCGTGTCACCCGTGGTTTGACCAGGGCTTTGGAGCGTCAGCCCGGCTTGCAATTCCACCGTGATAAAGACCGTTCGCCAACTGCGCGTCACGCGGAACACGGCCACGGCGTTCACGACGAGTGGATAGCGTTCCGTGACGGCAGCATAATCGGCGAGCGTGACCGCACGCTCTTGCGTATTGAATGCGTACGGTGCGTTGATGCGGACGTCGTCGAGCGATTCCGGATCGATGCCCCCGCCGGCGGCGATGGGATTTATAATCGCCGTGAGCCCAAGGCCGCTGCCGATCGCGTGCACGATCGACTCGGCACCGACGTTTCCGGCGCTGCCGCTTCCGACACGATACCAAGCACTGAACTGCAAGCCCGCATCGGGGAGTTCGCCGTCGACGCCGTCGCCGAACCGCAAATAGGCCGTGCGATCGTTCTCCATCTCAACCACGAGCGCGGCCGGCGTCTCTTTGATCGCCGGATCGAAGAGCGAAGCAACGGGCGTCCACGGGACCGGCGCGCCGATCGGCGCCGCCGTAATCGGATCGAACTCTTGGGACTGCACCCGCAAAGCGAGCGGCAGCGCGGTCGTAGGGTCGGCAGTGGTCGCCGCCATGGCCGACACGTACGGCGCCGGATCGGCGCACGCGAACGTCAGGTTTTTCTGCGCCAACGCTGGCCGGAACCGGCGCGCCGGAATGACCGTGCCGATGATTTCCGGCATGATCTCGACCGGCGCGCCCAGCGTGCGGCCATGATCCACGAGCAGGATGTTGCCGATGGCCGCGCTCACGGGCGTAAACGTGATCCGGTCGTCACCGCTGCCGACGGTATTTGCAATGCAGAGCGGAAACGGGAGCGCATCGTCTTGCGCCCAGACGATGTTGGTTACCGCCGCCGACGTCAGCGGATCGAAAGTTACGGTAACCGAGGTAATGACGACGGCGTGGCGCTTTTGCGGATCGGCATCTTCCGGGTTGCCGGTCTGCGGTCCGAGAATTTCCGCCAGCACGACGACCGCTCCGGGCTGCAAGGTGGGAAACGCGCCGGTGAGCGTTCCTTGCGTCGCACCAACCGGCAAGCAGCACGCCGTTGCGCTCCAATTGTAGAAGGGCATCTGGTCGAGACTCGGATCGGTCGTGAACGCGTCGAGGGATTCGAAGATCTGCGCACCGGCGAGGGCAATCGAGAGATACGTTTCGTCCGTCGCCGGCAGCAGCATCGGCAAGCCGGGAACGCGCGTGACAAACTGGGTTTTGGCCGGGACGATCGCCGATCCGCCGCCCGCTTCGAGATGCAGCCAGGCACGCGCGTTGCAGCCTTCGTGCATCGGGTAATCGACCAGCCGCACGTGGCGCCGCACGGACGTGCGCAGCCGCGCCGTCTCGAGATACGCCTCGGTTGCCGTCGCGTCTTGACGATAGCTGAGCCGGTCGGCTGCATACGCGATCAACTCGACGAGCGCGATGCCGGCATCCGCAGCGTTCGTTTCGGTCCAGCCGGGCGTTAGCAACGACATCCGGTCGAGCATCGCCTGGCGGAACGTCGTGTAATCTTTGGCCAGGTAGTCGATGGCAACCGGCGGCTCGGGTGCGGGCGGACAGACGGTGACCGGTTTGCAATCGAACAGCGTCGGGCAACTCAGGTGAAAGTGAAACGGCGTCGTCGCCAATTGCGGATCGAAGGTCGCCCAGAACGTCGCGGGCGATTCGGAGCCGGTGGGGCCGAGCACAAGCACGTAGGGCGCAAAGTCGCCCTGTTCGTTCAAGCTGAGATCGAGCACGGTGACGTCGCTCGCGTTCGGCGTCACGGCCGTGACGGCGACGTCCGTGATGCGCTCTCCGCCGTCGATCGTGAAGTTCTGCAGTACGAGACCTGCGGCGCTAACGTCGTGCAGAAAATGCAACTGCAGCGTCGGGGGCAACGCCGTTTCATCGACTTCGAGAAAATCGATCCCGTTCGGAACCCCGGCTGCCGCGACGGCGTTGCGGCGGTCCTCGCTCGCGCAGACGACGACCGGGCCGATGCCGCTCATACGGTCCGCTCGAAGCTGGCGGTTTGTGCGCGCTTGGTCTTTCGGATCACGTAGGTGATGTTCACGGTGAAGACATTCTCGGTGCGCGAAACATTGATCGACTGCGTATCGATCAGCGTGCCGAGCCACTGCGAGAGCGACCCGCGGATCAGGAACTCCATCGTTTGCGCAA
>Ga0182015_10004940_pt1 | contig 14092 bp, 13 predicted proteins | sample 712P3MmetaG_FD_120478 | JGI IMG/M metagenome (GOLD analysis project Ga0182015, IMG submission 120478) | Permafrost microbial communities from Stordalen Mire, Sweden - 712P3M metaG | ecosystem: Environmental > Terrestrial > Soil > Wetlands > Permafrost | place: Sweden: Stordalen | collected...
GAGATACCAGCCGAGCACCGCGACGCCGATCGCGTAGTAAAGAATGAGCGCCGCGCCGCCGCGGCGATGCCGAGTCGCGGGAACGGCCCCCAGCCGAAGATCAGGCACGGCGACAGCGGCACCAGCACCACCGTTCCGCCGATGCTGACGAGCGCCGGAAACGCCATGTTGCCGGCGCCGCGAATAACATTGGCGAGGGCGTTGAAAACCCAGATGAGCACCAAACCGGCGAACACCACATTGGAATAGACGAGCGCCGCGTCGAGCGCGGCGCCGCTGCCGCCCATCGCGGCATAGAGCGTGCGCCCGCCGATCAGCGTCGCGCCGCTGAACACCAGCGCAAAGCCGATGCCGATCGCCACGGCGTGCACCGCGAGCCGGTCGGCGTCCTCGCGCCGCCCTCCGCCCAACGCGCGGGCCACCGCGGACGCGATGCCACCGCCAACCGCGCCGGCCGACATCATCTGCATCAGCATCACCGCCGGGAAAACCAGTGCGATCCCGGCCAAGGCATCGGTGCCGAGCCAGCCGACAAAATAGGTCTCGACGAGCCCGAGGCTCGCCTGCACCACCATCACCAGCATGTTGGGCGCGGCGAGCCGGACGAGCGTCGCGGCGATCGGCCCTTCGATCAGGCGCCGCGTGCGCCGGTCGAGCGTTGGTCGCGGCGGCGCGGCTGGTGGGTCCTCCGCCGCCAGCGCCTCGGCGAGGTCGACCGTGGCTGCCGGGTATGCCGCGTCGAGCGACATGATATCCTCGCCTTCCCAAACCGCCGATTAAGGCGTATATGCACCCATATAAGAGCGCATATGCACCTTTGTCCAGAGCCGAGACGGACGATGAGCGACGACAAGCCTCGCTTCAATGAGTGCAACTGCCTCGCCATCCGCCAGGCGGCGCGGCACGTGACCCAGTTCTATGACCAGCTTTTCGCGCCGACCGGGCTGCGCGCGACGCAATTCGCGATCCTCGGCCGCTTGCGACGCGACGGCCCGATGCCGATCAACGCGCTTGCCGGTGTCCTAGTGATGGACCGCACGACGCTTGGCCGCAACATCCTGCCGCTGGAGCGCGACGGGCTGATCGAGGTCGCTCGCTCCGACGCCGACCGGCGGCGCCACGAGGTGCGCCTCACCGAGGCCGGCCTTAAGATCTATCGCGCCGCGATGGGACGCTGGGCGGAGGCGCAGCAGCGCTTTAGCGCCGTGTTCGGCGACGATCGCGCGGCGGTGCTGCGAGACCTGCTGCGCGAGGTCAGCGCCAGCGATTTCGCCGGCGCGGCCGATTAAGCGATCAGCGCATGGCGCAGGTGGTGCGGACCACGCGATAGGACGAAAAATATCCGAGCGTATGAGTGGTGATCCGCAGAAACGCGTATTCGTTGAAGCCCGGCTTCAGCTGGTCCACCACGTCGAGATGACAGGTATTGCCAGGCGTAAAGGTGACGGTCATCGTGCGCGTGCTTTGCGGATCGTTCTGGACGCGGACGAGCCGCCCGTCCGGCGCCACATGCCACGACGCATAGGATGATTCGTCGCCGGTGCTGTTGAGCACTTGCACCATCGAATTCTGATCGCCGTACTGCTTGACGCTGCGGTCGCGGTGCTCGGAGACGTCGTCCTTGCCCGAGATGGTGACCTGCAAATCATGGTGCACGGCGAGGTTGGGGCGCGCTTCCGGGCGCACCATGTCCATCACCGAATCGTAGGTAAGATCGATGACGGCAGCTCCGGCGGCATAAGCCGTCGTCACCGTCAGCGCAGAGACCAGCAGCAGGCCGCCCGCGGCGCTGCGCATGGAGGAAGGGCATCGATACACGGCGCTTGCTCCGTCGGTGGTTAGCGGAGGTCGGTCTAGAACGGCAGCTTCATCGCGCCCGGCAGGTTGAGCCCGCCGGTCAGCTTGTGCATCTCGGCCTCGGCGTAGGCGGCGACTTTCTGTTTGGCGTCGTGGAAGGCGGCGACGATCAGATCTTCCACCACCTCGGCCTCGTCCGGGTCGAGCACGGTCTTGTCAATCTTGATCTTCTTGAGGTCGCTCTTGCCGTTGAGGGTGACCTGCACGAGCCCGCCGCCGGCGACGCCGGCGACCTCGATGGTTTCGAGCTGAGCCTGCATGTCGGCCATTTTCTGCTGCATGGCCTGGGCCTGCTTCATCAGTTGACCGAGGTTTTTCATGGCACGTCCTCTTCGCTGTTGGCGGCGCCTTCCTCGAGCCGATCGTCTCCCGGAGCGTCGTCTTCGCTCCCCGGCTCGGCGACGACGAAGCGCTCGCGCACGGCGGCGATGGTCGCGCCGGGGAAGGCGTCGAGCACGGCGCGCACCAGCGGGTGCTGTGCGACCTGGCTCTTCATCTCGCTATCGCGCGAGGCGTCCTGCTGTTCCAGGGTCGGCTCGCCTTGCGCCTGCGACACGGCGACGACCCAGCGCGCGCCGGTCCATTCGGAGAGGCGTTGGCCAAGCCGGTTGGCGAGGTCGCGCGGCGCGCCGTCGGCCGGACGGAACTCGATACGGCCCGGCTCGAACGCGACGAGATGCATCTGCGCGCGCAGCTGCGCGCGGGTGATGACCTCGCCGTGCTTTTCGAACAGAGCGATCGTTTCGGCGAAGCTCTGCGGCATCGGGTCGCGCGGGGGCCCGGTTGGCGGGATAGGGAAGGCGACGGGTTTCGCCGCGACCATCGCCGGCGCGGTGTTGCCGCTTTCGGCGCGACGCAGCGAGACCGGCGGCGTGGCGGTCGCGAACGGCTCGACGAAGACCGGTTCGGCGGTGGTCGCCGCCGGGGCGGAGGTCGACGCCGGAACAGAGGGCAACCGGCCGAGGTCGAGGCGTTTCACCAGCTCCGCCGGCACCGGCAGGTCGGCGACATAGGCGAGGCGCACCAGCAGCATCTCGGCCGCCTGCTTGGACGACGGTGCGGTCTGCGCCTCCTCGATCCCCTTCAGCAGCATCTGCCAGGCGCGCGCCAGCACCGGCATCGCCAGCGTGGCGGCAAGCGGTCGGGCGCGCTCGCGGTCGCCTTCCTCCAACGGGTCGCCGGCGCCGGCATCTGGCACCAGCTTGAGACGCGTCACGAAATGCGCGAGGTCGAGCAGGTCCTGGATCACCGAGAGCGGATCGGCGCCGCCCTGGTAGAGCACCTCCATCCGGTCGAGCGCGCCGGCGGCGTCGCCCTTCAGCACGGTCTCGAACAGGTCGAAGACCAAGCCGCGGTCGGCGATGCCCAGCATGTCGCGCACCAGCTCTTCCGAGATCGGCCCGTTGGCGAGCGCAATCGCCTGGTCGAGCAGGGAGAGCCCGTCGCGCACCGAGCCGTCGGCGGCGCGAGCGATGAGGCCGAGCGCGCCCGGCGCGATCTCGACGCCCTCGGCGTCGGCGATGCTCTTGTAATGTGCGATGAGCTGGTCGATCGGCACGCGGCGCAACGAAAAGCGCTGGCAGCGCGACAGCACCGTCACCGGTACTTTCTGGATTTCGGTCGTCGCGAAGACGAATTTGACGTCGGGCGGCGGTTCCTCGAGCGTCTTCAGCAGCGCGTTGAAGGCGTTCTTCGACAGCATGTGCACTTCGTCGATGATGTAGACCTTGAACCGCGCCGAGACCGGGCGGTAGCGCATGCCGTCGGTCAGCTCGCGGATGTCGTCGACCCCGGTGCGCGAGGCGGCGTCCATCTCGATGACGTCGACATGGCGGTCCTCGGCGATCGAGCGGCAATGCTCGCAGACGCCGCAGGGCGAAACGGTCGGCCCGCCGGTGCCGTCGGCGCCGACGCAATTCAGCGCGCGGGCGATGATTCGCGCCGTCGTCGTCTTGCCGACCCCGCGCACCCCGGTGAGGATGAAGGCGTGCGCCACCCGGCCGCTCGCTATGGCGTTCGCCAGGGTGCGGACCATCGCCTCCTGGCCGATCAGCTCGGCGAAGGTCTGCGGCCGGTATTTGCGGGCCAGCACGCGATAGTGGGTCGCGGCTTCGGTCATCCCAGGGGAGGCAAGAGAGTGCGCTTGAAAAGAGGTGGGAGACCGAACAAACGACCCAGGCCGAAACTCGTTACGGCTGCTTCCTTCCGGACCTGACCGGGTTGGCGAGGGACCTGTCCGCCGCCGACCTCCCACCGCACTATATCAGGTGCCGATAGGCGCGCGGCAAATTTAAGCAGCTGGGCGGCGGTTCGGGCGATTTCAATCGGCGCCGAAACAGCGCTACAACGCTTTCAACCGCAATGGAGGCGGCAATGCGTCGAGCGCTGGTCGCGAGCCTGGCCATCCTCTTGTCGGCGAGCCTATACGCGCTGGCGGACGAGACGCCGAAGGACGGCGGCACGCTGACCTACATGATCCCAGCCGACGCGCCGCCGAGCTTTGACGGGCATCGCGAGGCGACCTTCGCGACCGTGCATGCGGTGGCGCCGTTCTACAGCGTGCTGGTGCGGGCGAATCCCGACAATCCCGCCGACACGACGAATTTCGTCTGCGATGTGTGCACCGCGATTGCCGAGCCGACCGACGGCGGCCGCACCTGGAGCTTCACGATCCGCTCCGATGTCCGCTTCAGCGACGGCGCGACGATGACAGCGGACGACGTCGCGGCGAGCTGGAACCATATCGTCGATCCGCCCGCCGGCGTCATCAGCGCGCGCCAGGGCTATTACGCGATGATCGACAAGGTCGAGGCGGCCGACCCGCAGACGGTCGTCTTTCACCTGAAATACGCGACGAGCGCCTTTCTGCCGGCGCTCGCCGACCCCTATGCCTTCATCTACAAAAAGGAAATCCTCGACCGCGACCCGCACTGGTATGAGAAGAACATCCTCGGATCGGGCCCCTTCCGCTTCAGGGAATACGTGACGGGGCAGTCGATCTCGGGCGTGCGCAACCCCGACTATTACCGCCCCGGCCTGCCGCATCTCGACGGCTTTATCGGCATCTTCGCGGAAAAGCAGGCGACCCGCGTCGCGGCAATCCGCGCCGACCGCGCGGCGATCGAGTTTCGCGGCTTTCCGCCGGCGACGCGTGACGAATTGAAGGCCGATCTCGGCGATCAGATCACGGTGCAGGAAAGCGACTGGAATTGCGGCAATCCGATCACCCTCAACCACAAGCGCAAGCCGTTCGACGACGTGCGTGTGCGCCGCGCGCTATCCCTGGCGATCGACCGCTGGGGCGGCGCCCCGGCGATGGCGAAAATCTCGGTGATGCACACGGTGGGCGGCGTCGCCTTTCCCGGCTCGCCGCTCGCCGCGACCAAGGAAGAGCTGCAACAGCTCGCCGGCTGGTGGCCCGACATAGACAAGTCGCGCGCCGAGGCGAAGCGGCTCCTGAAGGAAGCCGGGCAGGAGAACCTGAGTTTCGAACTGCTCAACCGCAATGTCGACCAGCCCTACAAATTCAACGGGCTGTGGGTCATCGACGAATGGAGCAAGATCGGCGTCAAGGTCACTCAGCGCGTGCTGCAGACCGGCCCCTTCGACGAGGCCGTGCGCAACGAGGATTTTGCCGCCTTTGTCGACGGCGATTGCCAGACGATCGTCAACCCGCTGCTCGACGGCACGAAGTTCCTGCCGCACACCGTCTCCAGCTCGAATTACGGCAATTACGAGGACGAGGACGAGATCGCGCTCTACGACCGACTCTTGCGCGAAACCGATTTCGCCAAGCAGCGCGCGCTGATGCGCGAGTTCGAGAAATACGTGCTCGACACCCAGGCGCACGAAATCTTCCTCTTATGGCGCTGCCGGATCGTGCCATATCGCAGCTACGTGAAAGGCTGGAAAATCAGCCCCAGCCATTACGTCAACCAGGATTTGGCGACGATCTGGCTCGACAGATAGAAAGCCAGGCGGGGCGGGTGAGGTAGCGGGCGCCGCAAACGGCGTGCTAGCGTTCCTACTGACATAAAAGGGGAACCGCATGCCGCTCCTGAAGCATCTCGCCAAGCTCGACATCCCCGGCGGAGGGCAGGTCGTGGCCGAGGGCGACTTTGCCTATATCGGCCATATGGGACCGCCCGACGGCACCTCGATCGTCGACGTATCGGACCCGCACAAGCCGCGCATCGTCAGCCGCATCGAGATTCCCAGCTTCATGCATTCGCACAAGGTGCGGGTGAACGGCGATGTGATGATGGTCAACCAGGAGTTGTTCCGCGCCCGCAACCCGGAGAAGCCGGAGGGCTGGGCCGGCGGCATCAAGCTCTATGACATCAAGGACAAGACCCGGCCGCGCGAGATTGGCCACTACAAATCGGGCGGCTCGCATCGTTTCGATTCGGACGAGCGCTACGCCTATATCTCGTCCGAGGAAGAGGGCTATCTCGGCGACATCGTCGTGATCCTCGACCTCGTCGACCCGACCAGGCCCGAGGCGATTGGCAAGTGGCATATGCCGGGGCAATGGACCGCAGGCGGCGAGACCCCGACCTGGCAGGGGCGGCGGCATCGCTGCCACCACCCGCTGCGGCGCGGCGACCGGCTCTATACGAGCTACTGGCATGGCGGGTTCGTGATCCTCGATTGCGCGGATCTGCGACAGCCCAAATTCATCAGCGGCCTCGATTGGAGCCCGCCCTACCCGTGCCCGACGCACACCGTGCTGCCGATCCCGCATGAGCTCAAGGGACGCAAGATCGCGGTGGTGACCGACGAGGAAGTTTCCGACCGCCTCACCCCGTCGCCCAATGCGTTTATGTGGATCGTCGACATCACCGACGAACAACACCCGGTGCCGATCTCGACCTGGGCAGTGCCGCATGACGAGCCGTTCGACCCCTTGTGCTGGTACGGCGCGCACCAGCCGCAGGAGACGGTCGACGGCAACATCATCCTCGTCACCTGGTTCGGCGGGGGCTTGCGCGCGGTCGACATCTCGAACCCTTACCGGCCCGAAGAGGCCGACAGCTTCATGCCGACCCCTGGCGCGGGGCAGACGATCGTGCAATCGAACGACATCTTCGTCGACAAGGCGCGCGGCCTGGTGTTTTTGATCGACCGGCTGAACGGCCTTGATATTCTCGAATACGGCGGCTAGGGGGACGGCGTGAGAAAAACAGCCATTGCCTTGCTGGCGTTCGCCAATATCTTCGCGGTCGCCGCGACCAGCCGCGCGCAGAGCCCGATCGGGCTTTATGGGCACTGGTCGAGCGCCCGCTTTCCCGGCTCCGGCGGCGATATCAAACTGTCCGATATCGTCGTCAGCGCCGACGGCCAGTTTGTCGGTCGCGTCTTTTTCACCGGCACGCCCTGCGCCGTCTGGGCGAATTTCACCGGCCGCCTCTATGGCGACACCGCGACGCTGTCGATGTATGTCGGCAATTGCGGCCTGGACGAGGTTACGCTGCAGCGTAATGGCCCCGGCAGCTGGGTCGGCACCTATCGCTCGGCATATCCCGACGAAGGCAGTGTCGAAATGGTGCAGTGAGCCGCGATGAGCACGGCAACCGCGCCGGCTAGCGCCGCCGGAACCGGGTTTTGCCGCGGCGCGGCTATGCTGGGTCTCGGGCTGGCGGTCGCCGCCGTACTGATGCTGGGGGCGGGGCCCCTCGGCTGGCGGATCGGTTGGTGGAGCTTCCGCCTCGCCTTCACGACGCTGATGCCTTACGCCTTCTATTGCGGCCTCGCCGCGATGACGGTATCGGCGCTGGGGCTGGTGCTTTGCTTGTGGCGGCGCGCGGGGCGCGGCATCGCCTCGGCCGTATTCGGTCTCGCGATCGGCGGCGTCGCCGCCTATTTCCCGTGGCACGCGAGCGAGATGCGCGGCGTCTATCCGCCGATGCACGACATCACCACCGATGCCGCCGATCCGCCCTCGCTCGAGTTTTCGGCCGGGATGCGCGTCGCCGAGCAGGGCGCGCCGCCGGCCTATCCCGGCGCCGACACCGCCGCGATGCAGCAGAAATTCTATCCCGGCATCGCGCCGGCGATGCTCGATCTGCCGCCGACCCAGGCCTTCGAGCGGGCCTTGGGCATCGCGACAGCGAAAGGCTGGACGATCGTCAAATCCGACCCCGCCGCCGGCATCATCGACGCCTACGACCGCAGCTTCTGGTTCGGGTTCGCCGACGATATCGCCATCCGCGTTACCGCATCCGGCGGCGGCAGCCGGGTCGATATCCGCTCCGCCTCGCGCCAGGGACGCGGCGATTTCGGGGTCAATGCCGCGCGGGTGCGCGGTTTCATCACAGCGCTCAAGAAGGACACGCCATGACTCGGCCGATCGCCCTTGCCGGGGCGTTCGCGCTCGCCGCTCTCCCGGCGCTGGCGCAATCGACGCCCGACGCGCACGACATGCGGCTCGTCGGCTACAACGATCTGCAGGGACGCAGCGCCTATCAGCCGGTGATCCACCAGCAGAACGGCCGCTGGATCGCCTATATCGGCCATCACGGCGGGATACCGGGCGTCGAAAAACCGATGAACCCGCTGACCGGCGAGGCAGAGTTCAACGGCACCTCGATCGTCGACGTGACCGACCCGGCGCATCCCAAATACCTCGCGCACATCCCCGGTGAGGCAGGCAATTACGAGGCCGGCGGCGCGCAGATGGTACGCGTGTGCGACGGCAAGACCCTGCCCAAGGGCGACCCGAACGCGGTCTACCTGCTGCGCCCGTTCGGCAATTCGGCGCAGGAGATCTGGAATACCGCCGACCCGGCGCACCCGCAGCTGGTGATCCGCGTCGAAGAGGGGCTCAAGGGCACCCATAAGAGCTGGTGGGAATGCGAGACCGGCATCGCCTATCTGGTCTCGGGCGAACCCGGCTGGCGGGTGCCGCGCATGACCCAGGTCTATGACCCTCTCCGACCCAGCGCACCCGGTGAAAATCCGTGATTTCGGCCTGCCAGGCCAAGAGCCGGGCGCCGAGGGCGCGACGCCCACGATGCTGCACGGCATGATCTCGCTGCCGGCGGCGAACCGGGTCTTTTTCGGCTACGGCACGAATAGCGGCGGGGTGTTGCAGATCGTCGACCGCGACAAGCTCATCCACGGACCGCCGGAGCCGACCGACGCCAACCTTGCCTATCCGGAAGTCGGGCGCTTCCTGATGTCGCCGTTGAACGGCGCGCACACGACCTTTCCGGTTATGGACGTGCCGATCGCCGAATTCGCCAAGGACAAGATCGGCAAGGTGCGCAATTTCGTCGTCATCACCGACGAGCAGATTCAGAACGAATGCCAGGAAGCGCGCCAGATGGCGTGGTTTGTCGACATTACGGTCGAGAGGAACCCGGTCTCGGTCGCGACCTGGGGCGTGCCCGAGGCGTCCGGCGATTCCTGCGACCGGGGCGGACGGTTCGGCACCCATTCCTCGAACGAGAACATGACGCCGATCTACTACAAGCGAATCATGTTCTTCGCTCATTTCAACGCCGGGGTGCGCGCGGTTGACATCCGCGACCCCTACCATCCGAAGGAGATCGCCTCCTATATCCCGGCGGTGACGCCGCGCGGCGACCAGCGCTGCGCCAAGCGCGAGGACGGCAGCGAGCACTGCGCCAGGGTGATCCAGACCAACAATGTCGAGGTTGACGACCGCGGCTACGTGTACATCGTCGACCGCGCCAATAATGGGATGCACATCCTGGAGCTGACCGGCACGGCGCGCGCCGCGGCGAATTTCCCGAAATAGGCTACGCTACCCATCTCACGGCCGCCTTGCCCGGGCTCGACCCGGGCATCCAAGGAAATCTTCGACCTATTCATGGAGGCCGGATCAACTCCGGCCAAAGCGAAAGAGGAGCTCGACGGTCAAAGTCCTTCGCTATCCCCCGAGTCGTGTAAAATACCCGCATGTCGGAACTCGACACGCTGATCGGATTGCTGGCGAAGCTGCCGGGCCTCGGGCCGCGCTCGGCGCGGCGCGCCGCCTTGCATCTGATAAAACGGCGCGAAAGCGTCATGGAGCCGCTGGCAGCGGCATTGCGCGACGCCGCGGCGGCGATCCAGCCGTGCGCCGTTTGCGGCAATCTCGACACGGTCGAGCCGTGCGCGATCTGCCGCGACCCGCGGCGCGACGCCAATCTGATTTGCGTTGTCGAGGACCTCGCCGACCTCTGGGCGCTGGAGCGCACCGCGGCCTTCCGCGGCCGTTACCACGTGCTGGGCGGCACCCTGTCGGCGCTTGATGGGGTGGGGCCCGAAGACCTTGCCATCGGCCGGCTAATAGCCCGGCTCGGCCCCGGCATGGAGCTGATCCTCGCGCTCAACGCCACGGTCGACGGGCAGACCACGGCGCATTACATCGCCGATCGCGCGGCCGCGACCGGCGCTAGCGTGTCGCGCCTCGCGCAAGGCGTGCCGATCGGCGGCGAGCTCGACTATCTCGACGAAGGCACTCTGACCGCGGCGCTGAAGGCGCGGCGGTCGCTGTAGGGCCCCCGTTGACCAAGGCTTAGCATATTTGCTAACTTTGCTTAGCAATCTTGCTAAGCCAGGGACAGCCGATGAATTACAGACCGGAACTGCTGTTGATCGGCGGCGTCGCGGCGGTCGGTGTTTTGCACACGATCGTCCCGGATCACTGGCTCCCGATAGCGATTCTCGCGCGCCAACAGGGATGGTCGCAAGGCGAGACCGCCTGGGCCGCGACGCGGGCGGGGTTCGGGCATGTTGTCTCGACCCTGGCAATCGGCCTCGCCGTCTGGTTCGGCGGCGCGATCTTCGCCGAGCGTTACGGCGCGGTGGTCGACATCGCGTCGAGTGTCGCGCTCGTCGCCTTTGGCGGGTGGATCGCGCTGTCGGCCTGGCGGCAATTACGCGGCGAGCGCCCGCATTCGCACTCCCACGCGGACCATCATCGCCATGGCGACCATGAGCACCGGCACGACCAACCCCGCCGAGAACTCGCAATGGCGGCCGCCGGCGCGCTGCCGGCGCGGCATAGCCATCTCCATCGGCACGGCGACGGCGCACCGCATCTACATTGGCACGATCACGTCGCCGACACCGCGCACCGGCTCTGGCCGGGCTTGGAACTCGACCCGCCGCCGCACGACCACGCGCACCAGAACAGCCGGAGCACCGCGCTCCTGCTGATCGTCGGCTCGTCGCCGATGGTCGAGGGGCTTCCGGTCTTTTTCGCCGCCGGCAAGTATGGCGCGGGCTTGATCGCGGCGATGGCGTTGGGCTTCGCGCTGAGCACGATCGCGACCTATGTCGCGCTGTGCGTCACCTCCGTCGCCGGCCTGCAGCGTCTGCGACTGGGCAACATCGAGCGTTACGGAGAGGTCCTGAGTGGGGCGCTGATCGTCGCGATCGGGCTCGCGTTCGGGATTTCGGCGATCGGCTAATCAGGCCGCGCGGCGGCTGCGGACGCGGTGCTGGCCGGAATCCTCTTCCTCGAAGAGGTCGGCGAGGCGTTCCAGCATGACGCCGCCTAGTTGCTCGGCGTCGACGATCGTCACCGCGCGCCGGTAATAACGGGTCACGTCGTGGCCGATGCCAATCGCGGTCAGTTCGACCTCGCCCGTGCGCTCTATGTCGCGGATCACCTCGCGCAGATGCTTTTCAAGGTAATTGCCGGGGTTGACCGACAGTGTCGAATCGTCGACCGGCGCACCGTCCGAGATCACCATCAGTATCTTGCGTTCCTCGGTGCGGGTGAGGAGCCGGTTATGCGCCCAGGCCAGCGCCTCGCCGTCGATATTCTCCTTGAGGATGCCCTCGCGCAGCATCAGGCCGAGGTTGCGCCGCGCGCGCCGCCACGGCGCGTCGGCCGCCTTGTAGACGATGTGCCGCAAATCGTTGAGCCGGCCGGGGTTGGGCGGCTTGCCGGCGGCGATCCAGCGCTCGCGCGCCTGGCCGCCCTTCCACGCCCGCGTGGTGAAGCCGAGGATCTCGACCTTGACCGCGCAGCGCTCGAGCGTGCGCGCAAGGATATCGGCGCTCATCGCCGCGACGGTGATCGGCCGACCGCGCATCGAACCCGAATTGTCGATGAGGAGGGTGACGACCGTGTCGCGAAAATCGGTCTCGCGCTCGCGCTTGTACGAAAGCGGCAGCACCGGATTGGTCACGATGCGCGACAGTCGCGCCGCGTCCAGGATGCCCTCGTCGAGGTCGAATTCCCAGGCCCGGGTCTGGCGCGCCAAGAGGCGGCGCTGTAGCCGGTTGGCGAGCCGGGCGATGACGCTCTGCAAATGCGACAACTGCTGGTCCAAGAGGTGGCGCAGGCGACCGAGCTCGTCCGAATCACAGAGCTTGTCGGCCTCGATCAGCTCGTCGGAGATCGTGCTGAAGGCCTTGTAGATCGCGTTCTCGTCGGGCCTCCCGCGGGGCATCTGGCCGGGGCGGCCGGGGCGGCCGGGATCGTCGTCGCTGGCGCCCGGCATCATCTCGCCGTCGGTATCGGCGTCGCCATCCTGCTCGGCGTCCTCGGCGGCGCCGTCGGCCGGCGCGCCTTCCATCGACGGCTGCGCGCCGGCGGTGGCGCTTTCGCCGCTGTCGGTCTGGTTCTCGCCGTCGGCCTCGTCGCCCTGGCTCTGTTGATCGTCCGCCGAATCGTCCATCTCGCCGAGATCGAGGTCGAGATCCTGGATCAGCCGGCGGGTGGTGCGGGCATAGGCGTCCTGGTCGCTGATGACGCGGTCGAGCTCGCTCAAATCCTTGGCGATCTTGTCCTGCAGCCAGGGCCGCCACAGATCGACGACGCGCCGCGCCGCCGGCGGCGCCGCCGCGCCGGTCAACGCCTCGCGGGTCAGAAGACGCACCGCCTCGGCCATCGTGCCTTCGGTGCGCTCGGTGACCCGCTCGAAACCCTGACGGCGGTATTGCTCGTCGAGCATCGCCGACAAATTGATGCCGACGCCCGGCATCCGCCGCGAGCCCAAAGCTTCGACCCGCGCCTGTTCCAGCGACTCGAAGATCGCCCGCGCCAGCGGCCCGCCGGGCACCCGCTTCGCGTGGACGCCGTCATCGTGATAGCGCAGCCGCAGCGCCAGGCTGTCCGCGGCGCCGCGCAATTGCGCGACTTCCTCGGCCGGCAGGTCGCGCGCCGGGTTGGGCAGTTTGACGCGCCGTCCCGCGAGCCCCGCCGGTTCCGGCCCGAACGTGACGTTGACCTCGTCGTCCTCGGCGATCGCCCGCAAGGTCGTCGCGGTCGCCCGCTTGAAGATCTCGGTCGGCGAAAATTCCTGCGCCATGCGACTCGGGGCCCTTCTACATTCCAGGGGTTACATCAACGTCGCGTTGACGCCGGTCTCGGGCAACTCGGTGCCAAAGCAGCGCTGGTAGTATTCGGCGACCGCCGGCCGCTCCGTCTCGTCGCATTTGTTGAGGAAGGTGAGCCGGAAGGCGAAGGCGAGATCATTGAAGATGCATGCATTCTCGGCCCAGGTCATCACCGTCCGCGGCGACATCACGGTCGAGATGTCGCCGTTGATGAAGCCGCTGCGGGTCAGGTCGGCGAGCGCCACCATCGCGCTGATCTTGCGCTTGCCATCCTCGTTGTCGTAGGCGGCCACCTTCGACAGCACGATGTTGCATTCGGCGTCGTGCGGTAGGTAGTTCAGCGTCGAGACGATGTTCCAGCGGTCCATCTGGCCCTGGTTGATCTGCTGCGTGCCGTGATAGAGGCCGGTCGTATCTCCGAGGCCCACCGTGTTCGCGGTGGCGAACAGGCGAAACGCCTTGTGCGGGCGGATGACGCGGTTCTGATCGAGCAGGGTCAGCTTGCCCTCGACCTCGAGCACGCGCTGGATCACGAACATCACGTCCGGGCGGCCGGCATCGTACTCGTCGAAGCACAGCGCCACCGGATGCTGCAGCGCCCAGGGCAGGAGACCCTCGCGGAACTCTGTCACCTGCTTGTTGTCGCGCAAGACGATCGCGTCCTTGCCGATCAGGTCGATACGGCTGATATGGCTGTCGAGGTTGACGCGGATGCACGGCCAGTTGAGGCGCGACGCGACCTGCTCGACATGCGTCGATTTGCCGGTGCCGTGATAACCGCAGATCATCACGCGGCGATTGAAGGCGAACCCGGCGAGGATCGCGAGCGTCGTATCATGGTCGAAGCGATACGCCTCGTCATGATCGGGGACGTGCTCACTCGGCTGGCTGAACGCGGGCACTTCGAGATCGCTGTCGATGCCAAAGGTCTGGC
>Ga0182015_10004942_pt1 | contig 14092 bp, 10 predicted proteins | sample 712P3MmetaG_FD_120478 | JGI IMG/M metagenome (GOLD analysis project Ga0182015, IMG submission 120478) | Permafrost microbial communities from Stordalen Mire, Sweden - 712P3M metaG | ecosystem: Environmental > Terrestrial > Soil > Wetlands > Permafrost | place: Sweden: Stordalen | collected...
CAGCCGCCGGGCCCCCGCCATCCGTCGGATACCCGGCAAAACTGTAGAGCACGGTAAAGGTTTGCGCTTCGGCGGACGGGCCCGTTCCGATCGTCAGCCCAAAGACGGCGGCCAATGCCACAGTGGCGACGCAACGTGTTGTGACGTAAGCGAATTTCATCGTAATCTCCCGTCGTTACTGCTCGCACTTCCCGTGAGGACCGTTGACGCATAGCCCGAACACCGCGACTTGGTTGTCCGCCCCTATATACACCTGACCATCGAATACGGTAGGGGTTGGAAAGCCAAAATAGGCTGAGCTGATCCCCTTGAATGACCTGCTGTTGTAAAGCTCCGTCAAGGAGCGGGGCACCGCCAGTAAGCAAGACACCACTCAGCAGACTGCGAAGGGGAGAAATCATGGAGGCCTCCACAGGAGCACGAGATATTACAGGGAGGGGCCCGACAGCGGAGACAAACGTTATCAGCGAACGCGCCGAGTGTCAAGAACACAGAAGCCGAATGTAGATGCTCCAAGATAATGTCACCCCCTAATTGCGTCTTGGGGGTAGTGCGCTACTTTGAATTAGCGCACTACCGTCTTGGGCGGTGTGTTCGGTGGGACTGGAAGTCTTCCTGCCTCTAATGCGCTGCGGAGCTTTGCTTCGCTTGGACGGGCGAGACGCCCGTTCCCACACGAGCATTCCCGCCGGCACTTTCGTACTCTTTTGCCGCAACTCGCAGGCCAACTCGGGGTTCATATTCCCAAGAGGCAGGTAATCAGTCACCTGCGCCTGGTTTAAATCGCGTCGGCGTAAGTGGTTGGGGGAACACGGCTGGGGCTGGCGGTGTTCCAGGGAGAACAGTTTATGAGAAGTTTCCGGCGCTTATTGAAAAGTCATTTTATTGTGGCAGTACTGGCCGCGGCCACCGCAACTTTCTCCGCACAAGCGCAAGACATGCCGGCGCCGCCGGATCAGCAGCAATCGTATCCGGCTGAACAGGCGCCACCTCCGCCGGCTGATCAGGGTGGTCAATCTACATATCCTGCAGATCAGGCTCCGCCTCCTCCGGCAGAGACAGCTCCTTCCGTCGGAGATCAGTCGGCATACCCCACGGATCAGGCTCCGCCATCGGCTGGTCAGGCTCCTTATCAAACGGAACCCGCGCCTTCGGCGGGTCAGCCGCTGCCTTCGGATGGCAGCCAGGCCGGTGATCCTTCGGGCCGCGTAGGCCGCTTGGGTTACATGTCGGGATCGGTTTCGGTGCAACCGCAAGGGACCGGGGATTGGGTGCAGGGTTCGGCTAACCGTCCGCTTACCAATGGCGACAACGTGTGGGCTGACCAGAATTCGCGAGCCGAGCTGAATTTGGGCACGGGTGTGATGCGCATCAGTTCGGAGAGCAGTCTGACTCTCACCAACGTCACCAACGATGCGGTGCAGGTGCAATTGCATCAGGGCACGTTGAATGTGCACGTGCGCAAACTGTACGACGGCGAAGCTTATGAGGTCGATACACAGAATCTGGCCTTCACCATAACCAAAGGCGGGGATTACCGCTTCGATGTCGATCCCAATGCGGACACAACTATCGTTACCGTGTGGAAAGGCGAGGGCGAAGCGACTGGGCAAGGTCCGTCGGTTCGCGTCCGCGCTGGCGAGCAGGCACGTTTTACAGGTGGAACTTCGCTGGTGCATCAGACCATGGACGCGCCGCGGCGCGACGGCTTCGATGACTGGTGCAAAGTGCGCGATCAGCGCGAAGATGAATCCACCTCGGCGCAGTACGTTGCCCCGGGCGTGGTTGGAGCCAGCGATCTCGATGAGTATGGAAGCTGGCGCAATACGCCTGACTACGGAAACGTATGGGTGCCTAGTGACGTCGGACCGGGATGGGCTCCCTACAGCGATGGGCAGTGGATCTGGCAGGCGCCTTGGGGATGGACTTGGGTAGACGCTGCTCCGTGGGGATTTGCTCCATTTCACTATGGCCGCTGGGTTGATTTCGGCCCTTATTGGGGATGGGCGCCGGGACCTTATGGGGTGCGTCCTTGGTACGCTCCCGCGCTGGTGGCCTGGTTTGGCGGGCCCCGCTTCGGCATCGGAATTAACTTTGGATTCGGAATTGGCTTTGGCGGCGGATTTGGCTGGTGTCCGCTAGGCTTCGGCGAACCGTTCTTCCCGTGGTATGGGGCGAGCCGCGGCTATTTCCGCAACGTCAACATCAGCAACACGCGCATTAATAACTTTAACCGTATGGCGAATAATTACGGTCGCAACGGCGGAGCGTCCTACGGCAGAGATGGAGTTGGGATGCCGCGCTATGCCACTCGGCCCGGCGCGATGACTGCGGTTTCTCGAAACACGCTGGAGCGCGGGTTGTCCGTGGCTGGCAACAGGGTTAACATGCCCAGCAGCGCTCTGCGGAATCTATCGAGTGCGAGTCTTGATAGGCCAAATATTTCTCCGACGCGTGCCAGCGTGCTGGGATCGAAGGCGGGTATGGCAGCGGCGCATCCTGCTTCAGGAATTACTTCGCGGCCCACGGTCAGCCGGATGACTCCGCCGAGGAACTCGGGTTTATCCAAGCCGTCGCCGGCGATCGCGGCTTCACATAACAATGAGGGTGCGGCTGGACGCAGTGCAGGTTCGCCGATGGCGAATCGTGGGTCTGAAGGACGCCCGCTTGCATCCTCATCAGCTTCGGCTGGGCGCAATGTACCGCGTCCGCCACAAAGTAGCGCGAGGTCATTTTCCGGAGCTTCGGCGGGAGTAGGTGCAAGGTCGGAAGGAATGAATGCCGCACGGCCCAGCTCTTCGCCTGGGTTCTCTGCTTCGCGATCAGTGCCTCGGCCGGCAAGCAGCCCGACTGTGAGCGCCCGGAATACAGCGCCTGGCATGACGTCAGGTTCGCGCTCGTACTCGTCTCCGTACTTTGGCCGCGGTACGCCCAGCAACAATGTGCCGCGTCCTACTGGCAGAGTGATGCCAGCGGCGCGTAATTATTCGTCGGGGCAAAGCGGGTACTCGACACGCTCCTACAGTGGCGGCGGCTATGGTGGCGGCTACAGTGGATCGCGTGGATATAGCGGCGGAAATTACGGCACGTCGTCGCGCGGGTATAGTGGATCGCGTGGCTACAGCGGGTCGCCGTACGGTGGTTCTTCGTCAAGAGGTTATAGTGGCCGAAGCTACTCCGCGCCGTCGTCGCACGGCTCCGGCTCGTTCGGCGGCGGCCGCGGATACTCCGGGTCACGTGGGAGTTCAGGAGGGCATGTGAGCTCGGGCGGCTCCCACGGTGGGGGCGGTTCGCATGGCGGCGGTGGGTCGCACGGCGGCGGCCATGGGGGCCATCGCTAATTCCAGAAATAGTCGCTCCGCTTGCCCAAGCGGGGCGATTGTTTTTGTGCTAAGTTGTTGTCATGCAACGATAATTCGAATAGCAACACGCGGGATTCCCCTCGGCTTCGCTCGGCGCAGGCTCTCGGCCCGCTGGAGAGAACGCGGGCCTTCGGAATGACCTTTCTCAGAAATTGATGACAAAGCTAACCGGGCTTCAGAACGGTTGTAGGACAAAGAGCCGAATTGACCTACTATCGCCCCTGCCCTGATTGCCTTTAGTTCCCAATTCGGGTAGACTGAACGAGTGTTATTCCTCGCTTTCCCTCCTGTGTTTTGTGGGTGACTTCTCATGTTGAACGGCAATGGCAGTTTCCATATAGGCGATAAAGTCGTCTATCCGAATCATGGCGTTGGAATAATCGAGCAGATCAGTAGCCGTACCATTGGCGAGACTGTGGAAAATTTCTACCTTTTGAAAATAAAGTCCAGCAGTCTTAAGGTCATGGTGCCGTTTCATAATGTTGACACGGTCGGCTTGCGGCGCGTGGTGAAGAACGGCGAAATTCAAAAGATCGTTGATTTTCTTGAAGATGGGGAATGCGATAACAACGCCGACTGGAAATACCGCTTCAAAGAAAATTCCGAGCGCATGCGCACCGGATCTTTGTTAGAAGTGGCCAATGTGCTCAAAGCTCTGCTGGTTCTGAATCAGTCGAAATCGCTTTCGTTTCGGGAAAAGAAAATGCTGGAGCGTGCGCGCTACCTTCTCGTCAGCGAGTTGGCTATGGCAAGAAATTGCGAAGAGCCGCAGATCGAGGAGTTGTTGACCAAAGCTTTGTCCAAGTCGAACCTGCGGTTCCCTGAAGCCTCGGAATTCCAAGCCTGAGGCGGTTTTTCGACGTACCATCCGCTTCCCATTCTGGTAAAAAGTTCGCCGAGCAATCAGGCCGGCGGCTGGCGGTAGGTTTATAATCCGGTGAAGCATGACCGAGCAAATTAAAAGAAAACTCCAGGAAGAAATGAATCAGCTCGAACACGAACTGGTTCACGATCTTCCCAAAGAGATTAAGAAAGCCGCTGCCTTGGGAGACCTCAGCGAAAACGCCGAGTACCACATGGCCAAGCAGCGCCAGGAATTCGTCAAGGCCCGGCTGCGCCAGTTGGGCAAACGCATGGGCGACCTTGCGCTGATCAACATGGATAACATTCCCCGCGACAAGGTGGGGCTGGGATCGACCGTAAAGGTTTACGACAACGACAAGAACGAAGAAGTGGAATACAAACTGGTGACCAGCGAAGAAGCCGATTTCCCATCCGGTAAAATTTCTACCAGTTCGCCGATCGGGCGCGCGTTGCTGAATAAGAAAGTTGGCGACACCACGATCGTGGTTACTCCCAATGGCAAACGCGAGATGGAGATCCTGAAACTGAGCACGATTCACGACGAAGCGGCTGCCGGATAACTAGCGACAGATGACTCCGCCAAGAGACGCGAACCGAAACCCGAGTCGCAGTGGTTACAAAACCTGGACCAGCGTCTTCGGCCGAGGCTGCGGCATTTTGCTCGATGCCATCGTGCGCCGCCTCGCGCTAGCTCGCGTAAATCCCAACGTGCTTACCTTTCTTGGTTTGGTCGTCAATATAGTTGCTGCTTTTCTCTTCGGATACGCCAATAGCGAAAACCAAGCTCGCATGTTTCGCTACGCCGGACTGATCATCATAGGGTCGGGCTTCTTTGATCTGGTCGACGGCGCCGTAGCTCGAGCCAGCAATCGCGTTACCCGCTTCGGCGGCTTCTTCGACTCCGTAGTCGACCGTTACAGCGATGCTTCCCAATTCGTAGGACTGATGGTGTTTTACGGCCGTGGCGGCCGCTCCGTCTACGTCATCCTCGCCGCCATCGCGATGATCAGCGCAATTATGGTCAGCTACACGCGTGCCCGCGCCGAATCCCTGATAGGTTCCTGCCGCGTAGGTTTCATGGAGCGTCCCGAACGACTGGTGCTGGTTATCATCGGAGCGCTTTTCAACCGCATGGCCCCAGTTCTGTGGATTATCGCTCTTCTGTCCACGATTACCGTAATCCACCGCATTCGCTATACGTGGACGCGGACTGAGCTCGTCGACCGAGCCGCAGCCAACCCTGTCCAAGCCGCATAGCGACGAGGATTTTTGATCAATAAAGACAGGAAAGTTTTTGCTCGAACTAACTGCTAGGACGACCTAGTGAGCGAGATATTGCCGGGCCAGCCAGAGTTTTAAGTCGCGTTTCAAATCCGGACTCATGTTGTGGAAACGAATTCCCGCGTTGCCCATTTTGTCGATCCAGGCAACTTCTCCCTGAACCTTTATTTGGGCTTTGCTTTCCGGCAATTGAAAGCTGAGTCGTACCGGCCCCTGAAACGCCATGGGGTAAGAGAGTCTTATTCCCATCCCGCCTTCGCTGAGGTTTATCAGATGGGCCTCAACTTTCTTTCTAGGACCGTAAGCGAGGCACACCGGCAGATCGAGCGCGTGCCGGTTATAGCGGAGCCTGCCGTCGAGGATCATGTTGCGCGCCGCGGAAAGTGTGCGCACCGCCTGCTCGACGGAAATCGGTTTCTTGAAAACAAATGTTGCGACCGTGTCCTGCAAGTTTGTGTGGCCGTTCGAACCGCTGACGATGACCAGCGGCACCGCGTTTAATCCGGTGCTCAGCCCGCGCAAGAAATTGCTGGTCCCATCCAGGTCGCAGTCCACAATGAGAGCGTCTACTTTGGACTTGGCAAGTTTGGCGCGCGCTCGCTCCGGTTCCGGTTCCACATCCACGCCGATGTGCAAGCCTCCGAGAATACACTCCAGCACGCTGACTTCAGCCCAATCGCGAGAAACTACCATGGATGAGAGTGTCATATCGCAACTGTAGCTGCAGGCGTAATCAGGCTACAGATAACGAAGGTAATGAAGTGTAGGCTTCGATGAGGCTTCGGCAATCAAAAGATATGTAGGCGCGGGCGTCCACGCCCGTGCTGCATTCGCTAAAATCCGCGAGCTCCGACCTCACGCTGTCGCCGATTTTCCCTGGGTGCGGTACCAGTCGATGGTGCGGCGCAGACCTTCTTCGAAGTTCACTTGGGGCTTGTATCCCAGATGTTTTTCCGCGCGCGACAGATCGGCCAGCGAGTGCTTCACGTCTCCCGCGCGCTCGGGGCCATGTTTTACCTCGCCGGGATATCCGGTGAGTTTTTTCAGCACGCGAAACATCTCGTTCAAATCAATTCGCGTGCCCGTCGCCACATTGAATACGCGCCCTGCCACCCCGCTGGCGGGCGCTTTGCAGGCCAGCAGATTTGCGTGCACCACGTTTTCCACGTACGTGAAATCACGGCTTTGCGTGCCATCGCCGAAGATCGTCGGCTGCTCTCCTTTGAGCATCTGTGTAATGAATTTCGCCAGCACGCCCGAGTACGGCGACGTGGGATCCTGGCGCGGTCCAAAGATATTGAAATAGCGCAGAGCGACCGTCTCCAGTCCGTAGCAGCGGAAAAAAGATGCCATGTAATACTCACTGGCCAACTTCGCCACGGCGTAGGGCGAAATTGGATTGGGAGACATATCTTCGCGCTTGGGCAGCGTGGGCGTATCGCCGTACGCCGAAGATGAAGCCGCGTAGACCACACGCTTCACTTTTGCATCGCGGGCTGCGACCAGCAGGTTAACGGTTCCGTCGACGTTGGCCTGATTGCTCTCCAGTGGATTCAGTACCGATCGCGGCACAGAGGGGATGGCCGCTTCATGCAAAACATAATCGACGCCCCGGCACGCCGACTGCATCGCCTCAAGATCAAGCAAGTCAGCCTCGCGAACGTCGATGCGATCCAGCAGTTCGGCGACGTTATTCCGTTTTCCGGTGGAAAAATTATCGACTCCGCGAACGTTGTCCCCCTGCGCCAAGACCGCGCGCGCCAGCGACGACCCAATGAATCCTGCAATTCCGGTAATAAGATAAGTTGCCATAGATAGTTAAATCATAACGGATGGGGGTTGATTGAGAAACGGAACGTCGGTAATGGTCAGTCGAGCTACACCTGATGACTTTCCACCGCAGTGCGAATTTCTTTCCACAACTCTTCGTGCCCGGTGGCGCTTTTGGCGGAGAAAGGGACAATCCGCGCCTGAGGAAACTCCTGATTGAGAGTTTGCAAAGAGTTGCGCAATTGATTTCCCGACAGCTTGTCACTTTTTGTGCCAACGATCAGGAATGGCCGACCGGTAAAAGTGAGAAAGTCGAGCAGCGCCTTGTCGCTTTCCTGCGGAGGCACGTTGACATCTACCAGCACCAGGCACAGCGCCAGCGAGCGCCGCTGTTCCAAGTAAGGTTCGATGAAGGTGTGCCACTGGCTGGAAATCTCGCGTGAGATTTTGGCATAGCCGTAACCGGGCAAATCGGTGAAAATTAATTCCGGGCGCGGCTTTCCCGCCCAGCGCAGCTCGAAAAAATTGATGCTTCGCGTGCGGCCAGGCGTTGAGCTGGTTTTGGCCAGCTTCTTGCCCACCAGAGAATTAATCACACTCGATTTGCCTACGTTCGAACGGCCCAAAAACGCGACCTCGGGAAGAGTGGGAGCAGGAAAGCGGCTGGCGTCCATCGCCGACATCATGAATCGAGCCAACACGCGCATGACTTCAGTGTGCAGTTTCGCTGCGCAAGTTGCAAGCGGCGGCAGCGAACAGAGGGTCAGTGTTCCTTGAGTGCGCTTGGAAGCGCGTTATTCTTCGTCTTGATCGCGAGGCGCTTTCACAGGCCACAGCTTACCAAGCACGTATACGAAAACGCCGACGCCCAGCAGCAACATCCCGACCTTTGGGTCGCGGCCGACTGGAACTCCGAGGATCAATATTCCTAGCATGATTGGCAGAAACACATTTCGTCTGGACGACATCCGTCTCCGGCGAAACTTCAGCGGTACAAACTATCCCAACCCTAGCGGCCGCTTATTATCGACATCTGCTTCGCGGATGGGCCTTAGCTTATGCCACAGAAAAAGAATCCCCGCCACTACCACTCCGATTCCGACACTGATCAGGAAAAACCATCGATAAGCGGGGAATGCAATCAGAACGATTGCCACCACTGCGATGGCAACAATTAAACCAGTCGCTCCCCTGAATCGCGATGTGGGTTCCGATGTATGAAAACTGGGCTCCATACAAACGTCCGGTACACATGTCGCCTGCTAGGTCTGGGTTTGCTGGCAAGCTGGAGACGCGGGGCCAGCAAGAGACGTTGCAAGCAACGTCTCTACAGAGCTTACCGGCGAAATTGCTTGCTCAACGTTAGCGCCTGCTGCTGATATGACGAGCCAATCTGCAAGCCATAAATTTTTTCTGGCTTGGCAAGCAGCGGCATATATGTGAGCCGTCCGACGAACTGCTCGTGCTCGATCAGGAACGGCACTTCATGCGCTCGAACTTCGAGCACGGCTCGCGTCCCTTTGATGTCGCTGGCTCCGTATCCAAATCCGGGATCAAAAAAACCTGCATAGTGAATGCGGAATTCGCCGACCGAAGGATCGAACGGTACCATCTCCGCCGCGAACTCCGGAGGAACGCGGACCCGTTCCTTAGAGGCCAAAATGTAGAAATCGCCAGGTTCGAGAATTACGCGCTGATTAGCGCTTTGCCGCCGGGCTTCCCAGAATTCCTCCGGCGCGTAGTAATTTATGCGATCCAATTCGATCGCGGGAGCGTGCTTTCGCGCCTTGTAAGCAATTACCTCGTCGGGCGATGAGCCTTCGAGATTCACGGTGATTCTCAGGCCTCGATCTACCGACGCCTTGACTGGATTTTCCTCGTCCATGTAAATGAGCTGTTGTTCTTCATCCAGGCGGCGAATCCGGTTGTCGGACGATACAGGATTGCCGCGTACAAAGCGCAGTTGATTCAGTCGCATGCCCGCCCTTACGGCAACGGTGAAAGTTCGAGAAACAATTTCCGCGTAGAGCCTGCCTTTATAACCCGGCGGCACGCGCTCGAATTCCACGCCATCGTCGGTGATCAGACGAATGAAAACGTCCAGGCGCCCAGTCGTACTTTTGGGATTCGCTTTACCGGAAATGTCGCGCGGCAGGTCGAGTTCTTCAACCAGGGGAACAATGTAAACGCATCCCTTTTCGAATACCGCCGCGCTGGTGAGGTCGACACGAGCCATGCGAAGGTCTTTAACTTTGGCTTCGACTTTGCCTCCGGGACCGGGCAGAAAACTTGCCTGCACACGATGCGCGATGTCACCAAGGCGCAGATCGAGGCTCGCCGGCTGAATCTGTTCTTCGGTGATGGCGCGGTTGCCGATGATTCGTCCCTTGGCAATCAATTCCCGAATAGCCTGCGATGGAAGTATGCCGGTGGTGCGCTCTTCGCTCGCAGTTGACATCTCCGGAAACAACCCGACTTCTCCGTTCCTCAAGTCGGAACTGGACATGGTTCAAGACTCCTGTCGTCGTTTGATGATCCCTGAAAGGCGGCATGGCCGCGCGACTCATTCTATCCCGGTTTTATGGTGAGCGTGGCTTGCGATCGGAATCGGGAAGGGATCGAGTTCAGTCGTGCCGCAAGAGCGAAAAAATGAACCGGGCTTTAGCCCTGAGGGAGTTCGCCCTACGTCATCTCTGCAACCGCTTCAGACTGGATAGTACGCCCCACTTAGCCCATCTCGCCAGCAAAAATTGCTAGCGGACCACTGATTGTGAGTGTAATGGCGATGTTGCGCCAATTGACAACCGCCCTATACTAAATAGTGGCGGCAGTGGAGCCCCCCACCCATTCGCCTACCCAGGGAACCCCAGCTGATTGGAGACTAGCCATGCACCGATTCAAAGCCCTCGCAGCTATCACATTGACCTTTGCCGCTCTTGTCACGCCTGCCTTCGCCGCCAAAGAAAAGGTTTTGTTCAGCTTCAGTTATTACGGCGCGGATGGTGCGAGCCCAAACGGAATAATCTCTGACGCCTCCGGAAACCTGTACGGCAGCACCTTTGACGGCGGCGCCGAAGGGGATGGGGTAGTGTTCGAACTGACGCCTGAGGCAGACGGCAAATGGTCCCAAAAAGTGCTGTACAATTTCTGTTCGGAGAAGGACTGCCTGGGGGGAGATGGCGCTGAAGGAACTATGGCCGTGGACGCAGCCGGAAACCTGTATGGCACGACCACGCAAAACCCCAATTATCATGGCGGCAGCGCTTTCCAGTTGGCGCCAGAGGCAGACGGCACGTGGAAATTTACTGCATTGCACAACTTCTCCGGGGAAAACGGGGACGGGTGGTGGGCCAGCGGAGCCCTGGTCCTCGACCCCCAGGGGAACTTGTACGGCACGACGCAGTATGGCGGCAGTGTGAACAATACCTGCACAACCGGCTGCGGGATTGTCTTTCAGTTGAAGCCGGGTGCTGACGGCCGATGGAATGAGAGAGTGGTGCACAGGTTCAACGGAAAGGACGGATTCCAACCCGTCGGCGGTCTCACCATCGATGCAGCCGGGAACCTCTATGGCGCGGCGCTCTACGGTGGCACTGGCCCATGCGAGCCCTGGGGATGTGGCACCATCTTTGAGTTGACACCTGGCACAAATAACGCATGGACCTTTAAGACTCTTCATTTCTTCAACAGCAAAGACGGGTACTTTGCAATCTCGCCGCCCATTCTTGGCGGTGATGGCAATCTGTATGGCACAACCGACAATGGTGGCCTGGTGGTTGGTTTGGTCTACCAGCTTGTACCCGACCAGAAAGGCGAGTGGACAGAACGGGTGCTGCGCTACTTCTTCGGGCCGCAAAAGAGCGATAAGAGTGGCGTGATCATGGATGCAGCCGGGAACCTCTATGGAACCACCGCAGGAGGTGGCCGCTTTCAGGAATGTGAGAAGGGGGGCTGCGGCGCCGCCTATGAACTCAGTCCTGGCGCCGACGGAACCTGGGTCATCAATTGGCTTCACGGTTTCGGTGGCGGCACCGACGGAAAGTTCCCCGGAGGCTTGATTTTCGGGCCGGATGGAAACTTATATGGCTCGACCGAGGCCGGGGGCGCCCACAACGGCGGCTCTGTGTTTCAGATCATGCCGTAACTGTTGTAACCAGGCGATAGCGCTCAAAATCCCAATCGGAGAAGTAATTATCGGAGGAGGCATCCTTGGGGACACCCTGGCTCTAATCCGTCAAAACTCTCAACTTCCGGCTTACTGATGTGCCGTAGGCCCTTCGGCGGGAGGCGTTATCGGTGGAGCAATGGTTCGCCCACCCTCATTCTCTTCAGCCATGGGCTCGGGCAGTGGACGCTCGAGCGCGACGCTTAGCACCTGATCCATGGTGTCGACGAAGTGCATCTTCATGGCGGTACGCAGATTTTCGGGAACCTCAGCGAGATCTTTTTCGTTGTCCTGCGGCAGAATGACTTCGAATAGGCCGGCCCGATGTGCTGCTAACAGTTTTTCTTTTAGTCCGCCGATTGGCAATACTTTGCCGCGCAGCGTAATTTCACCGGTCATGGCCAGATCGCGGCGAACCGGAATCTTGCTTAGAGCGCTTGAAATCGCTGTCGCAATGGTAATTCCGGCGGATGGCCCATCCTTGGGAATCGCGCCTTCCGGCACGTGCACGTGAATATCGATATTGCGGTAGAAGTCGCGGGCTAAGCCCAGGCGGCCAGCGCGCGAACGCACGTACGACATCGCAGCTTGCGCTGACTCCTGCATCACGTCGCCCAGTTTTCCGGTCAAGGTGAGCTTGCCCTTGCCATCCACGACGGTGGCTTCCGTGCTCAAAATCGAGCCGCCGACTTCGGTCCACGCCAAGCCGGTAACCAGTCCGACTTCGCTGCGCTCGTGGGCCAGGGTGTCGCGGAACTTGATGACGCCCAAATAATCATTCACGTTGTTCTGCGCAATCGCGATGTTGTACTCGGCGCCCTCTTTAACCACTTTGCGCGCGACCTTGCGGCAGACGTTGCCGATTTCGCGTTCCAGATTGCGTACCCCAGCCTCACGCGTGTACGAGCGGATCAGCGAGGATATGGCCTCATCGGAAAACTTGATGTTCTTATCGGTGAGCCCGGCTTGCGCCATCTGCTTCTTCACCAAGAACTGCTTCGCGATCTCGACCTTTTCCTGCTCCGTGTAGCCGTGCAGACGCAGCACTTCCATGCGGTCCTGCAGCGCGGGAGGGATGGTGTGGATCACGTTGGCGGTGGCAATAAAAAAGACCTGCGAGAGGTCATATTCCACATCGAGATAATGATCCACGAACATAAAATTCTGCTCGGGATCGAGGACCTCGAGCAGCGCCGCAGAGGGATCGCCGCGGAAATCCATGGACATCTTGTCGACTTCGTCGAGCATGAAGACAGGATTTTTTGTCCCGGCCTTCTTCATCATCTGAATGATCTGTCCCGGCAAGGCGCCGATGTAGGTGCGGCGATGTCCGCGAATTTCGGCCTCGTCGCGAACTCCGCCGAGCGACATACGAACGAACTTGCGTCCGGTGGCTTTGGCAATCGACATTCCCAGCGAGGTCTTGCCAACGCCCGGAGGTCCGACGAAACAGAGAATCGAGCCTTTGGGATTCTTCACTAATTGACGGACGGCGAGGAATTCGAGAATGCGCTCCTTGATTTTCTCCAAGCCATAATGATCTTCGTTGAGAACCTTCTCGGCGCGACTGATATTGCGGATTTCTTTGGAGCGCTTCTTCCACGGCACGGCCAGCAGCCAATCCAGATAATTGCGCGAAACCGTGGATTCAGCCGACATGGGCGGCATGGCTTCCAGTTTTTTCAGTTCCTGTATAGCTTTGTCGCGTACGTCCTTTGACATGCCGGCAGCGTCGATCTTCTTTTTGAGTTCGTCAAATTCGCTTTTTTCGCCGCGGCCCAATTCCTTCTGGATGGCTTTGATCTTTTCGTTGAGGTAATACTCTTTTTGCGCCCGCTCCATTTGCCGCTTCACCCGCGACTGGATGGTGCGATCCATATTCAGCTTTTCAATTTCGATATCGAGCACGTCCCCGATGCGGCTCAGGCGTTCGGCGGGATCAAAAATCTCCAGCAATTCCTGCTTTTCTTCGATCGAAAGCTGCAGGTTGGCGGCGATGGTGTCGGTGAGCTTGGCGGGATCTTCCATGCGCACTGCAGCAATCATGGTTTCGTAATTCAGCGACTGGCAAAGCTTCACGTACTGTTCGAACAAGCCAGTGACGCGCTGCATGCCCGCTTCGATCTGCGGATTGGTCTCAGTGGCGTACCGGGCGAGACGAACGGAAGCCTGCATGAAGCCTTCGCTTTCGACCACCTGCAGAATCTTGCCGCGCTCAATGCCCTCGACCAGAACCTTGATGTTGCCGTCAGGCAGCTTGAGACTCTGGACGATATTGACGACTGTGCCCACCTGATAAATTTCGTTGGGCTTGGGCTCGTCCATGCTGGCGTCGTGCTGGGTGGCCAGAAAGATCTTTTTGTCCGAGGCCAGCGCTTCTTCGAGCGCGCGCACACTGGACTCACGCCCCACCACGAACGGCGTCATCATGTAGGGGAAGATGACCACATCCCGTATGGGCATCATGGGCAACTTTTTAGTTTCGAATTTTTCTTTGGATGTGGTCACTGAGTCTCCCAAGCTGCTTTTAGCTATTAGCTCTTGGCCTTTAGCTGCTACTTCGTTTTGTCGGCGGTGTCGTGCATGAGCTAAAGGCTAAGAGCTAATAGCCAAGAGCTTCTTATCCCGCCTTTTCCATCATTGCAAACGA
>Ga0182015_10004943_pt1 | contig 14091 bp, 8 predicted proteins | sample 712P3MmetaG_FD_120478 | JGI IMG/M metagenome (GOLD analysis project Ga0182015, IMG submission 120478) | Permafrost microbial communities from Stordalen Mire, Sweden - 712P3M metaG | ecosystem: Environmental > Terrestrial > Soil > Wetlands > Permafrost | place: Sweden: Stordalen | collected...
CTCATTTCTCGGGCTCATCGGCTTGATCGCGCTGCAAGGTCTCGACGGATTTCTCTATTCGGTGGGCGGTTTCGTTGCCTTCGTGACCATTCTCCTGATAGTTGCAGAACCACTGCGCAACACCGGGAAGTACACGATGGGCGACGTATTGGCGTACCGGTTGCGGCCGCGTCCCGTGCGCGCTTTGGCTGCGCTGAGCACACTGACCGTAGCCACGTTCTACATGATTGCGCAGATGGTCGGCGCAGGTGCGCTGGTCACGCTGCTCCTTGCAGACTCCGGCATCAGCTATAACGTGGCCGTCATCGGGGTGGGCGCTCTGATGATGGTCTATGTGATTTTCGGCGGCATGTTAGCAACAACCTGGGTTCAGATCGTCAAGGCTATGCTGCTTTCGGCATGCACGCTCATTCTGACCCTGCTTGTGCTGCGACACTTTCATTTCCATCTCATCGAGTTCTTCGCCGCCGCCAGTCAAGTCACACACCACCAGCAAGGACAACCGGTCGTGAGTGATTTCCTTCGGCCTGGATTGCACTACAAACTCCCTAACGGCCCTCTCGATTTAATTTCCCTGAGCCTGATCTTCGCTTTCGGAACCGCGGGCCTGCCCCACATTCTGGTGAAGTTCTATACCGTTCCCGACGCAAAAACGGCGCGCCACAGCGTGGTGTGGGCCATGATTTTGATTGGCAGCTTCTATGTGATGACCTCGATTCTTGGCCTCGGTGCGGCCGTTCTGCTCGGCCCCGATTACATCGTCACCCACGGTGGAACAAACATGGCGGGCCCAATGCTCGCACACGCCTTGGCCGGAAATCTTTTTCTGGCGATCGTATCGACCGTTGCGTTCGCCACCATCCTGGCAGTCGTTTCTGGACTCATGATCAGCGCCTCAACTTCCTTTGCCCATGATTTCTGGACGAACGTGATTCATCGCGGAGTAGAACGACAACCCGGTGAAAGCGTGCTGGTAGCGCGGATCGCGGCGCTCGCTGTTGGCGCCATCTCGATTCTGGTCGCGATCGCCCTGGGGCCGGCGTCGAATGTCCTGATTCTAGCGACCTTTGGAATGGCGGTGGCAGCCTCAGCGAATTTTCCCGCGCTGGCCCTCTCGATCTTCTGGCGCCGATTCAATACGGCCGGAGCAGTCGCAGGCCTGACACTTGGCCTGTTGGCCACCATCGTCCTGATCGTGGCCGGGCCGAACGTCATGGGGATAGATCCGCCGGGAGCAACCGGCGCAGCGCGCCATCTCATCCAGGCCAGACCGTGGTTCCCATTGGAAAATGTAGGCATCGTTACCGTGCCGCTGGGTTTTCTGGCGGCGATCATGGGAACTCTGCTCAGCAGGGAAGTCCAAGCGGAAACCAAATTCAACGAGCTAATGGTGCGGGCCAACATCGGATTGGGTGCGGAATAAGCCGCGCCTCACTGCAACTCCCGGACTTCACAAATTCCCTGCCCTCATTTGCTGGCTGAGGTACTCCGCTTGCCGCAGCGCCAAAGCCACGATCGTCAACGTGGGATTCGCCGCGCCGGCCGTAGTCAGGACGCTGCCGTCGGAGATGAACAGGTTGTTGATGTCGTGAGTTTGGCCCCAAGCGTTGGTTACACCGTCGCGCGGGTCGGCGCTCATGCGGGCCGTGCACAAGTTGTGCGTCGCCGGGGGAGTCGGTCCAAGCACCACTCGTTTCGCGTCGATCGCTTCATACATCCGAGACATCTGCAGCTGTGCGTGTTTGCGCATGGCTTGGTCGTTGGCGTGTTCATCCACATGGACGTTCGCCACCGGAAGACCGTAGGCATCTTTGACCTCGGAGTTCAAGGTGATCCGGTTGCCGGAGCGCGGCAGATCTTCGCCGTTGATGAACATGCCGGCAAGATTGCGGTAGTTTTCGATGACCCACGCGAAGTCGCGGCCCCAACCGTACGGCAGACCTACAAGAGGCAGAGTGGGCAGATCGAGCGTGACGAGTTCGATCCGATACCCTCCCACAAATCCGCGGTGCGGATCGTTGATCGCTTCGTCTTCGACGACGCCAGCCAGCGTGGCTCCGCGCCAGGAGTAGACGGGCTTGTCGAATATCCCCCACACAAAGCCGGTGATCTGGTGACAGTAGTTCCGCCCCACCTGATCGGAAGAATTGCCGAGGCCGTGCGGAAACTTGGGCGACGTTGAGAGCAACAACAAGCGTGCAGTCTCGATGGCGTTGCCTGCGACGCAGATGACACGCGCCTTTTGCCGCTGCTCCTGGCCCTGACTATCCCGGTAGATCACGGCGTTGACGCGTCCGTCAGCCCCGTGTTCAATGCGGGTGGCCGTGGATTCAACTCGCAGGTCCAGATTGCCGGTAGCTTCCGCGTCGGGGATTTCAGTGTAAAGCGTGCTCCATTTTGCGCCCATCTTGCATCCTTGCACGCAAAATCCTTGCTGGATGCAGAAACCGCGTCCGTCGTAGGAGCGCGAATTGATGGCCATGTGGCCGGTGTGCACCTTCTTGTACCCGAGCCTTTTCGCGCCCGCGTACATGACCTTGAAGTTATTGGAAGCTGGGAGGCCGGGCATGCCATTGCGGCGCGTCACGCCCAGCCGCTGCTCGGCAACGATATAGTACTTTTCCAGTTCCTTGTAGGAGATCGGCCAGTCGATCAGCGACGTGTCCGCAATGTTGCCGTAGGTAGTCTTGGCGCATAACTCCCAAGGCTGAAGGCGAGGCGCGGACGCCGTCCAATGAACCGTCGTGCCGCCAACCGTTTTGCAGTGCCAGACTGGCAACGTCGGAAAGTCGCGCGCGACGCCCCAATTGCCGCTCTGGGTGCGGGCATCGAGCCATGTCAGCTGACCAAAGGCTTCCCCGGGAACTTGCGAAAACGTATCGAGCGACTGACGTTTTCCGGCCTCAAGCAGCACCACCTTAATGCCACGCCGGGTCAGTTCATGCGCCAGTGTGCCGCCACCGGCGCCAGAGCCGACCACTACAACTGCGCTATCGTCTTTGAGATCGATTTTCGCCATGCTGAAATTTCGGACCAACTGCTTATCACATCGGCAATGGGCCGCTGTCCTCGAGCGGCACCTCCGGCAACCAGCGCAGAGTGTTGAATCCTCGCTCCACATAGCCGCCCTTGGAAAAAGCCTCGCCTTCATAGCCGAAGTAGGCGTAGGCGATGGAACTGGCGTAGAGAACCTGCAATGTCTTCAAACGCATCGCCTGAAAAAATTCCGAAGACTCGACTCTCTTCAGAGCGGCAACGCGGTCCACTTCCGCAGCTTTTACAAACTCCGCGCCGAGCCGGCCGAAGCCTTCTCTGAACACCTTCCGAATGTTCCCATCCTTGGCAGCATCCGAGTCCACGGCTTGAACGACGAGCGCGTAAGCCGCATCGTCAAGTTTGTCATGTGGCGCGATGGTGCGAGCTACCGACATGAGCGTGGCCGCCTCAGAACTCGTGAAGACCGTCAGATCCACTGCCCACGCCCGCCCCGGCGCAATCAGCGCCAGCGGACTTCCTGCGACGATCAAACCCGTCAACAGGCCAGTCGTCGTCTTGAGAAACTCACGGCGGCGTATGGTTGCTTCGTCCATCGGTAATCCTTATGCTGCAGTGACGCGGCGGTTCTACAACGGCTATTCTCAACGATAGTTTGGAGGATGGACCGACTGATCCATTCCCATGCACTTCTGTCCGCCCTTGGCCACCTTGACGCTGATCAGCCGGGGATCGGGCGCGGCAAACGCCGCTCTTAGCGCGGGCTCAAGCTCTTCCGGTCGATCCACCTCTTGTGCGGCCATGCCGTATCCTTGGGCAATCTTCACCACATCAATGCCGGGGATATCCATACCGGGAACGTTCCGGCCAACTTGGGTGAAATCGCAAAACCCTTTTAAAGCGGAGTAGTCCGAGTTACACAACACGATCACAATCACAGGCGCCTTTTGTTGAACCGCGCTCCACAGCGCCTGAATCGAGTACTGGATCGAACCGTCGCCGATCGGACACACGACTCGCCGGTCCTGATGCGCCATTTGCAGGCCGACCGCCGCCGGCAAACCGAATCCCAACACGCCATTCGGTACAGAGTAGAACGAAGCCGGCTCATCCAAAATCAGATAACGGTCAAGGTCGCCTTTCGACGATGGACACTCCTCGGCGATGATCGCGTTGCGCGGCATGACTTTGTTCAGCATGGCGAACAACAGCGCCGGAGTGATGGGATGCTCTGAGGTTGGTTCCGGGGGCGGAACCAACCTTCTCATCTGACATTTCCTCGCTTTGCTGTGCGCGCGAATGTATTCCGCGGATGCGGCGACGTTGCCCACGATGCTCGTTCCGGCGAGGGCCGCAGCAGCGTCGAGCGGCGAATTCGTGAGTTGGAAAAGCTTGGTTCCTGGTTTGATGGGATGACCCGGCACGTGCGCGTAATAAAGAAAAATCCGCGCGCCTAGTACAACCACGACATCATGCTTGGCCAACTGATCCGCGAGCGGCTGCTGGGCGGGCAGCAAGCCTCCGCAAAACTGCGGGTGACCGCGAGGAAACGTCCAGCGCGGAGGAATCGGCTCCTGATAGACATCGGCGTTGAGATGCTCCGCCAGGGCGATGACTTCACGCCACCCGCGATCTTCTTCGATCTGAGAACCGGCGATCAGTGCGGGGTTCTGACTCGAATCCAGCGCGCTTACGACCTCGTCGAGTGCAGCCGAATCAGGCAGAACCTTCCGTCCGACTCGGTGGGCAGCAACCGGCTCGCATTCGTGAGTCCAGTCGTCCATCGGAATCGAGATGAATACCGGTCCCATCGGAGGCTGCATCGCAAGGTGGTAGCCACGTGCAATCGCGCCGGGGACGTCTTCCGCGCGCAACGGTTCGCAGGCCCACTTCACGTAGGGCCTCACCGTCTCCGCAGCGCGGCTGGTGAGAAACGGATCGGCCATAAGATGCCGGCGATCCTGCTGGCCCGCAGTAATCACCAGCGGAACGTGCATGTACCATGCATCTTGAATCGCAGAGAGGCCGTTACCCGTGCTTGCAATGGAATGCAAGTTCACGAATACAGCGTCTCCCTTTGCCAGAGAATAACCCAGTGCCATGCCTGTCGCCGCGCGCTCGTGCAGTCCGAGGACATACTTGAAATCAGGGGGCAGGTCGCACAGAAAAGGTAACTCGGTCGAACCCGGGTTGCCGAACATCACCGTCATCCCCAGGTTACGTAGTATTTCGTAAGTCACTTCGCGTACCGTGCTCACGGTCCACCCCAGCTCCCACTTGAGTTGTGGAGAGTTATACCACTTCATTCCGATGTGCCGTCAAAATCCTCTCCGCGGTGGTTTGGTTGAATCACCTTTCGCGTAACCGGCTGCTGTCGTGGAGGTCGATATGGATTTCTACCGGATTCTTGTCCCGTCAACCTTGAAGCGGAACAAGACATACAGCTTTTGGCGCAGGTCCTGACCGTTATGGAATCCGGCCCCGCGCTCGATTTGATTCGCGGTGAAGTAGAGGTACCCGTCGGCCGCCAGTGACAGCGTATCGGGCCATAGCACGCGCGGATCGTGGACCAGTGTCTCGATCGTGTCCGTCGTATTCCATCTACGAATAGCGTCGTGTTCGTAGTCGCTGAGATAGACGCGCCCCTGCGCATCGGACTCGAGACCGTCGCCGCCTCCGCCTTTCTCGCCAAGATCCTTCACGGTTGCTGCAACCTCGGCGTCAGACTTGGTCCGGTCGGAAAGCGCGTCAATGCTCACGCTGTAGAGATGCCGGCTAGTCAGCGGACAATAGTAGAGTGTCTTGCCGTCCGGGCTGATAGCGATTCCATCAGCGCCAACCGCGAATTTCGAGGGCGGTTGTCCCGGCAGCCGCAGTTCCAGGATTTCTCCTTCGACGACCGGAACAAAAGCGGAGTCAGCCTTGGTCGAAGGATGATCGTTGAGGCGCCGCCAGCTTTTTCCGGATGCAAGGTCGACAACAATAATGGCGTTCGCCCCGGTTGAAGCGGAATCCGTAATGAATGCCATCCCCTCAGCGCCGCGATGCAAATCGAACCGGACGTCATTCAAATACGTCGTCGGCAGTGCCACGTCCGCGGGGAAGATGATTTTCTTGACGATCTGGTTGGTGTTGAGATCGACTGCGATCAACTTCGGGCCACCCGGCTTAACCGGGCCGAACGCGATGCTGCTGGTGTCGAGGATCCACAAGCAGTTTCCGGTAGGGTCAACGACCACACTCTGCACCGAGACTAGCTTGTTGGACGGATCATCGCCGTCCGTGAAGCGATTGATATCTGCGTTCGGGTAGGGGATCGTCTTGCCATCTTTCACTTCCGCAACGGTGTACTCGACGTTGTCACCCCATTTGGGGAAGTTCACGAAGATTCGGCCGTTGTTCGCGACCGTGACGCCGGTTGGCATTGGGCCGCCAAAAGTTGCGACCACCTCCAGTTGGCCGATGATGCGATCCTTTGCAAGCTCCTGAGACCAGCCCATTACCGAAAGAGAAGAGAGAAGCATCAAAGTCGTGAGCCGTTGCACCGTTTGCCGTTTCATGGAAGAAGACTAGCAAGAATAAACCTCACTGTGGAGTGAAATCGCGGCGCGTTTGCTATCATGCGACCGCATGGACGCTACTAGGCGCTACGAAAATACGCTGGTCGCAATTCTGTTTTTTACCTGGGGCACGGTCTTTCTCGACCGCATGTCGCAACTCTATCTCGCCCCCTACTTTGCTCCCGAATTTCATCTCAGTCGCGAACAGATCGGAACATTGGCTTCGATTCTGGCAATCACCTGGGCGGCCTCGACTTTCTTTTTCGGCGCTCTGTCAGACCGCGTAGGCCGGAGGCCAGTTTTGATCCCCGCAGTGTTCGCCTTCTCCGCCTTGTCGTGGATATCGGGCTTGGCGCATAGCTACCATCAACTGCTGTTAATCCGGGCCCTGATGGGTATTGCGGAAGGACCGACCTGGTCGATCATGACGGCCCTAATCGAAGAGTCGTCGCAGGTCAAGCGGCGCGGCCGAAACATCGGACTTGTGGTAAGTGCCGCTGCCCTGGTCGGTTTGGCAATTGCTCCAGTATTGACGACGCAGGTGGCCACCCACTGGGGTTGGAGGTCGGCGTTTTTTGTTGCGGGCATTCCAGGATTGCTGGCCGGTTGCTTGATCTGGAAATACGTGAGAGAGCCCGCGCTGAACGGCGGCGCAATCCACCGCAAGCCATCGCTATCTGAATATTTTTCAATTTTCCGCTATCGCAACATCTGGTTATGTTGTTTGGGCGCGAGTGGGTTCATGTCGTGGTTGTTCGCGTTGAACGTATTCGCGCCCCTCTACATTACCGAAGTGGCGCATCAACTTCCGACGACTGCCGGCTTCTTGTTAGGCGCGAGCGGATTAGGCAGCTTTTTTCTGGGCTTTCTTCTGCCTTCCCTTTCCGATCGAGTCGGGCGCAAACCGGTTTTGCTGCTGATGGCAGCTTTGTCCGCGGTTGTTCCCCTCGCTTTTCTTGTTCCGGTGCTGTATGTGTATCCGCTCTTGCTGGCGGCCATAGTCTTCGCCGCCAATACCGGTCAAGGCATTGCGAGCCTCGTGATGGTGTTGGTTCCGACCGAGAGCGTCCCGCCACAATTCCGGGCGACATCCATCGGCCTTACAACTCTCGTCGGTGAAATCATGGGTGCCACCGGGGCGCCGCTCCTGGCCGGCGCGCTGGCGGAAAGACACGGCCTCGGCCTGACTATGTGGTTGGCCGCGGGTGGAAGCGCGTTGCTGTTTCTGGCAGCCTTGTTTTTGCGGGAGCCTGGACGTAACTCAAATACGTCGCCCGTTATTGGCCAGAACTCATATTGAACGCAGCGGTGGGTGACCAAACTATGCGATCTTTTTGCCGGCGGGTTGCGCTAACGCGCCGCGTATCGAATCCAAGAATCCACGCACAGTTACGGAATCCTCGCCTTTTCTCCAGGCCGCATAGACTTCGATCTTTGCCTCCGGTTCATTCAGACGGACCGAGGCCAACTCCAGACCGGAGATAGAGTGATTCAATATTGCGCTTGGGCCAACGAAAATCGCTTTCCCCGACGCCACCATGATCGCCGCAGCTTCCTCGTGAGCTTCCACGTGAGTCACCACGACATGAGGCGCGAACCCTTGCCGGTTGAACATGCCCATCATCTTGTCCTGAAGTCCCGAAAGCCTGCGGTTGAAACCGATTAGCGGCTCCTCGGCGATATCTCGCAGGCGGACAGACCGGCGCTTTGCCAGACGGTGGCTCTTGGGGAGAATCACGACAAATCCCTCCTCGTAAAGGGCATCGCAATCCAGGTTCAACTCATCGACCGGGGGGCGCAGAAAACCAACATCAATTTCCTGCCGGCGCAGAGCCTCGTTCTGAAAACTGGAAAAAATGTCGCGACATTCCAACTCGACCGCCGGAAATCGGCGGCGATGTTCGAACACGACTTTACTGACGATGCCGCCCAATCCCGAAGACAGGCCAATGCGCACAGTACCGACTCCCCCTTTCTGAGTATGGCGGGCAACGTCGGCGGCATGACCCGCCTGCACGATGAGTTTGCGCGCTTCTTCGAGAAAAGCCTGGCCGGCATTGGTCAGTTCGACTTTGCGTTTATCGCGAACCAACAGCGTGACGCCGAGATCGTCTTCCAGTTGACGGATCTGACGGCTGAGAGGCGGCTGGGCCAGATGTAACTGGTGCGCTGCCTGGCGGAAGTTCAGGCATTCAGCCACCGCGACGAAATATCGGGCGTGACGCAGTTCCACGCAGGCATTGTACACTTCCGGGCAACATCCCCTACCTTGCCCAGGGCCGCTGCAATGCTGGTTCGAGGCGCATTTTCCACTGATACCGCAGAGGTATCACTCCACGTGCGAAAGATGTATTGGACAGGTTTCCATTTTCACACCATCCTCTGCGGCAAGGAGCGAGCGGGTGGTGGGCCCGCAATATGCTATGTGAGCAGCTCGCGCTCCGATGATCGCTCTCGCAGAAGTCGAGCAAGCCGGCTACGAAGCCGGAAAGAGGCCACTGGATTCAGAGAGGAATACAGGAATGAAAGTCGGTCGAGTGTTGATTCTGTGCGTTGTGTTGATGCTAACCCTGCAGTTGGCGCCGCATGCTTTTGGACAAGCCACGATCAGCTTTGCACAACTGAATGGGACCGTCCATGACCCTAGTGGCCGGCTTGTGGTCGGTGCGGCTGTGGCCTTGCGCGACTTGAGCACAAACCACGTGTACAGTACGGTCAGCAACGCGTCTGGCTACTACGTCGCGCCAAGTCTTCTACCCGGACAGTATGAACTGTCGGTTCAATACTCCGGTTTCGCCAAATACCTGCAAACCGGGATAACGCTAACCGTGGGGCAGACCGCAACTTTCGACGTTTCCTTGCAGGTAGCGTCCGCCGCAGAGGTGGTCACGGTCAGCACGGAGGCGCCGGTCGTGGAACCCACCCGCAGCGAAATCAGCCAAGTGATCGACACCCATGAGATCCAAGCCCTGCCCACTTCGACGCGCCAGTTCGTGGACTTTGCTTTGTTGACTCCCGGGGTCGCGACCGGAAGAACGAGCCTGCAATCTACCTTCACGGAGCCGGAGGTCACTCGCATTTCCTTCGGTGGTATGCGTGACTTGAGCAATGCCGTGACCGTAGATGGAGCCGATTACATCAACGAGGCTACGGGTTCGCAGCGGGCTACACCCTCTCAAGAAGCGGTTAGCGAATTCCGCGTCGTGAACAACAGTTTCGGAACGGAGTACGGCCGGGCGCTCGGCGGGATCGTCAACGTCGTTACCAAGACGGGCACGAACAATCTGCACGGGTCGGCTTACGGGTACCTGCAAAACCATGTTGCAAACTCTAACTCCCTGTTGACAGTAGCTCCGTATGACGCCTATCGCCGCGGTCAATTCGGAGGAACACTGGGCGGCCCCATTCGCAAAGACAAGACTTTCTTCTTCATGAACTACGAAGGCCAGCGCTTCGCGGAATCACCCACCTACCCATTCACCCTGGTCGGGAATAGTTCGGGCACCATCCCTGACAATCTGCCTCTCGTCAATGCGGCCAAGGCAGCCCTGGGATTGCCTCCCGAGAATCTGAATATTCTGAAGACTCTTGATAACGACAACGGGTTTGCCCGGCTCGATCATCAATTTAATGCTAACAATCACCTCTCGATTCACTATGGCGTTGTCGATGCACGAGACTTGAATGTACTCGTGGGTGACACCCTCGACGGGGGTGGAATCGGAGCTCCGAGCAGCGGGCACAACACATTTTTGCGCGATCAGACATTGGTTGGTTCGGTGAACACTTTACTTAAACCGGAATTGGTCAATAACGTTCTGCTGCAGTACGGACGGCGTCACTACAACTTCCCAGGGGTTACCGGTCAGCCCAATCTGGATATTCCGAACACGCTTTTGTTCGGACACAATTTCGGGACTTTCGATGCCACCGACGAAAGCCGAGTGCAGGTTTCCGACAGCCTCGCCTGGATCAAAGGCAACCACTACCTGAAATTTGGCGCGGACGTCAATCACGTGTGGGATTTCGTAATCTGGCCTGGATTTACGCCGATGCGCATTGTTGTGCCGGGGTTCAACTGTCTGGTGGACTTTGCCCGCTATGTAGACGAGACTGCAGTAGTGCCGGAAAACCCCGCCGACGGACCCTGTCCGACGTCGGCCTACCCCTTCTTCTCCGGCAGCGATACGGGGCAGAATCCAAACGATCAACCTCTCAATGGCGTGCCCATCGTGTTTTGGGGCGCTCCCGTGGGAACGGGGCCAATCACCCCCGGCAGCCTGCCTCCGGTGATTCCAACCGGCGGGGGAGCGTGGCCCAACGCTTACGTCGATCCGCTGGACTATAACGTGAATATCAACCACAGCTATATTGGCGGTTATGTCCAGGACCAGTGGAAGCTCGCTCCCAAGTTCACCGTCAACTACGGCCTGCGCTACGATTTCGAGGCTGGTTTAGTGAAGTATATAAATCACGATTACCATGGATTTCAACCTCGAATCGGATTTGCCTACGCACCGACCAAGACTACGGTGATTCGTTCCGGCTTCGGAGTCTTTGACGATCACTACAACATGACGTTCTTTTTTGTGACCTCCCCGCAACGGGAGGTCGTGATTCCCAACGCACCACAGCCTTGGGTGAGGGAGGGAAACTCCACCGCCACGTGGGTCCTGAACCAGTTAGGTTTCGATGCCCCGAACCCGGGAAACCTTGTGGGGGGTGTCCCTACGCCACTTCCGTATCCTGGTCCCACCCAGTACAACCCGACCAACCCGAACTGCGTACTCCCGGCGTCCAACATCGTCCCGACGCCCGCATGCGCGGCGTTGACGCTAGTCACTACCGGTCAAAATCCTCCCAACTTCAATACTGGTCCAGAAGGCACTTTTGTGACCAACAGCGGTGGCGGACTCGATCGCAATATGCGAACTGCTTACTCCGAGCAAGCCAGCCTGCAAATCGATCAGCAGGTCGGAAAAGGGCTCGTAGTGAGTGCCGGCTACCTCTTCCTCCGTGCTCACAAGCAGATCCGGCCTGAGAACTTAAATGTTTGCCCGTCTGCTGGATTCTCCAATTCCGCCACCATTTGCCCTCCCGCTTCCGCTATTCCGGGTCCGCCGATTACGCCGGATGGACCCTTTCCCAACAACATGCTTCCCGACGGGAAGGCCGCATTTAGCGGAGTTCTTTATAACAACGCCGGCCTGATGTACTACCTGGATGGTTCAGGAAACGCCGCCTACAACGGCGCTACGCTTTCGGTCACGGACAGGCTCGGCACTTATTTGCGTTTCAGCGCCAACTATACCTTCTCCCATACCACCGACGATGGAACCTTCACTACTTTCGTCAGCACGCCGCAGGATTTGTACAACCGGCCTCTGGAACGGGCCGATTCGGTCCAGGATGTTCGCCATCGGTTTGTAGGCAACTTCACCGCCGACACACCGAAGAGCGGCTATCCACTCTGGCGCAACCTGGAGTTCAGCAGCATCGTTACGCTGCAATCGCCCAGGCCCTTCACCATGTTCGTCGGAAACGACGTCAACGGCGACACCAACCCGGTCACCGATCGCGTTGGATTGTCGCCGCGGAATGCCTACCGGGGCGACCATTTTTACTCGACCGATGTTCGCCTGTCCCGCCAGTTTAATTTTCACGAACACATGGGACTGGATCTGGCGTTCGATGCCTTCGACGTATTCAACCGCCAAAACATAAACGAGGTGACCTCGGTCTACGGCGGTGGCACGCCCGACTTCTGTGGCGGCACAACCCCCTTTAACGGACCAGTGCCCCAGCACTACAATGACGCCCCCTCAGTCGCAATCCAGGAGGGAAAAGTAGCCTGTTTGCCGGAGGGCGCGGCAGCGATTGCTCCAGCTCCCAACGCCCTTTTTGGGACTCCCCGGACTATGTTCAATCCCCGGCAGCTCCAGATTTCAATGAAGTTCACCTTCTAGAACACCGTCTTCGACGGCTGGCTCGTCCGACGCAGAACGAACGGCCAGCCCGGTTGCAGTCGGTTGACGTTTGGCAAACCCATAACAAGTCTGAATCGCTACATCGCAAGTAAAATAGCTGGGATCGGCAATCGTCCCAACTAATCATTCAGGTGTTCAGCCAGTGGCGATTTCACAACGCACACAAGTCGGAATCGTCGGCGCGGGGCCGGCAGGTCTCGTGCTCTCGCACCTTTTGTATTTGCAGGGGATTGACTCCGTCGTAGTCGAGAATCGCAGCCGCCAATATGTGGAGGAGCGCGTCCGCGCCGGCGTGCTGGAACAAGGAACAGTCGACCTCCTCACCCAGATGGGGGTTGGCGAGCATATGAAAACCGAGGGCTTGGTCCACTACGGAATCGAGTTGCGCTTTGGAGGCCGCAGTCACCGTATTGATTTTCGGGATCTCACCGACGGAAAGGGAATTACGATTTACGCGCAGCACGAAGTGGTGAAAGATCTGACCAATGCCCGTATCGCCACCGGTGGCCAGGTTTTCTTTGAAGTTGAAAACGTCAGCGTGCACGACTTCGACGGCGCCAGCCCGAAGATCCGATACGAAAAAGATGGAAACGCCTGCGAATTGACCTGCGACTTCATTGCGGGATGCGACGGCTTTCACGGCATTTGCCGGCCCAGAATTCCCGACGGAGTACTCACAGAGTATGAGCGCGAGTATCCCTTCGGATGGCTGGGCATCCTGGCCGACGCGCCCCCTTCCGCCGAAGAACTTGTCTATACCTACCATGACCGCGGTTTTGCCTTGCTGAGCATGCGGACGCCACGCATCAGCCGCCTCTATTTGCAGTGCGACCCGGATGAAGACGTTGATGATTGGAACGATGAGAGGATATGGCAGGAACTCCAGATTCGTCTAAGCTCCGATGGCTGGAAACTCGCCGAAGGCCCGATTCTTCAGAAGGGCGTAACCGGCATGCGCAGCTTCGTGGTTGAACCCATGCAGTACGGTAACCTATTCCTGGCTGGGGACTCGGCGCACATCGTTCCGCCGACCGGAGCCAAAGGGTTGAACCTCGCGGTCGCCGATGTGCAAGTGCTGGCGCGGGCGTTGGGCAGATTCTACGAGAAGGGCAGCCGGTGTCTCCTCAACAAGTACTCTCACACCTGCCTGCGGCGCGTTTGGAAAGTGCAACGCTTTTCGTGGTGGATGACTTCCATGCTCCATCGCTTCCCGGATGAGAACCCCTTCGATCATCGCCGCCAACTCGCCGAACTGGACTACGTAACCAGTTCTCGAGCCGCAGCCAAGTCCCTCGCGGAAAACTACGTTGGCCTTCCGATGGAATGAGAGCCCGACACGGCGGGGTACCCCCTTCCCCCCTATTTCTCGTAAAGTATTGCGTGTCATTAAGGCCGATACTCGCCGAGGAGATCAGCGAGAATCCATGCTGCTCCGGCAATCGCGAAGGTCTCGGCGTTTTCGCTCCAATTCGTATGATTGTGGAGATCCGAAAGAACCAACGGTACCCACACGAGTAGTCCAAAGCTCGCGACCATCACTGTCAGTAGGC
>Ga0182015_10004946_pt1 | contig 14089 bp, 7 predicted proteins | sample 712P3MmetaG_FD_120478 | JGI IMG/M metagenome (GOLD analysis project Ga0182015, IMG submission 120478) | Permafrost microbial communities from Stordalen Mire, Sweden - 712P3M metaG | ecosystem: Environmental > Terrestrial > Soil > Wetlands > Permafrost | place: Sweden: Stordalen | collected...
AAAGGCGCACCGCAGGTCCCTCCACTGCGCTTCGCTCCGGTCGGGATGACAAAGTGTGGGGCCGAGGGTACCTCAACATTTGCGGTCCGGGACGGAAGGCTCGACCAAAATATCGAGTTTTTCCGCAAGCTCTTTAGTCGGGCCGTTCAGGCCCAACGAAGATCTGGACTTTAGAGTCTGCGTGAGAACCGAGGAAAAAGCCAAAGCAGGTCCCTCCACTGCGCTTCGCTCCGGTTCTCACGCAGGCTCTAAAGCCCGTACCCTTCATTCACCGAGTTTTTCCGCAGCCTTTAAAGCCGTGTCCTTCCCCAAAATGTGTCCGCCGCTCGATCTTTCCCGTTCCTCCTTCTTGACTTCAGCTCACGCCCAGCTTGCGCATATAGTCCGCATCGATCTTTAGCCCTTCCATGGGCGGTACGTTGTAACCTTCCTGCTCCACAAAGCAATGCTTCACCACTCCGGCCTTGGCCGCTTCCGCGAAAATAGGACGGTAGTCGATCGTGCCCTGACCCAGCTCAACGATGGTAGGCACATTTTCAATGGATGAGGAAGCGTTGATCCCCTTGAAATCCTTTACGTGCAGCATGCTGATGCGGGTGGGATACTTGCGTAAATAATCGATCGGATTCGCTCCTCCCACAGTCACCCATCCGCAATCCATCTCCATGGTGACCTTGGCAGGATCCGTCAGACGCAGCAGCTCGACGTACGGAATAACGCCGTCGATCGCATGAAACTCCATGGTGTGGTTGTGATATCCGAATTTCAGACCCGCAGCGCTTACCTTTTCGCCAATGGCATTGAACTGTTCCGCATTCCATCGCCAGTCTTCCAGCGTGAAGGCGTTAATCTGTTCTTTCGCAGGGATGCCCTTGACTCGTGAGGGATCTTTGAAGCCGGGAAAGGAGCAAATAATGTAACTGACACCCAACTCTTTGTTGAAGGCCAGAATCTGATCGAGCTGCTTATGCAAATCGTCAGAGGAATAATGTGCGCTCACCAGGTGCAACCCGGCGGCGCTCATCGCCTGCTTCACTTCTGCAGCGCTATGGTTGTAGTAGCCGGCTGATTCTACTTCACGAAACCCGATGGCTCCGATTTGTTTGAGCGTCCCATCGTAATCTTTGGGCAGGAGGTCGCGCACTGAGTACAGCTGCAACCCCAGCGGAACGCTCAGTGTCTTGGCGTGCAGCGGGCTGCCCTTGAGGAGCAGCGAACCGTAGATCGAACCATAGATCAGTGAGCTCAAGCCGGTTTTGACAAAATCTCTACGTGATTGCTTCAAATGGGCACACCCCTTTTTCTCGCCGTACGCGCGGAATGAGGTTAAGTGCCGCGATCACAAATTGCAAATTGGTTCTAATTGGGCAGGCCGAACGCCAGGAGGTTCGGACCCATGGCGACCACAAAATATTGCTGGTGATCGAACAGATAGGTCATGGGCGAGTTATGCGGTTCCTGACTGGTGGGGAAGCTCCAGAGTTGCTTGCCGGTCTTGGCGTCCGCCGCGGCAATCGCTCCATCGTCTGCTCCGTAAAAAACGACGCCGCCGGCCGTGCTGAGTACGCCGCCGAAGCTCTCTGCGCCGCCGGTTTGGGGAAGCTGCCAAACTGCCTTACCAGTGTGGATGTCGAATGCACGTAGAACCCGCTGCCCGGGATCGGTCGGATCGCCGCTGTTGGAGCCACCCATAAAGCCGCGGCCCGCTTTAAATGGCTCGTCGGTGCGGGTGAATATGCCGCACTTATCGTTGGTCTGCACGTAGTAGAGCGAGGTCAGAGGATTCCAGGAGGCGGAATACCAGTTGGTTGCGCCATTCAGCCATGGGCAAACTCGTGTGCCCTCATGGGTTGGTTCGTGGCCAGGCGCGAGGATGGGCCGGCCCTCGGGCGTCAGGCCGGTAGCCCAATCCAGCTTGGTGGTAAAGGGTCGTCCCAGAAGAAACTTGCCGTTCGTGCGATCGAGCACATAAAGAAAGCCATTGCGGTTGGCCTGAACCATCAGCTTGCGCGGCTTCCCCTCCCACATTGCGTCCACCAGCGATGGGGGAGCCATCGCATCGTAGTCGTGCACATCGTGCGGCGTGAACTGGAAATACCACTTCAGCTTGCCCGTTGTTGGATCGAGCGCAACCACGGAATCGGTGTAGAGGTTGTCCCCTATGCGATCGTCTCCAATCAAGTCGTTGCCCGGGTTGCCAATCGGCCAATAAAGGGTGTCGAGCGATGGATCGTAGGTTCCCGTCATCCAGGTAGCTCCGCCGGGATGATCGATCCCTGTTCCCTTCCAGGTCTCGGAACCGGGTTCCCCGGGTTTGGGCGTGGTCCAAAAGCGCCACGTCTCTTTGCCGGACGCCTGATCGAAGGCCACGATAAAACCGCGAATTCCATCATCGCCACCGGAGATGCCGGAGACCACCATGCTGCCGACGACGAGGGGTGCGGTGTTAGCGTTGTAACCCAGGTGCCAGTCGATCATCTCCGTCTCCCACAAAAGCGCTCCGCTGGTTCGATTGAGCGCAATCATGTGAGCGTTATCGGTGACCATAAATACCCGGTCTCCGGCGATAGCCACGCCACGGTTCACCCCTAACGCGGCGAGCCCGGTGATTCCCTGCGTGCGCGAGCGTTGATAATGCCAGATCTGGCGTCCGCTGCCTGCATCCAGCGCGAAGCACTCGTTGGCCAGAGTCACATACATCACACCATCGACCACCACCGGGGTCGCCTGCACCTGTCTGATATTGGGCAGGGTAGTAAACCACTTTACCTGGAGCCGGGAAACATTCGCGTTGGTTACCTGCTGTAGTTCGCTATAACGGCCGCCGCTGCTTTGACCGTTATAACTGGGCCAGTCGACCTGCGAGGTCACCACGCGATACCGGTTCGCATCCGTTTTGCGCAGCAGGTAGAGCTTATGGTCGTCGCCCAGCAACTGCATTTCACTGGACGCGCGGTTCAACGCAGTACCCTGGAGCGTTTTTCCGTCCTGGAGTGTGACCGAAGTGCGCTCAGTGGCCGCGCCCCAAAATGGCTTCAGGGTGCGCAGGAAACTGATCAGGTTGGTACGCTCCTGATCAACGATATCGGGAAAGGGCGGCATGCCGGAAGAGGGCAGACCGCTGTGCAACAACCTCACCAGTTCCTCATCGGTGCGCAGAGGCACACGCTCCACGATGCCCGGCGCAAATTCGCCGCCCATCGCGTTGGTGCCGTGGCACGATGCGCACCGGGTTGCAAAGACGTGTTGGCCCGCAGCCTGCGGTGAACCCGGCGGGAGCGGAGGAAGCGGGGGCATCTGCGCTTGCATGTTGACCGCCGCCAGGAATGCCAAAAGGCTGCCCATGAACGCCCGCAACGCAACCGTCTTTACTGCGCCGCCGGGAGTTTGTTCCCCTATCGCCTTACCCATTGATTCGGACCCTCTTGGCTTTAGGAATCATCTTAAATCAGCGTTATCGACGTAAGACCCCGATCCCTTCAGCTAATAAACATCCACTCCGCACCGGAAATCGGATGAAATAACTCCTGCCTGGAGTGGAAGCCGGCCGCCCTGCAAATGAAAATCCATCCTGGAAAGCGCCGCGTCATCTAATCGCAGACTGGTAAAGTACTGGTAAGACCGCAAGAAAAAAGCCCCATCTTTTACCGGAGTTCAGCACCTCATGGAAAGAAACGAAGCGGGCCTGCGTCCTGATCCCTACAACGGCGTCGCGCTCGCCTCCGGCAAAAAACGTCGCCCATGGCTTGGCATTCTGCTGATCGTCCTGCTGGTAATCGTCGTCGTGCTGCTGGTGACGCATAGGCCGAAGCCGAAACCCGACCAGGGTGCCCTGGATCAGGCCGAGGCCGTCAACATCAAGGCGGCCACGGTCCGCGAGGGCGACATCGGCATTCATGTCGACGCACTGGGTACCGTCACCCCCATCTCCACCGTCAGCATCTATAGCCAGGTCACGGGCAAGGTCGTCGCCGTGAACTATCGCGAAGGCCAAATGGTCCGCAAGGGCCAGTCACTGATCGAAATCGATCCCCGGCCGTACGAAGCGCAGCTCAAGCAGGTGCAAGGCACCCTGCAACACGACCAGGGTCTGCTTAAGCAGGCAGAGATCGACCTCACCCGGTACCAGAAAGCGGTTGCGCTGAACGCCATCGCCCACCAGACCCTGGACGACCAGGAGCAAGCGGTCGAGCAATACAAAGGCACGGTCAAGAATGATGAGGGCCAGGTTGAATACCAGCAGGTCCAACTTAGCTACTGCCATCTGACTGCGCCTGCTTCGGGGCGCGTGGGCCTGCGACTCGTCGACCCCGGCAATACCATTTTTGCCGGCAACGCGAATGCACTCGTCGTGGTGACACAATTGCAGCCGATTACGGTCGTCTTCAATGTGGCCGAAGATAACCTGCCCCAGGTGCGGTCACAGATTCTGCAACGAACGGCCCTGCCCGTCGACGCCTTTGACCGCTCGCAGTTGAACAAGATCGCCACCGGACATCTGCTCACCATCGACAACCAGGTTGACACCACTACCGGCACGATTCGCTTTCGGGCCCAGTTCGACAACCGGGACCTCGCCCTGTATCCCAACCAGTTCGTCAACGCCCGCCTGCTGGTAAGCACACTGCACAACACCCTGCTCATCCCCAGCGCAGCCGTACAGCGCAATGGCGTGCAGGCCTTCGTTTATAAGGTGAACAGCAACCATACCGCCTCCATCCAGAACATTGTCGAAAAGACCACCGATGGCAACGTCTCCGCGATAGAGGGCCTCAACCCTGGCGACACTGTCTCGCTCACCGGCTTTGACAAGCTGCAAGACGGCACGAAAGTGGAAATTGAGCCGTCTCCACAGGCGACGGTCACCGGCAATGGCGACGCCGCAGGCACATTGGCCGGAAAGAGTGCGGCCGGGCAAAAGCCTTGAATCCGTCCCGCATCTTCGTACTTCGACCGGTCGCAACCGCACTCCTGATGGTCGCGATCCTGGTCATCGGCCTTGCGTCTTACACGACGCTTCCGGTCTCCGCATTGCCAGAGGCCGACTATCCCACAATCCAGGTTCAGACCTTTTATCCTGGCGCCAGTCCGCAGGTCATGTCTTCGGCCGTGACCGCTCCGCTGGAGCGCCAGTTCGGCCAGGTGGCCGGGCTCACGCAAATGACCTCCACCAGCTCCGACGGCAGCTCCGTCATCGTGCTGCAGTTTGCGCTGAACCTCAACATCGACGTCGCCGAGCAGGAAGTACAGGCCGCCATCAATGCCGCCCAGGGCTACCTGCCCACGGACCTGCCCGTACCGCCGGTCTACAGCAAATCCAATCCCGCCGATGCCCCGGTTCTGACCCTCGCGCTCACTTCGAACGCGATGCCGCTCTCGCGCGTCGAAGACCTGGTCGACACGCGGCTCGCTCCCAAGATTTCACAGCTGGGGGGCGTCGGGCTGGTCACCATCAGCGGCGGACAGAAACCGGCCGTCCGCATTCAGGCGAATCCCACAGCGCTCGCTTCCTATGGCGTCAACATGGAAGATCTGCGCAATGCGCTCACCACCCAAAGTGTGAACTCCGCCAAGGGCAGCTTCGATGGCCCGGCGCAGAATTTCCAAATTAATGCGGATGACCAGTTGCTTTCGAGCGCCGGCTACCGTGACCTCGTCGTCGCCTACAAGAACGGCGCACCCGTCATGCTTACCGACGTAGCGCGCGTCAGTGACGATATTGAAAATACCAAGCTTGCCGCCTGGATGAACGAAACCCCGGCCGTCATCGTCAACATTCAACGCCAGCCCGGCGCCAACACCATTCAGGTGGTCCAGGAAATCGAAGAGCTGCTGCCCAAGCTGCAGGCGACGCTGCCGGTCGCGGTAAAACTGACCGTCCTCACCGACCGCACCAATACCATTCGCGCTTCGGTTCGGGACGTCGAGTTCGAGCTCATGCTCACCATTGCGCTGGTCGTCATGGTGATCTTTCTTTTTCTACGCAGCCTTTCCGCGACCATCATTCCCAGCGTCGCTGTTCCGCTCTCGCTGGTGGGAACCTTCGCCGTAATGCAGGCCCTGGGTTACAGTCTCAACAACCTGACGCTGATGGCCTTTACCATCTCGACCGGTTTCGTCGTGGACGACGCCATCGTGATGATCGAGAACGTCTCCCGCTATCTCGAAGAGGGACTTTCGCCCATGGAGGCGGCGCTGCAGGGCGCACAGCAGATCGGCTTCACCATCATCTCGCTCACCATCTCGCTGATCGCCGTGCTCATTCCTCTGCTCTTTATGGGAGACATTGTCGGGCGGCTGTTTCGCGAGTTCGCCGTCACCCTCAGCGTCACCATCCTGATCTCAGCGTTTGTGTCCCTGACCCTGACGCCCATGATGGCCGCGCGCATCCTGCGCCATACCCCGGAATCTGAGCAAACGCGCTTCTATCACTACACCGAAGGCCTGTTCAAACGAGTCATCGCCGCCTATGGACGCAGCCTGCGTTGGGTTTTCCGCTACGAGATACCCATGCTTCTGATCGCAGCCGCCATGCTCGTGCTCACCATCGTGCTGTACATCGAGATCCCCAAAGGCTTCTTCCCCACGCAGGACACGGGCATTATTCAAGGCATTTCGCAAGCGCCGGAATCTATCTCCTTTACCGCCATGTCGCGCAAGCAGCAACAACTCGCCCATGAGATTTTGCAGGACCCGGCGGTACAGAGTCTTTCGTCCTTCATTGGGGCGGATGGCGTCAACACAACGCTCAATAGCGGCCGCATCCAGATCAACCTCAAAGATCCCTCGATTCGCGGCTTGACGGCTACCGAAGTGATTGAGCGCCTGGATCGCAGTCTGCGAAAAGTTCCCGGCATTCAGCTCTACATGCAGCCGGTGCAGGACCTGACCGTCGACGATCGTGCCAGCCGCACGCAATATCAGTACACATTGGAAGACCCGGACCCGGCCGAACTGGCCACCTGGACCGGCAAACTGGTCGACGCTATGCGCAAGCTTCCCCAGCTGCGCGATGTGGCGACCGATGACCAGCCGAACGGGGTCACCGCGCAGCTCGCCATCGACCGGGCCACGGCCTCGCGCATGAACATCACCGCCGACACCATCGACTCCACCCTTTACGATGCCTTCGGCCAACGCCAGATCAGCACCATCTACACCCAGTCAAACCAGTATCACGTGATCCTCGAAGCCCTGCCTGCGTTCCAGAAGGACCCGCGGAAACTCGACAGCCTGTACGTACAGGGATCTGCAACCACGACGGGTGCGAGCGCGGCTGCATCCACTTCGGGCAGAAATACTTCCGCGGCCAGCTCGGTGACCACCCTGAACGCCTCGTCCAGCGCGAACTCATCGACCACTCAGGGTACGCCGCTTTCTGCGGCATCGAGCAACAGCTCCTCTTCGTCGTTGAACTCTCAGGGCAATACCGTCAGCAATGCATCCACCGCCGCGTCGCCGACCGGTTCTAACCTGGCGACCGGTAATCCCACCAACGCGTTCGCATCGTCCACGTCGACTGGATCGTCGTCCTCTTCGAACGGGTCTTCGGCATCGAGCAGCCAGACTTCGGGGCAGGCTTCCGCCGCTGGGTCTGCTTCCTCCAGCACCCTGGCGACTCCCGTTCCGCTCTCTGCCTTCACCCATTTCGAGATGAAGCCTTCTCCGCTCACCATCTCGCACCAGGGTCAGTTTCCGGTGGTGACCGTATCGTTCAATGTGGCGGAGGGGTCATCGCTGGGCCAGGCGGTCGACGCCGTGCAGCGCACACAAGTGCGACTGCATATGCCGGCCAGCGTGATCATCGGCTTCCAGGGAACGGCTGCCGCCTATACAGCCATCGGCGGCAACGAAGCACTGCTGATTCTCGCGGCGCTGCTTGCCGTCTACATCGTGCTTGGAGTGCTGTACGAAAGTTTCATCCACCCCCTCACCATCCTTTCCACACTGCCGTCAGCCGGCGTGGGTGCGCTGCTGGCCCTGCGCCTCTTTGGCCAGTCGCTCGACATTATCGCGGTCATTGGCATCATCCTGCTGATCGGCATTGTCAAGAAAAATGGCATCATGATTGTCGACTTCGCCCTCGAAGCCGAACGCCTGCACGGCAAGAGCTCCGTCGAAGCCATCTATGAGGCTTCGCTGTTGCGCTTCCGCCCCATCCTCATGACCACGCTGGCTGCATTGTTCGCCGGCATCCCTCTGGCTTTCGGCACGGGCATAGGCTCGGAATTACGCCGCCCGCTGGGCATCGCGATGGTCGGCGGCCTGCTCGTGAGCCAGGTGCTGACTCTGTACACCACGCCCATCATCTATATCTTCTTCGATCGTATTGCCACCCGCTTTTCCCGCCGCCCGCACGCGACGATTGCCCGTACCGAGCCAACTTCGGGAGCGAGCGGCGCATGAACATCTCCGCCCCCTTTATCCGGCGGCCCGTAGCCACCACGCTGCTTACCATCGCCATCGCGCTTGCGGGTATGCTGGCTTTCTTCAACCTGCCCGTTTCCTCACTGCCCCAGATTGATTTCGCCACCATCACGGTGGCCACGACCCTGCCGGGCGCAAGTCCTGAAGTCATGGCCTCTTCGGTGGCGACTCCCCTGGAGCGCCAGTTCGGCCACATCGCCGGGGTTACCCAGATGACCTCTTCGAGCACCCTTGGCGTCTGCTCGGTCACGTTGCAGTTCGACCTTACCCGCGATGTCGACGGCGCGGCGCGCGATGTGGAGGCGGCGATCAACGCCGCCCGCACCTACCTGCCGGCGAACCTGCCGGCCAACCCCGTCTATCGAAAGATCAATTCGGCCATTGCCCCCGTAATGGTGCTCGACCTGACCTCTGCCATTCGCGGCAAGGCCGACCTCTACGACACCGCCTCATCGATCATTCAGCAGAAGTTGTCGCAGGTGCAGGGAGTGGGCCAGGTGCAGGTGGTCGGTAGTTCTCTGCCCGCCGTGCGCGTTGACGCCAACCCGCAACAGCTAAATAGCTTTGGCCTCGGCTTGCAGGATGTCGCCCGCGTGATCAGCCAGCAAAACTCCAATCGACCCAAGGGCCAGATTTCCGACGACAACACCACCGCCGACATCACCGCCAACGACCAGATCTCGAAGGCCGTGGACTACGCTCCCCTGGTCATCGGGTCGAACGGCCACGGTGGCGTTGTCCGTTTGCGCGATGTGGCCAACGTCTACGACGCGGTCCAGACTTTTCGCGCCGCCGGCTTCGTCAATCAGAAGCCTGCCGTCATCCTGCTCGTCTTCCGTCTTCCCGGCGCTAACGTCATCGACACTGTCGATCGCATCAAGGCCACTCTGCCGTCGGTGCGCGCTTCTATCCCCGCCGGCGACAACCTCGGCATCGTGGTCGACCTCACGACCACCATTCGTGCCTCGGTCAACGACGTCGAGCGAACCCTGATCATCTCCATCATCCTGGTGATTGGCGTGGTCTTCGCCTTTCTCCGTAGCCCGCGCGGAACCTTGATTCCCGGCGTGGCCGTCGCCGTCTCGCTGATCGGGACTTTCGGCGTAATGTACCTGGTTGGCTACAGCATCGACAACCTTTCCCTGATGGCGCTCACCATCTCTACCGGCTTCGTGGTGGACGACGCGATCGTTGTGATGGAAAACATCACGCGCCTGATTGAAGCGGGCATGCCTGTAATGGAAGCGTCCCTGCAGGGCGCGCAGGAGGTCGGCTTCACCGTCCTCTCCATGAGCCTCTCGCTGATCGCTGTCTTTGTCCCTATCCTTTTTATGGGCGGCATTGTCGGCCGCATCTTCCATGAATTCGCCTTCGTTCTGACTACTTCGATCGCAGTCTCCATGCTTATCTCGCTGACGGTGACGCCGATGATGTGCTCCCGCCTGCTCCGACCCCTGGGGGCCGAGGTGCATAACCGCATTTACCGCGCAAGCGAGCGCGCCTTTGATTTGTTGCTCGAAGGGTACCGCCGGACGCTCATCTGGTCGCTGGCCCACCCGGTACTCATCATGTTGACCTTGGTTGCAACACTGGCGTTGAACGTCGTGCTCATCGGCCGGGTACCCAAGGGCTTTTTCCCGCTGCAGGACACAGGCAGCATCCAGGGCGGGCTGCAAGGGGCGCAGGACGCATCGTTCCAATCCATGCGCGACTCCGTTCTTGCGGTCGAAAAGGTGGTGCAGGCCGATCCAGCGGTGCTGAATGTCATCGGCTTTACGGGAGGCCAGGGTGGACCCGGCGGCGGCGCAAGCAATACCGGTTTCTCGTTTATTATCCTGAAGCCGTTGGCAGAGCGCGGGATCAGCGCGGCTGCCGTGGTGGATCGCTTACGGCCTAAACTGCAAAAGCTTACCGGTGCTTCTACTTTCCTGCAGGCATCGCAGGATCTGGGCGTTGGCGGCCGGCAGAGCAATGCTGCCTACCAGTATCAACTCTCCGCCGATACCGTCGAGGACCTGGGCATCTGGGGTCCACGCCTCTACGAAGAGATGCGCAAGATACCGCAGCTTAAAGACGTGACGACCGACCAGCAGAATCGCGGCTTGCAGATGATGCTGAACTACGACCGGCCAATGGCCGCCCGCTACGGCATCACTCCGCAACTGATCGATAATTCGCTCTACTTCGGTTTTGGCGAGTCGCAGGTGTCTACCATCTACACCTCGCTCAACCAGTACTACGTGGTGTTGCAGGCCGCTCCGCAGTTTTTGCTTAGCCCACGCACGCTCCGCTCCACGTTCGTGCACTCCCCCAACGGCGGTGTTGTCCCGCTGAATGCTTTCACTCACTCCACGGCATCGACCTCACCCCTGGGCGTGAACCACTCTTCCTTCTTTCCTTCGGTGACCGTCTCCTTCAATCTCGCGCCTGGAATCTCCCTCGGGCAGGCGACGCGACTGATCGACCAGATGCAGCGCCGCATCGGCGTTCCGGCATCGGTGCGCGGCACGTTTGCCGGAACTGCCCAGGCCTTCCAGAAGTCTCTCTCCACCGAGCCGCTGCTCATCGTCACCGCGCTGCTCGCCATCTACATCGTGCTTGGGATGCTGTACGAAAGCCTCGTACACCCGATCACCATTCTGACCACATTGCCCTCGGCCAGCGTCGGCGCGATTATCGCACTCATTCTTTTTCACAGCGAACTCGACGTTATCTCCATCATTGGGATTTTTCTGCTCATCGGCATCGTCAAGAAGAACGCCATCATGATGATCGACTTCGCCCTGATTGCCGAACGCGAACATGGCAAGAATACCCGCGACGCCATCTTCGAAGCCTGCATGTTGCGCTTTCGTCCCATCCTCATGACGACCATGGCGGCCTTGTTTGGTGCGCTGCCGCTGGCCTTTGGCACTGGTACCGGATCTGAGTTGCGCCGGCCACTGGGTGTTGCCATCGCGGGCGGCCTTTTGTTCAGCCAGGTGCTCACGCTCTACACCACGCCCATCATCTATCTGTATTTCGATCGCATCAGCAACCGTTTTAGTCGCCGTCCCAGCGATGCTCCAATGGCTACTGCTGCGGCCGGCGACTGATCTGGCTTCGCTCGAAAACCTAGGTTTATCCCAGGCGGAGCGTGCTCAGTTCCTTGAAGCCAATGCCTGGCGTCTTGGCGGGAGGTTCTCGGCAGATCCTGCCTTTTGACAAGGCAGGCTTAGACTCACCACGAGGCCGCCTTCCGGACGGTTTCGCGCCCGGACCTCTCCGTGGTGCAGTCGCACAGCGCGTTCTGCGATCGCCAGGCCCACACCGAATCCACCTGTGTCGCGCTGCCGTGCATCGTCTACCCGGTAGAAGGGGCGGAAGATATTTTCCAGTTCACTCTCTGGAAGCCCCGGTCCGCAGTCGTTGACGTCGAGGACGACCATGCGTACGCCCGATCGTTCTTCGCAGCTGATCTTCAGCTCAACCACGGAGTGCTCCCGGGTGTAGCGAACGGCATTGCGCACAATGTTCTCGATCGCTCGATAAATCAGTTCCGGACTTCCCTGCACCTTACAGTCGCAGTGGCTCAGCACGCGAATTTTGCACGACCTTTGTTGGGCCTCAAACTCCGCATCCGGCAACAGAATTTCGAGCAGACCCGGCAGATCGAATACTTCGGTAAATGCGGACGTGTCTGTAGCTTCCATGGAGGAGAGGCGAAGCAGTTGCCCGATCAGCAGGTTCAGGCGGCCCGCTTCGGTTTCGATGCGTTTGAGGTGTGCCGTCATGGCCGGAGGAGACTCCTCGCGTGCCAGTTCGAGGGCAACGCTCAGACGAGCCAGGGGAGACCGCAATTCGTGGGAGACGTCGCGCACGAGTATTTTCTGCGCACCGACAAGCCGCTCCAGCCGCTCGGCCATGAAGTTGAAGTCGTGGACCAGTTCCTGGATTTCATCTCCGCCAAACAGGCGCTCTTCTCCGTCCGGCTTGGGAACGCGCGTGGCAAGCTCTCCGTTAGCGAGCTTGCGGGCAGCAACGCGGAGCCTGCCGATCGGCCGGGTGAGCAGGAGCACGAGGACGAAGGTAACCGCTCCGCAAACCACAATGGCTACCCAGAGCTGCGGAAATGCGAAATGGAAAAGGTCCTGCAACCAGTGCTGGTTGGCAATCCGAGGCCGGCTCAACAGAAAAATGTAACGGTGGCCGGTGGCAGATTGTATCGTCGTGCTCCATATATTCGTTTCGCCCACCGAGGTCGCGATGACCCCAGGTCGTTTGGTGGACGCGGTGAACGCATCGGCAACAAGCGGGGCCCCGCCAGGTTCGCAAAGAAGGTGATTAGGACGATCGGCGAGGTAGAGGGTCTGGTGAAGCGTTGCGGCATAGTCGCGCAAGCCTGAACATCCGGCGGTCTCATACGCATTCGCGGCCGCGGCCGCGGCGATGGGCAGCGTCGTGTTGAGCACTTCCATCGTCTCGTTGGGACGAACCCAGCGATGCTGCAAGATCAACATGGTGGTGATCACAAAGGTGAGGCTTTGTGCAATCCAGAAGCCGAGAAAAATCTTGGTGAAGAGCCCGCGCATGGTCTATCGGTCTCCCGCGAGTTTTCGTTGCGCCGGCACCGCAAGCTGATAGCCGACACCACGAATGGTCTTAACCCGATCGCCGAATTTGCCGGCTGCGTCTAACTTGTGGCGCAACCGGCTCACGTGCATATCAAGACTGCGATCGAAGGGATGAAACTTACGTCCCAGAACCACCTCGGCCAGCTGCTCCCGGGTTACTACCTCGCCCGCGGACCGCATGAACATTTGCAGTAAGCCGAACTCAACGTCAGTCAGATCAAGCAATGCGCCGTTACATCGTGCAACGCGCGCGGCGGTATCCAGTTCCAGGCCCATGACTGTGAGAAAATCTCCACTGACAACCGGCGCGTCTGTCTTTCCGCTTCGCCGGAGAATGGCCCGGATCCTGGCCAGCAGCTCGCGAGGATTGAACGGCTTGGGCAAATAATCATCCGCCCCGATCTCCAGGCCGACGATGCGGTCCACATCTTCTCCGCGAGCCGTGAGCAGCAAAACACTCATGGGCGACGCGGCGGCACGCAGGCGGCGAAGCACTTCAAAACCATCCAGGCCGGGAAGCATTACGTCGAGAAGCATGATGGCGTAACTGCCGGCCAGCGCTTTGCCTAACCCCGTCTTCCCATTGTGCTCGGCGGTCACCTCGTAACCATGGCGTCCAAGGTAGTCGCTCAACATAGAGCAAAGCTCTACGTCATCGTCGATAAGAAGAATGGGTTCCATCGTGCGTTTCTTTCTGTCCCTACCGAGAGTACGCCGATAGGGCAGCCAGGGAACGCCGGAAATGTAACAAATTGTCACACGGCGGTGACACTCCGTTACCAAGAGTTACTCATTGTGACCGCAGTCGAGGTCCCGCGGGTGTCTCCTTAAGAGGATGACAAACCACCGACCGATCGATATGTGCCCCGAAACCAAGCCAAAAGGCCGCAAACCGACTTTAGCAGCCATCAGCATGACATTGGTGTTGTTCTGCCTGAGTCTCATCTCCGCTGGACATCTGTTTGCGCAGCAGGCGGCCGGGTCGTTGCATGGTGTGGCAACCGATCCGTCCGGAGCCCGTGTCGTCAAGGCGGTCGTTACCCTGCAGG
>Ga0182015_10004947_pt1 | contig 14088 bp, 11 predicted proteins | sample 712P3MmetaG_FD_120478 | JGI IMG/M metagenome (GOLD analysis project Ga0182015, IMG submission 120478) | Permafrost microbial communities from Stordalen Mire, Sweden - 712P3M metaG | ecosystem: Environmental > Terrestrial > Soil > Wetlands > Permafrost | place: Sweden: Stordalen | collected...
GCCTGCCTTCTGCTTGTGATCTCCTCGGTCCCCCCACTGTGGTCTCAGGAAAAGGTGGATCTGGAAACCATGGGCCGTATCCGCTACGAAGGCTTCCACGACTCCAAGGTGATGGAGTACGCCGCAGGATTGATGGACTCGATTGGCGAGAGGCTTACCGGCTCTCCCAACATGAAGCGCGCCAATGAATGGACGCGCGATCAGCTCACCGCGATGGGTCTCGCCAACGCGCACCTTGAGCCCTGGGGACCGTTCGGCCGGGGCTGGGCCAACCAATACGTCAACGTTCGCATGACCTCGCCCGATATCGCCCCGCTGCTGGTCTATCCAAAAGCCTGGACTCCGGGCACCAACGGCGTAGTGCAAGGCAAATGCATTCGCGTGAACATTGAGGACAAGAAGGATTTCGATAAATATAAAGGCAAGCTCGCCGGCATGATTGTCATCTTCGGGCCTGACGTTGACGTGAAACCGATCACCGAGGCCCCCTTCAAACGGCTGAGCGACGACGATCTCGCCAAGCTCTCCGACTACCAGATTCCCGGCGACCATCCGCCCTTCGCTTTTGCCGCTTTTTTGAAGCGCCAGCAGTTCATCAAGGACTTGAATCAGTTCTTCGCCGACGAAAAAGTTCTGGCCGTGATCGACCACTTCCGCGTAACTTCCGGCGGCGGCACCGTTTTTGTGCAGTCCGGCGGATCCTATAAGCCCGGCGAAACCACGACGGTTCCTCAACTCGTCATGGCCGTGGAGCACTGGACCCGCATTGCGCGCCTTCTTCAGCAGAAGAAAGACGTCTCTCTCGAACTGAACGTCACGAACACTTTCTACGACGACGATCCCATGCAGTACGACACCATCGCTGAGATTCCCGGAACGGACAAGAAAGATGAAGTCGTGATGCTGGGCGCACACCTAGACTCATGGCACGCAGCCACAGGAGCCACCGACAACGGCGCGGGCACCATTGTGATGATGGAAGCGGTTCGCATCCTCAGAACGCTCGACATCAAGCCCCGCCGCACCATTCGCATTGGCTTGTGGAGCGGCGAGGAAGAAGGCCTGCTCGGCTCGCAGGGTTATGTGGAGCATCATTTCGGTTCGCGTCCGCCCATGGACGATCCTCCAATGAAAGGTATGCCGACCCTGCTGCGGCGCGAAGCCGGCGAGGTCACGGTGAAGCCGGAACAGGCGAAAGTCTCCGTGTATTTCAACGTGGACAATGGCACGGGAAGGATTCGCGGCGTTCACCTGCAGGAGAACGAGGCGGTTGCTCCCATCTTCGAAACCTGGATGAAGCCGTTCAAAGATCTGGGCATGAGCACGCTCACCATGCGAAATACGGGCGGCACCGACCATCTCTCGTTCGACGCGGTCGGCATCCCGGGATTCCAGTTTATTCAGGATCCCATCGAGTACGAGGCGCGCACCCATCACTCGAATATGGATGTGTACGACCGCTTGCAGCCCGACGATCTGAAGCAGGCGGCAGTAATCGTCGCCGGCTTCGTCTACGATGCGGCGATGCGCGACCAGATGCTGCCCCGCAAGCCCATCGAGAAGCCGCTCCCCAAAGAACCGGAAAAGAAAGAGGATCAATGATATCCTTCGCGCCCAAGCCGTTTCGTGGGCCATGGGCTCACTTGCTTCCCGCACCCTTGAGGGGCTAAGAATGGAGTGGTTTCGATGCGCAAATCCTTTTTAGGAATTCTGCTTTTCGCCATGCCTTTGGCCAGTGTGCTCGCGCAGGCACCGGCGCTGCAAATGATTGTCGTTTACGTGTGCACGGACGGACAAAGCTTCAAAGTCTTTTCCTGCGACAACACCACCGGCGCCTGCGATTATCAGAACTACAAGAAGGGGCAGGCATACCAGCGAGGCGAAGCGCTACGCGTACAACTCACTGCTTTGCTTCCGGCGAAATGCCATGCGCAAACCCCGGCCGAGGCCCAGGCCGACCCCCATCGCGGTGAGATTCCGCCTGCGCCTTCTCCGTTTAAGGCGCGCACAGCTGCTGGCGCCAACGGTGCAGGCGCCGCAACCGCGAATCAAAGCGGAGCGGGGTCCGGCGGATTCAAGGTCGGCGACACGGTGCGCGTTTTGATCGACGGCTGGCAAGAAGCCACGGTCCTCGAGGTCCACGGCCGGTCGTATTTGGTCCATCTGCCGAGTGGGATTAACGTTTCGAAACTCTGGCCGTACGAAGTGCACCGGCTGGGAAAGCTCACGGCGGAGGATCACGCTGCCGGGCAATACGATCTCCACGATCGCGTGCAAGTTCTGGTGAACGGCCGGTGGATGGAAGGCGAGATCCGCGGACAGAATAATGTCAACATGTACGACATAAAGGTGCCGGGGGTAGACACAGGGTTCGGTTCTGACATTGTGAACACGACCCCCGAGAATATCCACATGTCGACTACGCCAGCGCCCCCGCCTCCCGCGCAGCGGGCGGCCGGACAAGTTCCCAAACCGGGGCTGGTCAGCTGCGCCGGCAAGTATGAAGGTCGGTGGGAGCACGTCTCGGGCATGGGTGGAATGAAAGTGGTTTTCCGCTCCGGTAAAGCAACCATCACGGAAGGATTCAGCGGTGAGATGCCGTTCGATTGCTTCACAGGCGACGGCAAGGTCGTTTTCTACAAGGCCGGATCGTTCACGCCATTTTCCTACGACTTTGACATCAACCTCGATGGCACGCTGCAGACGCCGCTTGGAGCGATCAAGAAGATGGGCAACTGACGAGTCGGTTTTAGTTTTGCGGCGGAGCGACTGGCATCTCCGACAACCGGTGCACTCCAGAGCGGCGCAGGGCGAAGAGCACGGCCCATCCAATCACTGCCATCGTACAGGCCGAGAGGAAAATCGCAGCCATCGCGGGGAAAAATGTGAAATGCTCGGCGTGGATGGGAGGGAGTTGAGGATTGGAGTAGGGCAGCGAGTCCTCGATCGCGGTGGCCTTCTCGATCGTCAGCATCACTCCTGCCAGAATGACCGCCATCAGCACAGGTGTGGCCTTTGGAAAGCGGAATTCGGAATGCATGGTGAACCTCCTTGCTGGAATCGACAGCCATGAGTGTGAAGTAGCAATCGCTCGCCAACGCTCCTCGATCGCTCCGTGGAACAGCCCCGTAAATTCACGAAGAAGGAACACTGCTCGCGGCAATAATCCCTTCCTCCATGTTTCGCTCCGCACATCGCTCAGCCCTTCGCAAAACACGCCGGCCATTTCCTCGCCATATTCGTAACGATAGGCGGCGGGATACAGGTAGAGCAGGCATCGGTACAGGGAGAGCATGGATTAAATCCCTTTCCGCGCCACGCGCAGGTTGGCAATCCTCGCGAGGTGTTTCAGCCGGCTCGCCTCAAATTGCAAATTTCGCCGCCCTGCGGGAGTGAGGCGATAGGCCTGGCGTCCACGCGAGCTGTCCTCCTCGTCGAAACGCTCGATCCAGCCATCTTCGAGCAGACGGCGCAACGCTCCGTAGAGGGTGCCGGTGCTCAGCGTGACGCGTCCATCGCTCAACTGTTCGACATCTTTAAGGATGGAATAGCCATGTCGAGGCTGCCCCGCCAGGCTCAGCAGAATCAGCAGTACAGGCTCAGTAAGGGGCGGGACGTCCATATGACCTCTGGCGACATGTCGCCTGACGCCATATTGAAGTATTGGCAGCTTTCAGTCAAGGGAAAAATGGGACTATGGCTTTGATAAACCCGCGGTGATGAGTGCAAATCATGACCCAGGAATGCCCTGGCGTTCTCGACGAACCCTCTGATGGGCACCGAATGTTGCGACCCGGCTTTGCGCCCGGAGCCTATCGATTCGCCTTTCTCGCTACTACGGACCTAAGTGCGGATGGCATTGCGGGCGGTTGCACCCGTAAGCTTCTCTATTTCTTCTTGGGCGATATGGAACCCCGTGTTTGCGGCGGGGACACCAGCGTAAACGGCGGCTTGAAGAAGAACCTCTTTGATATCGCATATTTCCAAGCCATGCAGAAGTCCCGCCTTGACGTGGAGACGAAACTCTTCCCAGCGTCCAAGGGCTACCGTCATTGCCAAAACAAGAAGACGGCGAGTTCTGTAGTCGAGGCCCGGTCGCCTCCAGATCGTTCCCCACGCGTATCGGGTGATTAAGGCTTGAAAATCTTCGTTGAAGTTGGTAGTGCTGGCGATCGCTTTGTCAACATGGGCATCTCCGAGGACTCTGCGCCGCACTTCGAGGCCGGCCTCGAAAACGTCTTCCGAAGTACTTTCATGGGCTTGAAGAAACGCAAAGAGCGCAGCGGTGAAGGATTTCGGGGCCTCAAGATTTGAGAGATGGGCGGCTGATAGGCGGGTCGCGCGGGCTTGCGGTATGCGCTGAGCCAGGATTTCCCCGTTCCCGGTCCAGGGCGTGGAGACATCCCGCTCGCCTACGATCACCAACGTAGGAATTCCGATATGCGGCAGGTTGTCCTTGAAGTCAAAATCTCGGAGAGCAGCACAGCAACCTACATATCCCGTCACATCGGTCCCCAGCAACACCGACCGGATGCTGTCGACATAGGCACTCGATGGCGCGAGAGATTCCGGCGAGAAGAAGCGCTGTATCGCCGTGTCTGCGATCGCCACCATGCCACCTTGTTGCACGGCGTTGATTCGGTTCTGCCAAAGCTCTGGGGTTCCGATTCGGGGCGATGTATTGGCCAGAATAAGTCCCGTAAGCTTCTCAGGCGCATGAATGGCCAGCCACTGGCCCACGGCACCCCCGAGCGAAAGCCCGCAAAACGAGAACTTGGGAAGATTGAGCGCTTCCACCAACCCGAGAACATCGCGGCCCAGCTGTTCGACGGAATATTCTCCCGGCGGAGCCTCTGAGGCGCCATGGCCACGCGTGTCGTAGCGTAAGACCTGAAAGTGCGAGAGCAGATCTTGCAGTTGTGGTTCCCAAAGGGCGTGGTCTGTTCCGATTGAATGAGAGAAGACCAGGACGGGAAGACCGGGATTTCCTTCCAGTCGATAGAATACGCGGAGCTGGTTAACCGTTACGCAAGGCATGGCCGCTGTTCCTTACTTCTCCACGGGCTTCTTCGCGGGAAGGGTCGCTTGCATCTGTTGGAGCCTGAAAGAGTCGGCTGATCCGAGATAGCCTTCGGGGACATCGAGTTGGGCAATGGTCGTCGGGTTGAGATGTTTCGTGACTTCTGGCATTTCGGTGAGGACCTCCACGAGTGAGCAATGGTGACTGACGGCCTTGCGCGTCGCCTCTTCCAGAAGCTGATGGGCTTTGTCGCGGCCGAGTTTCGCTGTCAGGAGAATCATGGCTTTTTCCGCGTAAATCGTTCCCCCGGTCGCAGCTAGGTTCTCGCGCATGCGCGCGCTATCAACGCTAAGCCCTTCTGTGATGTCAGCGATCGAGGCGGCGGCAATGCCAGTCGCTTGAATGGCGGCGGCGATGGTCGGCCACTCCGATTGCCATCCCCCGACGGCGCGCTCGTGCTCTTGCACCATCGCTGAAAGATAAGAGGCTACCAGGCCCGGCATCCGGTTTGCGGCGGCGAGCGTTACCGCGCAACCGACTGGATTGCGCTTGTGGGGCATGGTTGAGGAACCACCACGCCCTTGGCTTTCCGGCTCGGCTGCCTCGCCAATTTCGCTTTGCATGAGGAGGCTGATATCACGCGCGATTTTGCCCAGGGAGCCGGTAAGGACGCCGCACGCGCAAACCAACGTAGCCAGGCGATCGCGGTGCGTGTGCCACGGTGCATCGGGGCAGACAAGGCCGAGCTCGCCGGCGAGTTCTTGAGCCACGACGGGCCCTTTGTCACTGATCGCCGCAAGCGTACCGACGGCCCCGCCAAACTGGAGTACCAGGGCTTGCGCAAAACTCTCCGTAAGCCGTTTTCTCCCACGGTGGACGGCCGCCAGCCATCCCGCAGCCTTGAGGCCGAAAGTGATGGGGGGTGCTGCCTGGAGCAGGGTCCGGCCAACCATCGGGGTGTGCTGGTGTTGCTCGGACAATTTCCGCAGCGCCTGCTCGGCACGGGTAAGGTCGGATTCGATGAGCGGCTGGGCGCGCTTGAGCAAGAGGATCAGCGCCGTGTCCGACACATCCTGGCTGGTTGCGCCGTAATGTACAAAGCCAGCGGCGGATGCATCTTTCGACCGCGCGATTTCGGTGAGTGCCTTTGCCAGCGGAATGCCATAAGTTCCCGCGCGCAATGTGTTCCGAGAGAGAGCCGCGACATCGAATGCGTCGGGGTTCGCTGCCGCAGCAATCGATTCCGCTGCGGCCTGGGGGATAATTCCCAGCCGTGACTCGACCCGCGCAAGCCCGACCTCGAAATGGAGCATGGCCTGTAAAATTGACCGGTCGGAAAAAATTTCCTCGAGGGGCTCAGTACTTGCCAAGCTATCGATCAAGCGCACCGGCATCAATTCCTCCGACTGGAACCGCGAAGCCTGGATCACTCAAAGAAGAGAGACTCAAATCATAGATGGGTGAAAGGCTCGGCGCACCTTTATACATCAAAAAACACGGTTTCATGTTCACCGCACAGGTGGATATCAAAACGCCAATCGCTGTTTTGGTGAGGGTCTGGCTGCGCCATAAGGGTATCGCGGCGCTGTTTTGGTACGAGTGCGAGAACCGGATCTTCGTGGTTGGCTGGGTCTCCGGCGAAATAGATGCGAGTTGCCAGGCGTTTCAAGATGCCTCGCCCAAAAACGGAGATATTCATGTGAGGAGCCTGCAACGTGCCGTCATTGCCGGGGACACGGCCTGGCTTGATGGTCTCGAAAACGCAGCTTCCATTCTCGTCGGTCGCTAATCGTCCATAGCCGGGGCAGTCCGGATCGACAGCTTTTTCTTGTGGGTCGTCGGGGCTATGGTATTTTCCTTCGGCGTTCGCTTGCCAGATCTCGATCATGGAATCGCCAACCGGAACATCATCTCCGTCGAGCACTCGGCAGATCAGCCGCACCCGCTCGCCCTTTGCGTTTGAACCAGCCACGCACCTGACCGACCGCGGGTTCGTGCATCCGAGGTGAAAGTAAGGGCCAGCGGTCTGGGAAGGACTCGGCGCCTGATCCATGCTATGCCTCAAAGGGCGTGGCTTCGCGCCCACGCAGGACGATATCGAACCGGAAACCAAGCGCCCATTCGGGCTGAGTGATCTCCAAATCAAACCTTGAGATCAAGCGCTGCCGGGCTTGTTCATCGGGTATCGATTGAACGACCGGATCATAGAAAAGGAGCGGGTCGCCGGGGAAATACATCTGTGTGATCAAGCGCGTCGCGAATGCGCGCCCGAAGAGCGAAAAGTGAATGTGGGCGGGACGCCAGGCGTTGTCGTGGTTATCCCACGGGTAGGCGCCGGGTTTGATAGTCACAAACTGATAGCAGCCGTTGGCATCGGTCAAGGTTCGTCCCGACCCGCTGAAATTTGGATCCAGTGGCGCGCGATGATCGTCTCGTTTATGGCGATAACGTCCGGCAGCGTTGGCTTGCCAGATTTCCAGCAGAGTGTGGGGGACCGGGCGGCCACTATCATCGAGCACGCGTCCCCTCACGATGATGCGTTCGCCGAGCGGCTCACCCGCATGTTGACGAGTGAGATCGCTATCCGCTTCGGCGATGTCGTCATGCCCATAGACCGGGCCGGTTATCTCGGAGAGAGTATGTGGTAGAACGATCAGCGGTTTGTGCGGGGCACGCCGAACCGTTGCACCGTAGGCCGGGTACAAAGCAGTAGGCTGGCCGGTTTCGTCATGCCGCCGATAGGGAATGACTTTGGTCATTGGTTGCACCTTTGTGTCCTGACTCTGTCGCGCCATGGTTTTGCTTTTGCCCCCATTGTCCAGGAGGCAAATTCAGTCCAGAGGCAGGCCTACGTAATTTTCCGCCAGACTTTGTGCCGCCGCTCGTGAACTTGTGACGTAATCCAGTTCTCCGACTTGACGCCGCCGATCAAACGCATTGTCCGTATCGAAACGGTGCAGCATGGAAGTCATCCACCAGGAAAAGCGCTGCACCTTCCACACCCGTCGCAGGCAGGTGGCGGAATAGCTATCGAGCAGGTCGCGACTGCCCGTGCGGTAAAACTCCGAAATGGCTCGCGCCAGGATGCGGACGTCGGCAACCGCAAGATTCAGCCCTTTGGCTCCGGTCGGCGGAACGATGTGGGCCGCGTCGCCCGCTAGAAACAATTGGCCATGCTGCATGGGCTCCACAACAAAGCTCCGCATCCCCGCGATGCTCTTTTGAAGGATGGGACCCTCGGTGAGTGTCCAGTCCGCACAAGCAAGCCGAGTATGAAGTTCTCGCCAAATCCGCTCGTCGGGCCAGTTCTCAATATCTTCGTCGGAGGAACATTGCAAATAGAGCCGGCTGAGCTGCTGGCTCCGCATGCTGAGCAGGGCGAAGCCGCGATCATGGTAGGAGTAGACCAGCTCATCGGAGGACGGCGGTGCCTCGGCTAGAATTCCGAGCCATGCGAAGGGATAAACTCGTTCGTAAATCGTAAGCGCGCCTTCGGGAATACTGGGCCGGCAAATCCCGTGAAAGCCGTCGCATCCGGCAATAAAATCGCAGGCCAATTCGCTGAGTTCGCGGTTTTTGCGAAAGCGAATGCAAGGCTTCAGACTGGTGAAATGATGCACGGAGACGTCTTGAGTTTCGAAGAAAATCTGGCCTCCCGCTGCGAGACGGGCATCGATGAGATCTTTCACGACCTCCGCCTGAGCATAAATAGTGATGCTACGGCCACCGGTGAGTTCTTTAAAGTCGATGCGGTGACCGCTCCCTTGAAACCGCAACTCGATCCCGTAGTGGACAAGGCCTTCCCGTTTCATACGTTCGCCTGCGCCAGCCCCAATCAGCAGCTCGACGGTATTTTGCTCCAGCACGCCCGCGCGAACCCGTTCCTGGACGTATTCGCGGCTTCGACACTCCAGCACAACCGAGTCGATCCCCTGCAGATGTAGAAGATGCGACAACAGTAATCCTGCAGGCCCTGCGCCAATGATCCCCACCTGTGTACGCATGATGAGATCTAGAAAGGGTACGGACGACGGCCCAGCTGGATCGTGATCCACTTCGTCTCGGTCAGTTCGTCCATCGACCAGTGGCCGCCTTCGCGTCCACTGCCAGAATCTTTTACTCCACCGAAAGGAACCGTGGCTTCGTCATGCACTGTGGGGCCATTGATATGAACCATGCCCGCTTCCAGTTCGAGAGCGAACTTCATCGCCAACTGAAGATCGTTGGTGAGCACCGCCGATGACAACCCGTAAGCCGTATCGTTGGCGAGGCTGAGCGCATGAGCGGCGTCGTCCGCTTTAATCACGGCGGCTACCGGGCCGAACAGTTCGTCGCGGAACGCCGGCATGCCCGGCCTTACGTCAGCAACCACGGTGGGCTGATAGAAGTTTCCCTGATGCGTACCACCAGTCAGCAACCGCGCTCCGCGAGCGACGGATGCCTGAATCTTGCCGTCAATCAGTCCGCATTGGGAAGTGCGGATCAGCGGGCCAATTACCGTGTGCGGATCGCGGGGATCACCCACTTGCAGCGTCTTCACTTTCGCAACGAATCGTTCGAGGAAGGCGTCGTAGATGGCAGACTCAACGATGATGCGCGAGCCCGCCATGCAGATTTGCCCTTGATGAATGAAGATGCCAAAACAAGCGGTTGAGACCGCGTAATCCAGATCGGCGTCCTGGAGCACGATGAGCGGGCTTTTTCCTCCCAGCTCAAGGATTACTTTCTTGCCGTGTTTAGCGCATTCGACTGCGATGAGCCTGCCTACGGCGGTGGAACCGGTGAAAGAAATCAGCCGGACGCGCGGATCGGCAAACAATACCGGGCCTACGGTGGGACCGTCGCCGGGAACTACGTTAAGCACCCCCGCTGGCAATCCTGCGTTCTGGAATATTTCGGCGATTTTCAATCCAATCAGCGAAGTTTCCTCCGAGGGCTTGAGCACAAACGTGTTGCCCGCCGCCAGCGCCAGGCAAACTTTCTTGGTGGCAAGCAGTAGCGGGAAATTGAATGGCGCAATTCCGGCCACAACTCCGAGGGGACGCCGAATCGCAATCGACATCATGCCCGGAATGTCGGCGGGGATCACATCTCCTTGAATACGCCGCGCTTCTCCGGAAACGGCACGCAGCATATTGACCGTGAAGGACACTTCAAACTGAGCCTTGCCAAAAGTCGAGCCCGCTTCATCGATCAGCAAATCAACAATTTCCGGGCGGGCTTTTTCGAGCACATCCGCCGCGCGCTGCAGAATCAATTCACGCTCCGCGGCTAGCGTGTGACCCCACCCATCCTTCGACGAATATGCGGCATCGATTGCCCGGCGCATGTGCTCCGGCTGGGCCAAGAACACTTTGGCGAATGGCCGCTGCGTGGCGGGGTTGACAACGTCTGCGAACGCCGCCGGTGGTGCCTCAATCGGTGCGCCGTTGATATATGGAGTCGTGTACATACTGCCCCCTCCTTCCATATCTCCCCAGACTGCCTTCCCCCGCGCGCGCTGGCCACTCATTTTAGGAGATGGAGCGCTCAAATGCTTAATACCACTTGAGTATCAGAGTAAAACGAAAAAGGTAGCAATGCGAGTCAAGGCGGCAGCGCGTGTACAATCCTTCAGCGCTAGAATCCGATGAATCCTGCCTCGGAACACAGGTCGCGGAACTTGCCGGATCAAGCAGAATGGGATCGCATTGCGACGAGCGCACAATTTCAAGACTTATTGGCCAGGAAAAAAGCATTCATTCTTCCTGCTTTTCTGTTTTTTCTCGTGTACTACCTCCTCCTTCCCATTCTGGTCGGGTCCGCGCCAAGGCTGATGTCTAATCGAGTGTTAGGAACCGTCACTCTAGCTTACCTGTTCGCGCTCTCCCAATTTGTCGTGGGGTGGGTCATTGCCGGGTTGTACCTGAAGGCCTCCGGGAAATTCGACAGGCTCATCAGGGATCTCCTTGCGAGGACGGATGGTCCCGAAGGAGGCAGGTGAGTGTCGATCTCCGTGGCGGTTTTCTTCGCATTCGTCGCCGGTACTCTCGGAATCACGTATTGGGCTTCGAAGCACTCGCACGGCACTAGCGCTTACTTCGCCGCTGGTCGTCGTATCACCGCCTGGCAAAATGGATTTGCTGTCGCGGGCGATTTCATGAGTGCGGCGTCATTTCTCGGGATCGTCGGTCTGATTGCGTTGCAGGGCTTCGACGGATTTTTGTATGCGGTTGGGGGCTTTGTTGCCTTTGTGACGATCCTCCTGTTGGTTGCAGAACCGCTGCGCAACACCGGGAAATACACCATGGGAGATGTGCTGGCCTACCGCCTGCGGCCGCGGCCAGTGCGGGCGCTGGCCGCACTCAGCACGCTGGCGACGATTCTGTTTTACATGATTGCGCAAATGGTTGGTGCGGGAGCGCTGGTCGCGCTGCTTCTGGCGAATTCCGGCATCAGCTACAACATGGCGGTAACCGGAGTGGGCATCCTGATGATGGTGTACGTGGTTTTCGGTGGCATGCTGGCAACCACCTGGGTTCAAATCATCAAGGCCATGATGTTATCGACGTGTGCTCTCCTCCTTACGGTGATGATGATCGGGCATTTTAATTTTCGTTTTGGCGAATTCTTTGCTGCCGCCAGCCAGGTCGCCTACCACCAGAAGGATCAACCGATAGTCAGAGACTTTCTTCAACCCGGACTGCGCTACAAGCCGCCCTACGGGCCGCTCGATTTGATTTCCTTAAGTCTGGCATTCATTTGTGGGACGGCCGGGCTACCGCACATTCTTGTGAAGTTCTATACCGTGCCTGACGCGACAACAGCGCGGCAAAGTGTCGTGTGGGCCATGATTCTGATCGGCAGTTTCTACGGGATGACTTCGGTCCTCGGGCTCGGCGCCGCGGTTATCGTGGGGCCGGACTACATTGTCACCCACGGCGGAACCAACATGAGTGGTCCGCTGTTAGCCCAAGCCCTGGCGGGCAACGTTTTTCTGGCTCTGGTGTCAGCCGTTGCCTTCGCAACGATTCTCGCGGTGGTAGCGGGACTAACGATCAGCGCCTCTACTTCCTTCGCTCACGATTTCTGGATGAATGTGATCCACCGCGGAGTGGAGCGGAGATCCGGCGAAACAGTGCTGGTGGCGAGGCTTTCCGCGCTTGCGGTGGGCGCGATTGCAATTATGATCGCGATTGCATTGGGACCGGCGTCCAATGCCGGGATTCTGGCAACACTCGGGATGGTGGTAGCCGCCTCCGCGAACTTTCCCGTCATTGCGCTCTCGATTTTCTGGCGCCGCTTCAATACCGCGGGGGCCATCGCCGGTTTGTCGGTCGGCCTGCTGGCCTCGATCGGACCCATCCTGGCAAGTCCCAATTTCATGGGAATCGATTTACCCGACGCAGGCGGGACTTTACACCACCTGATTCAAGCGAAGGCCTGGTTCCCGCTGGAGAACGTGGGCATCCTGAGCGTGCCGCTCGGTTTTCTGGCTGCGATCGCAGGTACGCTGCTGAGCCATGAACCGAGCTGCGCAGCAAAATTTAACGAGTTCATGGTGCGCGCGAACACTGGGCTGGGGGCGGAAAAAGGCACTTGAGATAGAGCGGTTGTCTCCAAGCAGGCTGAACACGCTGGCGTCTCAGGCTGCGCAGACCCTGATCTCGCCGGCAGCAGCAGCAGCATCCCAAGTCAGCCCTTCGTAAAATGGCAAAACCGGCGTTCCACTGAAGCGGATTACCTGGGGATTGCCGAGATCCGCCCCGAATCCGAACCCAGCCACTCCAGGTGGTGAGCGCTATCGCTGGTTTCGCCAATTAATTCCGACCTGGCCCGTTATTCGGGCACGACGATTGCTGGCGTCAGCCAGCTCACGAGAGCCGTGATTAGAAAGTTAAGGCACAGGGCCAGGAAGCCGGCACTCCACCCGAACAGGGGGTCCCGGTGACTGAGCATAAGGAAGGTGACGGTGGCAACTCCAGCAATCATACCGGTAAAGACTCCGCGCATGGTGACGCGTCTCCAGTAGAGACCCAGCACCACGCCAGGGAAGAACTGGGTGACGCCCGCATACCCTGTTAAGAGAAGGCCCACCAGCGTGGCCGATTTGTAGATGGCGAGCACGAGGCTGATGAGGCCGAGCACTACGACCATGACTCGCGCCAGTTTGGCGACCTGATCGTCCGTCATCGCCGGTGCGAAGATGGGCCGATAGAGGTTCTTGGCAAACAGGATCGCAGCAGTCAGAATGAAAATGGAAGCGGGCACCATAGCGGTAAGGGCGCCGGCTCCGCCGATTACTCCCAGGAACCACGGCGGGAAGCTCTTGCGGACAATCGTCAAAAGCGAGAGGTCGCCATTGGGCAAGCCAGGCACGACCAAAACCGCAGTAAAGCCGACAAAAAAAATAAAGGCTAGAGTGATGGTGTAGAGGGGCATTACCACGGCGTTGCGACGCAAAGTGTCGCCGCTTTTCGCGGTGAAGGCGGCCCCAAACGCGTGCGGCCACATGTAGAAACCCAGCGAAGTCAGAAGAACTGTGGAGATGTACCAAGTATGACCGAGGTTGGCGGTGGCGCCGGGCATGGTTAGGTGTGCCGGCCGGCTATGCGCCAACGCGGCGAACATGGGACCGATCCCGCCAAAGTGGATATAGGGAATGCCGATGCCAATGGAGACTGCCGCCAAGACCATCAGCACATCTTTAAGAACGCTGACCCAAGCCACTGCCCGAACACCGCTAGCAAAGACGAAGGCCACCAACAGAACGACCGAAATCGCCATAGCTGGTGTACGGCCGATTCCATCGAAGCTGGCAATCGAGACGATAATACCAACCCCTGTTATCTGGAGCTGCAGGTAAGGGATAAAAGAGGCGATACCGACGACACATACAAATCCGGCTAGATACTTGTTGCCGTAGCGCATGGTGAAGAAGTCGGATTGAGTCTGCATTCCGTATCTCCGGCCGACCTCCCAGATCTGCGGCAGGATAAAGAACGAGACAACGTAGGCCAGGGTCAGGTAAGCCATGATGTATAGCGTTGGGCCGCCACGGGAATAGGCCCAGCCGCTGGCTCCCAAAA
>Ga0182015_10004948_pt1 | contig 14087 bp, 12 predicted proteins | sample 712P3MmetaG_FD_120478 | JGI IMG/M metagenome (GOLD analysis project Ga0182015, IMG submission 120478) | Permafrost microbial communities from Stordalen Mire, Sweden - 712P3M metaG | ecosystem: Environmental > Terrestrial > Soil > Wetlands > Permafrost | place: Sweden: Stordalen | collected...
AGCGCCGGAATGGCAGGGGCGGCTGCGATGCTGCGACCGCCCCAAAACATGCAGATTCAGACCCGTCAGAGGTTAACTTATTGCCGGCCAAATTTGGTCTTGACAATGGGGTCCACTTTAGTTGCCCGAGCCGCTGGCGCCAGCGGCAATGCCAGGTGTGCCGAGGACTTGCCCATTGTACGGAAACCCGTTACTCATATTTATTCCGCCGGGTTGTGGTTCATCGATGAGCAGCAGCGCCTCCGACCCCGCGGACACGGCATTGAGGATTCGGCTGGTGAGGTTAGCACTCAGTTCGACCGTGATCTGAATCGGCCAGAGGGGCCCGGCGTAACCGCCGGTGCAGTTCACCACGATGTCACCAACCGGTTCCGCTAATCCTTCGGCTCGCATCAGCAGCGGAATTGGAGGGCCGCCTTGCAGGTTAAATACTGAGCGCGGACGGCGGCGGCCGTGCCGAGAAGCAACCCAATCTTGAATAGCCGCATGCGAGGAGGATATCAAATTACCAATTAAGAATCTATAAGAATCTATGACGATCGTCACGCGTCCACGCGTAGGCGACCACGCACACGCGACTCTATGCTGGAGTCTGTTCTCTCTCTGTGGCCATCGCGCCGTTGGAAGACGAAGATATCGCCGCGGAGGACATCCCGCTGTGGCACGCCGAACAATACGCCCACCGCATCGGCACTCGTGCCGAAGGCCCACAGGCTGAAGCCCGTGCCACCAGGCGTCCCCATGAGTGGGGACGCGGCACGCACGAGTGCGTGCGCCACGTCATATCGGATGATTGGTCAGCACTACCTTGCCGCCGCTCGCCGTTACCGGAACCAGCGCCTGCTTGCCCACCAGCTTTTCAAACCGCGGCACCGCGTAATCGCTGGCCACCACATAACACCGGTCAGCGCCCAGCCAAATGTTCTTCCATTGCGCGTCATTGATGAACACGTCCGGCGCATCGGGCGCGTACGATCCGTAGATCATGTTGTTGAATCGCCCGTTCAGCAGCAGGGCGGAACGGTTGGTGTAGAAAAAGACGGACGAGAACGTGTAGTAATGATGGTCCACGATCAGCTTGCCTTGGGGAGACCGCAACAGCGCCTCCGCCAGCGGCCGCGACGACAGGTACGGGTCGAACACCACCATCGCCAGCCGGGCGGCGTGGAGGAACAACACCATCATCAACGCCGCGGCCAGAAACGCGCGCCGGGCGGTCGCGCGCAGGGTTCCCAGCGCCCCCGCCAGAAACGCGATCGCGGCCACCGCCAGCGGCAAGCGCAAATACGCGAACGATGCCATAGTGAGATCTTCCATGTGGCTGAGTGACAGCGTGTAAGTGCCGGGGCGCTGCGAAAGCGCCGTCGAGATATCGCCCGGCGCGGGAATGTTCCGCACCAGGACCAAAATCGCGATGAGCGCCACGGCGGCGCATCCGGCGATTACCGAAATCGCACGCGTGCCGCGCCGCACCCAGCCGCCTCCCGCCGCCATCGCGGAGCCGAGCAGCAGCGCCAGCGCCGGATAGCACGGCATCGTGTAGTATTCCTGCGTAGTTGAAAAAGTGAAGAAGACCAGCATGAACCCGGTCCAGCAGAGGGCCAACAGCCGCGTGCGTCCAGCGCGATCGACGGGCTTGAACGAGAGCTTCGCCACCGCCGGAAAATAGACGCTCCAGGGAAACAGCCACAGCAGGTGGAACAGCCAGAAATACACGCGCGGCACGGTATTGTAGTCGCGCGGGTAGCGCAGGTTCAGGAAGCGCAGCACCTGCTCGTTCATAAAATAGAACCACAGAAATCCGTGATATTCTCCCGGCGCACTGCGAAAGCTGAAGGACAAATATGGTGGATTGCGCAACGTGGCCAGCACGTGCCAGGGCGCGGCAATCAGCAGAACGATCGCCAATCCGCTGAGCGGGCGGAGCCGCCGCCACGCCTTCCCGGAGAAGAGTTGGTGCGTCAAGAAGAGGTAGATCGCGCCCGCGGCCACCGGAAAAAGGACTGCCACGGCGCTCTTCAGCAGCAGTCCCACGCCTAGGCTGGCGGCCAGAATGAAAGCCCACAAGCTCGGGCGCGGTTCCTCTTCGTCGAGCGCGCGCAGGAACGCCCACATCGCCAGCGCGATGGTCAGCGTCAGCATCACGTCGGGAATCAGCACGCGCGTGAAGAGAAAAAGTCCGATGCACGTGGCCACGATCAGGCCCGCGTAGAACCCGGCGCGGCGCCCAAAGGCCCATATGCCAAACGCGGCAGTCAGCCAGCATAGTCCCATGGCGGAGAGCGCTACCGGAATGCGCGCGGCCCAATCGTGTACGCCGAAGATCTTGTAAGAGAGCGCGATCAACCAATAGATGAGCGGCGATTTCTCCAGGTACGCGACGCCATCCAGGCGCGCCGTCACCCAATCGCCCGAAGTCAGCATGGTGCGCGCGATCTGCGCCTGCACGGCGTCCACGTCGTCCATGAGCGACGGAGGGGAAACCATGCAGCCTAGATACACGGCGCCGGCAAACAGCAGGATCGCTAGATAAATGTAGAGATGCCGGCCGGCTGTTGGTTGAGGGCGGTTGCCGCCGTCGTTTGTATTTGCCATCTCCTCATCCACAAGAACAGAATCATCAGCCCCCACAGATGATACCCGAGATTGGCGCGGCGTTCCAAATGCCGGCGCATGCAGGCTTCGATGGCGGCGGGGCGGAACACAGCGGCGTGCGCGGATGCGCCGGCCGTCAGCGTCTCGCGCATCAACCCTCGCAGCGGACCGCGCAACCACTGGTGGGCGGGGATATCGAATCCGACTTTCTTCCGCCGCAGTATCGAGGGCGGCAGCTTGCCCTTCATCAGGTTTTTCAGAATGACCTTCTGGCGCGAGCCTTGGATCTTGAAATGCGAGGGCAGCGAAGCGGCGAACTCCACGATGCGATGGTCCAGGAACGGCGGCCGCACTTCGATGGAGTGTGCCATGCTCATGCGGTCGACCTTCATCAGGATGTCGTCCGCCAAATAGTAGCGTTCATCGAACCAGAGATACGCCGCCAGATCCTCGCCCGCCACGGACAGATCCCGCAAAATCGCAGCCAGCGCGCCCGGGGTTGGGTCGCACAGCAGCGCGCGCTTCTCCGCGTCGGAAAACGTGCCGTTCCAATACACGTGCGCACGCGCGGGCTGCATCCGGCAGCCTTCCAGAAAGCGCTTCAGCATGTATTCGAAGCCGATCTTGTCGTCGGAGACCGGCCAGCGCCGGGCGGCCTGTAACGCGAAGCCTAAAACGCCCGCGGGCAAGCGCCGCATCCAGCGCGCGTATCGGTCGGCGCGGTAAGTAAGGTAACCGCCGAACAACTCGTCGGCGCCATCACCGCTGAGCGCCACCGTCACCTTCAGCTTGGTCATCTTGGAGAGATACCAGACCGGCAGCGCGCCTGCGTCCGCATTCGGTTCATCGAAGTAATTCGCGAATTCCTCAATGGCGTCCACCAGTCCCACCTCGGGGTTGACGTCGAACTCTTCGTGATCGGTGCCATACTGCTTGGCTGCGGCTCGAATGTAACCCGTTTCGTCAAAGCTGCGGCCGCGGAAGGAAATCGAAAAAGTCTTCAGCCGGTTGCCGGATGCGGTCGCGGCGTAGTGCAGCACCGTGGACGAATCGATGCCGCCGCTAAGCCAGACACCCAGCGGAACATCCGACAGCAGATGCTCACTCACCGATTGCCGCAGCAGCCTGTCCAGTTCCTCCGCGGCGTCTTCCTGGCTCCAATCGCGCTGCGGCCCCAGCGGCACGCTCCAATAAGCCTCCGAACGGACTTCGCCGGCGCACCACTCCAGCCAGTATCCGGACCGCAGCTTCTCGATGCCTTCCACCAGCGTCCAGGGAGCGGGCACGTAGTTCAGCGACAAATAGCAATCGAGTCCGTCGAGGCTGAGCCGCCGGTCGAACTCCGGGTGTACGAAAATGGTCTTCAACTCGGAGCCGAACAACAGGTCCGCGCCTTGGCGGGCGATATACAGCGGCTTGATGCCCATGCGGTCGCGCGCCAGCACCAGGCGCTTGCGCGATTCGGTCCACAGCGCGATGGCGAACATGCCGCGCAGCTTTGAAAAACAGTCGGTGTCCCATTCGAGGAACGCCGCCAGCGCCGTTTCGGTGTCCGTGCGGGTGCGAAAGCAATGGCCGCGCTGTTCGAGTTCAGCGCGCAGTTCCAGGTGGTTATAGATTTCGCCGTTGAAGGCGATGACAGTGTCGCCGCTTTCGGAGAAGATCGGCTGGTCGCCGGAATCTAGGTCGATGATCTTCAGCCGCGCGGCGCCCAGCGCGGCCGAATTGGATTCGAATACACCTTGTTGATCCGGCCCGCGATGAACGATAGATTGAACGGCGGCCCGGATGCGCTCGGGGCCAGGAGAGAATTTGAGCTTAGTAAAGCCGGCGACGCCACACAAGCCATTAATGTAGCATAAGACTGTGACGGCCCTTTTCCTGGCGGTGGCGGCGATCCCCTTCATTTATTATCTGATCGCGTTGTATAGCAGTTGGGCCTACTTTCGCCACGCTCCGAGGGCCAATCTTTGCGACGTTCGCGGCGCTGCGTTTACGCCGCCGGTAAGTAACCTGAAGCCGATCCGCGGCCTGGATCCCGGCGCGTATGAGAATTTTGCCAGCTTTTGCCGTCAGGACTATCCGGAGTACGAAATTGTTTTCTGCGTGGACGGCCGGGACGACCCGGTGCTGCCGGTGATTGAGAAATTGGTTCGCGATTTTCCCGAGCGCCAGATTCGCGTGCTGTTCGGATCGGGCCGCATTGCTACCAACGACAAAGTGGCCAAGCTGGCACGCATGGCGAGTGAGGCGGCGCACGAAGTCGTGGTGATCAGCGATAGCGACGTCCGCGTCCAGCCGGATTATTTGCGGAGTGTCGTCGCGCCGCTGGCCGACGCCAACGTCGGTGCAGTGACTTGCTTCTATGTGCCGGCCGGCGAGCGGACCTTCGCCGACAGCCTGCAGGCCATGGGCATGTTTTCCGATTTCTACGCGGGCATCCTGGTGGCCTGGCAGTTGGACGGAGTCAAGTTCGCGCTGGGACCGACCATCGCCACGACGCGCGCGCGCCTGGCCGAATTCGGCGGCTACGAGTCGCTGGAGAACCGCCCGGCCGACGACCTGCTGGTCGGGCGGCTGATCGCCGAGCAAGGCCACCGAGTCGAACTGCTGCGGTACACCGTGCTGGCCGTCGCCGATTATCAATCGATGCGCGACTTGATTCACAAGCGGCTGCGCTGGATCGTGGTGATGCGGCACATGCGTCCCTGGGGCCATCTGGGGCTGCTGCTGACGCAGGGGCTGCCCTGGTCGCTGGCCGCGATTGCGGTTCATCCATCGATGGCGGTGGCGGCAGGTTATCTGGGCACTTACCTGGTGCTGCGATGCGCCATGACGTGGATGATAGGGGCGTGGGGTCTGCAGCAGCCCGGGCTCTGGAGGAAGATGCCGGTAATCCCGGCCTGGGACGCGCTAGCGTTTTTCATCTGGCTGACAAGCTTTGTACGCAGAAGTATTCGCTGGCGCGGCAGCGATTATCTGCTGCGCGACGGGCGGCTGGTTCCGGTGGCGGAGGAGTGAGAAATCTTCCTTGTGGGGCGGCCAATCTTGGCCGCAGCCGCCTTTCAGGCGGCTCTGGGACGCGCTGGAAAGCGCATCCGCAGATCAGCGCGCCAGCAGGTCACCCCCCCAGCACCAGCAGCGCGCCCGCGCCGTGCCGCGTGCCCACATCTTCCTTCAGCACCGCCTTCGCCGGCACCGTCTCCAGGATGAAGCTGGAGGCGAAGGCGGGCACGGCGAAGCTCAGCGATTCGGCTTGCGCCCGGGCCATGAACGCGAAGAAAGAAATCGCCAGGCACATGATCCGAAAGGATCGACTCGCGGCGCATCGCGATCGTCCTGAGCAATCGCGCGCGGCCCCGCGCGTCCACGGATTGCATGCACCAAAACTCACCGGACACAGGCCGCTCAATCGTGCTAAACCGCGCGCAGCTTGGGAAGCAGTTGAAACGCGACAGAAAACGGAGAGGGGGAAACGGGAGTGTCAAGGTCTTGGTTGTGCGGCGGATTTCTGCTGGCGTGGAGCCTCCAGGCCGGTACCATCTTACGACAGCACGGCGGGATCTTCACTCGGAGCTGACCCGATCGACGCCTTCGGCCCACTACAACTCGTTTTCGACTGGCACTAACTCAGGGGCGCCCATCCACCTCGAGTTGCTTGTGTGCAGTTCCTGCGGGACAACCAGCGACAGCGCACCGGCTGGCTATAGCGGCACGGGTTTCTTCTTTACGGTCGGTCTCTATGCCAACAACAGCACCACACCGGGCTCTTTGATTACGGATCTGGGAACAGTCTTTGACTCGAGCCTGACAAGCGGCGCTAGCCCGATTGACGTGATTCTTAAGGCGAATCCAGTTCTCTCTTCCCGTACGCGGTACTGGATTGGTCTTCCGGAACAACGGGGGCCTATTGGTCGTACACAGATGACGTGAGCGGAATACATTCCCGAAAATTCCCGAACAACCCTGACGAAGGCTATCAGATTGCAGATGGAAGTCGGCTCGGTGCCGGAACCTTCCACTATTTCCCACGGCGCATCCGCGCTTGTGGCATTTGTCATGTTCCGCCGCGGACGCAGAACCAACAGGTCCGTTTAAGCTTTTATCTGGTTTAGAAACCCGCGTGGCCGGAACTCGCTCCGTTGCGGTACTTGCGCCTACACCCATCTTTGGACCACTCCCGCAATCCCTTGATCGTGTGGCATAATAGCGCGCATAGAGGGCCGCATGTCTTTCGCGAAAATCCTCGGCATCGTGCTGGCTGTCTTCGTGGCGAGCCAAGTCTATTGGTACGTGCGGGCGCGCGCGCTGGTAAATAGGCTGGCGAAAACCAGGAGGGCGCGCGTTTCGCTGACGGCGGCCGGCCTGGCGGGTTATCTCGCGCTGGCCGCTCTCAACTTCGGCGTGTTTGGGCGGCGCGCCAGCCCTACGCAAATGACCTGGTATGACGCGCTGATATCGGCGCCGTTCGTGTGGTGGGTGGTTTGTTCGCTAGTGGCGTTTCTGCTCGCCATGCTGGTGTGGCCTGTACGGCGTATAGCACGGTCCACCAGCGCGCTCGGTTCGCCCGCCAGGCGGCAATTTCTGGAGCGCGGCGCCAGCGCGCTGGTCGCCGCGCCATTCGTAGCCGGCGCGTATGGTTTGTTCTACGGCCGGCTCAATCTGCAGATCACCCAGCAACGCACTCGCCTGACGCGGCTGCCCAAAGCCTTCAACGGGTTCCGCATCGCGCAGCTCTCCGACATTCACATCGGGCCATTCATGCCCGAGGACGAAATCCGCAAGTACGTGCGGATTACCAACGATCTGAAGCCGGACCTGATCGCATTGACCGGAGACTTCGTCACGTGGGACCCGTCCACGCAAAGGGCGGTGGTGAATGCGCTCAGCGGCCTGCACGCGCCTTTCGGCATCTTCGGATGCCTTGGAAATCACGAGGCCTCGTCGCATACTGAGGATTCCATTACGCGCATGTTTCAACAGGTGGGGATTCGGATTCTGCGCCGGGAGCGCTTGCCGATAACGGCACAAAGGGAATCGTTTAATCTGATCGGAGTCGATTTTGAGACCAGCCGTCATATGGTAGCCGGCAGCGAGAAGTTCGTGCGGACTTACCTCGAAGGCGTGGAGAGCCTGGTGGCGTCCGGCACGGCGAACATCCTGATGAGCCACAACCCCGATACCTTCGATCGGGCGGCGGAGCTGGGCATTGACCTGAGCCTGGCGGGGCACACGCACGGCGGACAGGTGGCGCTGGAATTCGTCAGTCCCGAAATTGCGCCGAGCCGGCTGGTGACGCCCTACGTGGCCGGCTGGTTCCAGAAACCGGGCGGCCGGCTTTACGTGAACCGCGGCATCGGCACCATCGGCGTACCCATGCGCATCGGCGCGCCGCCGGAGATTACTGTGTACGAGCTGTATGGCACTCGCGATGGCGCTAGCGATTCTCGCAATGCGCCCTGAGGTATGAGTGACGGCCTCGGTCGAATTTGAAGTTGGAGGCTGCAGGGCGCCAGGAGAGCGGCTTCCGGCGATGGGATCGGACCCGAGGCCGATTGCTCGCGCGACCGGCCTAAGTAGACTAAATCCATGGATGCCCGCGATGCCGCCCAGATCGTTGAGTTCCTGGAGCAGCACGGCCTGGAGGTCTATATCGATGGTGGCCTGGCCGTGGACGCCCTGCTGGCAAACAGACCAGGCCCCATGACGCCTCGACATCGCCGTGCCGCACCAAGTTGTGCCGGTGTTACGCGAACTCCTTGCCGCCCGCGGCTACCGTGAGTCGCCCCGCGATGATACATGGGAATGTAACTTCGTTCTCGCTGACGCCTGCGGGCGCAAGATCGATGTGCATCCGATTCGGTATCACGTTACCGGATGAGTATCTGAGGTTCACGCATTGATATGCAATGATATGCCACCGTGGCAAGTCCTTGAAAACCTTTGCTACCATAACATCATGCAATTTCCCCGTCTTTTCCTGGTGCGCCAGCACTTTCCCGACCGCCGTATTCCCGATGTTGCCGCCGAAGTCCAGCGCGAACTTCACGATTCCGGATTCGCCGCGCACCTGAAACCCGGATCGCGGGTGGCCATCGGCGTAGGCAGCCGCGGCATTGCCAATATCGCCACCATCACCCGCGCCGCCGCCCAATATTGGAAATCGCAGGGCATGCACCCCTTCGTCTTCCCGGCCATGGGCAGTCACGGCGCCGCCACCGCCGAAGGCCAGGCCGACGTGCTGGCACATTACGGCATCATCGAGGAGACCATCGGTTGCCCGGTGCGCAGTTCGCTCGATGTCGTGCCGCTGGGCAAGACGCCGCAAGGCATCCAGACTTACATGGACCGCAATGCTTACGAAAGCGATGGCGTGATGCTGGCCGGCCGCGTGAAGTGGCACACCGATTTCATGGGCAAGATCGAAAGCGGTCTCTTCAAGATGATCGCCATCGGGCTGGGCAAGTTCGCCGGCGCCCAGCACTACCACACCTACGCCTACAAGCTGGGGCTTGAAAACACCATCCGCGCCATCGGCCGCAAGGTGCTTGAATCCGGCAAGATCCTCGGCGGCTTAGCCATCCTGGAAGACGCCAACCACAATACGGCCAAACTGGAAGCCGTGCCGGTGGAAGGCATGGAGCGGCGCGAAGAAGAATTGCTGGCGCTCGCCAAATCCTGGATGGGCCGCATCCCCATGGACCTCGATATCCTCATCCTGGATGAAATCGGCAAGAACGTCAGCGGTGCCGGCATGGACACCAAGGTAGTGAACCGCAGCGTGCTGGGCGACTACAATCCCTGGCCGGATACGCCGCGCATCGAGCGCATTTTCGTGCGCGATCTTAGCGATCTTACTTATAACAACGCGGTGGGTGTCGGCATGGCCGACGTGGTTACGGACCGCCTGGTCGATCGCATCGACTGGGTGCCCACGCGCGTCAATTCCCTGACTGCGTCCACGCCCTCGGCGATTCGCACGCCGATCCATTACCCCACCGACCTCGAGTGCCTGGAAGCCATTGCTCCCACGGTCGGCAAGTTCGATGTGCGCGAGGTGACTATCGGATGGATCCGCAACACGCTGGAGCTTGCGGTGCTTGCCTTGAGCGAAAACCTGCGCCCATCGATCGAGCGCAATCCGATGCTCGAATTCGTTTCCGACGCGAGCGAAATCGAATTCGACTCCGCCGGCAACCTGGTTCCGCTCGTGGCTGACGCACCTGGCGTGCCGCGTCCCCAGTCTACATTTCCGATGAAGACGCCTGCCTTGCAAGGCTGAAAATACGCGTTTGCCTGTATAGCGAGCCCCGCTTTTCCGCCGTATTCCGGAATCAGTGGGATGCCTGGAAGCGCTGGACTGAACCGCAAATAGAATCGCCTGGCGCAACGCCCCAATTGCGCGCCGGAGCGCGTGTGCCAGGCCTGCGGCGAGCAATGGTACGCTACGCGCGAGTTCTTTCACGTGCGCACGCGCCGGATGCCTGCGGGCGTGAAGAACAACTATTGCCGCATCTGCGGCCTGTGTCGCGCCGAGCGGCGGCGAAAGCCGGCCATCTATGCGCGACCTGCGGTCCGGCCCGCTTGGCGAGCGCCGTTTGCGGCGATTAGCGGTCTTATTCACCGCAGATTATGCGGTGAATAATTCCTGCCTGCGGTGAATAGCGGTTATAATCGACGCATAGGTTGCGGAGAATGTACATCCATCGGCTTCACGACTGGCCTCGCTTCGAATGGAACCCGGAGCGCCTCGCCCAACCTCTGGCCGATATCCGCCACCGGCAGGGACGCCTGACCGGCCATATGGAAGCGCTCGGCTTCAACCTCCGGCAGGAGGCCGTCCTGAGCACCCCCACCGCAGACGTGCTCAAGAGCTCTGAAATCGAGGGTGAAAGGCTGGACGCGGCGCTAGTGCGTTCCTCCATCGCCCGCCGCCTGGGCGTCGATATTGGCGCCCTCAAACCCCCGGACCGGGCCGTCGAGGGCGTGGTCGAAATGATCTCGACGCCACGCGCCACTATGACCGTCCGCTCACTGCCGAAAGACTGTCTGTCTGGCACGCATCCCTGTTTCCCACCGGGCGCAGCGGCATAATCGAGATCCGAGCCGGCGCCTGGCACAACGACCGCACCGGTCCGTTGCAGGTGGTCTCCGGCCCGATCGGCAGGGAGCACGTACACTTCAAAGCACCTCCGGCGGGCCGCCTTCACCAAGAAATGCGAAAGTTCCTGGACTGGTTCAACAAACCTGCCGCCATGGACCCGGTCTTGAAGGCGGCCCAGGCGCACCTCTGGTTCGTGACTATCCATCCGTTCGACGACGGCAATGGCCGCCTGGCGCGGGCCATCGCCGATATGTCTTTGGCACGCTCCGAAGACAGTCCACAGCGTTTCTACAGCAAGTCGGCCCAAATCCGGCTGGAGCGCGCGGCCTATTACGACGTCCTGGAACGGACACAGAAGGGCACGCTGGATATCACACCCTGGATGGAATGGTTTCTTCTCTGTCTGGGACGCGCCATCGACGGCGCACAGACGATGCTCGCCGCGGTCCTCGCCAAGGCCCGCTACTGGGAATTCATCGCCGGCTTCTCGATCAACGAGCGGCAACGCCGCGTCCTCAACCGCCTGCTGGATGGGTTTGAGGGTAAGCTCACCACATCGAAATATGCGAAGCTCGCCAAGTGTTCCCAGGATACGGCACTGCGCGACATTCTAGCGCTGGTCGAACACGGCGCGCGGAAGGCGGGCGGAGCACCAGCTATGCGCTGGCGGCTATTGCAGAATCTCCAGCTTCTTTCCCACCCGCGCGAACACCTCCAGAGCCCGGTCCAGTTCGCCGCGCGTATGCGTTGCGCTCACGATAGTGCGCACCCGCGCCTTGCCTTCCGGCACGGTCGGAAACCCGATGCCGGTCGCCAGCACGCCTTCCTCAAACAGCGCCGCCGACAGCGCATGCGCTGTGCGCGCCTGCCCCACAATCACCGGCGTAATAGGCGTTTCACTGACGCCCGTGTCGAACCCGGCTGCGCGCAGCCCCTGCTTGAAGTATCGCGTATTGTCCCACAGCGCCTGGATTAGCTCCGGCTCTTCTTCCAGCACATCGAACGCGGCCATGCAAGAAGCCGCCACCGCCGGCGGATGCGAAGTCGAAAACAGGAACGGCCGCGCGCGGTGGTATAGAAATTCGATCAACGCCCGGCTGCCGCAGACGTACCCGCCCAGCACCCCGATGGCCTTCGAAAGCGTACCCACCTGGATATGCACGCGCCCGTGCAAGCCGAAATGGTCGATCGTGCCGCGCCCGTTGCGCCCCAGCACTCCGGACGAATGCGCGTCGTCCACCATCATGATGGCGCCATGCTTCTCGGCTGCCTCCACCAGTCCGGGGAGCGGCCCGATATCGCCCTCCATCGAAAATACGCCATCCGTGATCAGCAGCTTGCGCCCCGGCTGTCCGTCGAGATCCGCCAGTTTCCGTTCGGCCGCCGCCGTGTCTTTGTGCGGAAAGACGTGAATCTTGGCCCGCGAAAGGCGGCAGCCGTCGATGATGCTGGCGTGATTCAACTCGTCGGAAACGATGTGGTCTTCGGGAGTCAGAACCGCCGCCACGGTGCCCGCGTTGGCCGCGAACCCGGATTGAAACACCACGCAGGCTTCCACGTTCTTGAAGCGCGCGATGCGCTCCTCGAGCTGCATGTGCAGCCTCATGGTGCCGGAAATCGTGCGCACCGCGCCCGATCCGACGCCATAGCGCCGGGTGGCTTCCAGAGCCGCTTCCCGCAGCTTGGGATGCGTGGTCAACCCCAGATAATTGTTGGACGCGAGGTTGATCACGTCCTTGCCGTCGAAGCGCGATTCGGCGGCGCTTTCCGACTCCAGAACACGCAGCCGCTGATACGTTCCGGCCCGCTTCCAGGCTTCCAACTGCTCTCCCAAATAAGCTAAAGGATCTGGCATATCCCCCAGTCTAAAACAGGATCCCTAGTTGTGTTGCGCCGGCGGCGGAGTCTTCTGCGCCGCCGATGCGGTCTTCACCGTATGGGCTTTGGTCTTAGCATCGGAAACCGGACGATCCGCGGATTTTTCTCCGTGTTTTGCGCGCCACTTCAATACGGCCTGCCGCGCGGCAGGCGTCGTCGGCCTTCTGGAAGCGGATGGCCTCCGGCTACGCCCGCTACGTCCGAGAGATCGCCACTCCCGTTAGCACCCGATAGTTATGAGCGGCAATGCCTAAATAGCCTGGCCCTGCGCATCGAGGTAGGCCGCTTCCGTACCCGCAACGTCGAGTATGAATATCGCTTTCTTGATGCCGTTGCGTCCACCGCCGGATGTGGGATGGAAGGAAACCTTCATCGTGCAACTTGCTCCCGGCAGGATTTCCGCGTGGCAGTTATTGATTTCGCTGAATTCGCTGGAATCGAGTTCTATGGCGATGCCGCTGATTTGGAGCGCTTTTCCGCTCACATTAGTAACCTCGACGTCTTGGCTGGCCGTCTCGGTGCCGATCACGGCCGCTAAATTGACGCTACCCGGGTTGAAGGTGAAGTCGGACCCTCCCGCCACCGAGTTGGTTGGCGACAAAACCGGAAGAAGCAAGCACCGCCAAACGGCAGTATGGACTGCCATGCTCAGCCGCATGCGCGTTTTCGTTTCCGTTCGAGGTTTCATAGCAAACTTCCGCTCCCGCCCACCAGTCTAGCGCAGCCATAAGTTCACACCCGTAAGATCCGCGAGTTCAAACTCGGATTTAACAGGTCCTGCGCCGGGAGCCGCCCACCGGCGTGGAGGCTTTCGGCGCCGCGCCTGCCACGCGCGCTTGCTATCATGAATTGCATCATGCCCGATCTGAGTTCGGTGTCCGCTCCGATGTCCGAAGCCGTCACCCAAAATATCCGCGTGGAGGTTCTGTCGAGATATTCGGCCGAGAACTCACGGCCGCAACAGGACGAATGGGTGTTCCAATACACGGTGCGCATTACGAATCAAGGAACCGAGACGGTGCGGCTTCTCAGCCGCCACTGGATCATTACCGATGCCCTGGAGCACATCGAAGAAGTCAAGGGTCCGGGCGTGATCGGCGAGCAGCCGGTGCTGGCTCCGGGCGAGTCGTTCAAATACTCGTCGTGGTGCCCGCTCAAGAGTCCCATGGGAATGATGCACGGCACTTACCAGATGGTCCGCACGGATGGAAGCCGGTTCGACATCGAGATCGCCCCCTTCGCGTTGAAAGCCCGCTACACGGTGAATTAACCATTATGATTAAGACGTTTCTCACATCGCTCTTGCTGTGCGCCGCCGCCTTTGCGCAAACCGCCAGCATCGACATCCCATACAAGAAATTCGTGCTCGACAACGGCCTGACCGTGCTCGTCCACGAAGACCACAAAGCCCCCATCGTGGCCGTCAACATCTGGTACCACGTGGGGTCGAAGAACGAAAAACCCGGCAAGACCGGTTTCGCGCACCTGTTCGAGCACCTGATGTTCCTGG
>Ga0182015_10004949_pt1 | contig 14084 bp, 7 predicted proteins | sample 712P3MmetaG_FD_120478 | JGI IMG/M metagenome (GOLD analysis project Ga0182015, IMG submission 120478) | Permafrost microbial communities from Stordalen Mire, Sweden - 712P3M metaG | ecosystem: Environmental > Terrestrial > Soil > Wetlands > Permafrost | place: Sweden: Stordalen | collected...
CACAACGGCCGTGACGGTCACCTGCGGCTATGCGAGCGATAACGGCGAAGCACCTAATCTCAACGGCAATCACAACGTTTGGAACAACGCCAGCACCGATCCCAACTTTGGCGTCTCCTCGCCCATCGTTCTCTGGAACCTCAGCGCCCATGGCGACTTGCTAGCTACGCTGCAGGTTCCGAGTCACGAGATCGTGACTAGCTTTAGCTCCAAATCCGAGCTCGCCCTGAATCGCTCAGCGAATGGCAGGAGCCTGACCTTCATGGGCTATCGCGGCGGTCCCGGCTGCCCGACCCTCACCCTGGATCCGACGACCAACATTCTCACACAGGGCACGAACGTGGGTCCCATCTCGCCGACTGCGCCTAACCTGATTGATGTTTCGGCCTCCAGTACGCCGGGCCTCTGTGACCCGACCAATCCCTCGGTCGCGAGCTATTCCGGCGCATCCAATCCGACCGCTTACTACCGCTCCATTGCCGAAGTGGACGCCTGGGGCCACATCTCCTACACCGATGGCGACGCCTACAGCGGCGACAACTCCCGCGCTGTGATCAAGGCGGAGAATTGGCTGTATTACTCGGTTGGAAACGACAACAACGGGGGGCTGTCGAAGAAGCAGATGCCGGTCACGCAACTCGGCTTCAATCTCTCCCACTCCACGGGCGCCGAACTGTTCGTTCCTGGCGCAACGCCGCTAGCCCCGCCGGACAACAACATGATTTCCTTTTTCGTGTTCCCGGGAGACAAACCAGGTAAGGACACGAATTTCCGCGGCATGACGATCTTTAACAACACGCTGTATGTCGCAAAGGGCAGCGGCGGTAACGGCATCAATACCGTCTACCAGCTCGGTACTCCGGGCGTTCTACCCACTACAGCCAACGCCCCCTCGGGCGGCCTCGTTAACGAACCTTATACGATCCTCCCTGGATTCCCCGACACCAGTGCCAGCACAAATAGCCCGGGTGGTGACTATCCTTTTGGGATTTGGTTCGCTAATGCTACGACTTTGTACGTCTGTGATGAGGGCGACCTGATCTACACGCCGAATCAGGTAATCAATGGTCAGGTGAACGTTGCGGACAGCGGTACGCTGGCGACCGCCGGCCTTCAAAAGTGGGTCCTCACCACAACGGCGAGTGGTAGCCAAACCTGGGTGCGCGAGTACGTCATCCAAAATGGACTCAACCTTGGCGTGCCCTATAGCGTCCCGAACTATCCCGCATCGATCGAGCCCGCGACCGGCGGATGTCGCAACATTATCGGCGTCGTCCACGACGACGGCACCGCCACAATTTACGCTATCACGTCCACGATCAGCCTAAACGGCGACAACGGCGCCGATCCCAACAGGCTGGTGAAAGTCACCGATCTCATCAGCGCCACTCAGCCAGCAACCAACGGTTACCTCGACACGTTCGTCACGATTCGCTCGGCCGGAGCCAGAGAAGCGTTCCGCGGCGTGTCCCTAGCACCCGGGGAAGACGGCAGATAGAAACCAACAACAGAGTTGGCAGTCAACCAAGGCTCCCCCTGCGAGCTCAACTCGGGGAGCCTTGTTCCTTGTTCGCATAAGCCGGTAACGTCTCAATTGATAACTTCAGGGCGAGTCACTCATCGAAGGCTGACGCAAATTGGTCTTCACGTCCGCCCATGTCGGTTTTGATTTCGCCGGTCGTTTGCCCATACGCAGTTTCAGATTCTACTCGTGGCGCCCGATTGCGATTTGAGGGCAGTCTGCGGTAAGGCCATGGTGCGGCATGGGAGGCCGTCACAATGGGCAAACCGAGAATCAAGCCGAATTAGGTGGTGTTCGATTCTCTCTCGAACACCGATCCGGCTGTCGCCGTCGAGGAAAGTTTTCTCACGCTTCGCCAGGCTGACTTTGGGGAAGTTTTACGCGGCGTTTCTTTTACTCCGGGAACGGACTTCCCCCGTCGATAAGCACGAGGAGCTGACTCGAACGCGAGATCCTGGGCGGAAGCCGCCTCACCCTCGGCTTCCGCTCTTTCTTTTGCATATTTCGACTATGCTTTGTTCGTAGAATGGAACGCCATCGCAGCTAGTGAGACGACTACTTCTGTGCTACAGTTTTGCTCTTCATGGCAACCCGTCCTCAGAAACGAGAGCCGGACTCGGAACCAGAATCGCTTTACTGTCCCAACTGTGCGGAAGAGGTTACCGATCCCCTGACCTGCGGAGACTGCTCCTCGGTGATCTGCAGGCGTTGCGGCACCGCTCTCGAATCGTCCGACGAACTGGGAATCGGATAGTGCCGGTCCTGCCTGCCAGCGACGTTCCGTTATCTGGATCAGAAACGTCTTCTTTCAACGGGGGTGATTCAAAGCCCTCACTGGTTCGCGGACTCGGGCTGCTTGATTCGGTGCTGCTGCTGGTCAGCGGCGTCATCGGGTCGTCGATTTTTCTGACGGCAAAAGATATCGCCGGTCCGTTGCCGCAACCCGTGTTATTTCTTTTGGTGTGGGTGTTGGGCGCGCTGATCTCGCTTTGCGCATGCTTCGCATTTGCCGAGTTGGGTTCGATGTTCCCCGACTCGGGCGGACAATACATCTATCTGCGCGAGGCTTATGGCGATCTGATCGCCTTTCTCTACGGCTGGATGCTCTTTAGCGTCGCCAATGGGGGAAGCATTGCCGCACTCTCCGTGGCTTCCGCAGCTTATCTAGGCGAAGTCTTCCCGGTCGTCTCCCAGCGTCATGTGGTGCTGGCGGTCGCCGGCATCGCCTTAACGCGCGCTCATTTGCTGGGATTGGTTCTGATCGCCGTTCTCACTTATGTGAACGTCATAGGACTGCGCTGGGGCACGCTGCTGCAGAACATTTCCACATGGACCAAGTTCACCGCCATGGCGGCATTCGTAACTTTGGGATTCGCCATCGGCAAAGGGCACTGGTCCAACTTTCAGGCGCATGGCGTCGGTATAACCATGGGACTCGGTCCGACGCAGTTAATTTCGGCGCTGGGCGTGGGAATGATTGCGGTTTTCTGGGCCTACGACGGATGGGTGTACATCACCTGGGTCGCCGGCGAAGTGAAAAATCCCAGACGGAACGTTCCCCGGGCAATGGTTCTGGGCGTACTCGCTGTGGGGATTATCTATATCGCGATGAACTTGACTTACGTGTACGCCCTGCCGCTGAAGGAAATCGCTGCCCACGAAACGATTGCGCATGCCGCGGCGGCGGCGCTCTTCTCGCCCAGTGCGGCGGTGTGGTTGTCGCTCATGATCGCGATTTCCTGTTTCAGCGCAGCGGCAACCTGCACGCTCTCCGGCGCGCGGGTTTATCTCGCCATGGCGCAGGACGGCGTCTTCTTCAAACGCATGGCGGTGATCCATCCCCAGTGGCGGACGCCCGCTTTCAGCCTGATTGGCCAGGGCATCTGGGCCGCCGCCCTCACGCTGAGCGGGCGCTACGACCAGCTTTACACCTACGTAATCTACGGCATGGTGCTGTCCTACACGCTTACCGTGATTGGAATGTTCCGCTTGCGCTGGAAGCGGCCGGAGATTCCGCGGCCTTACCGCTGCACGGGATATCCCTGGCTGCCCGCGATCTACGTGCTGATCGGCACTGCCTGGACGCTGAACACAATCATTACACGTCCCACCCAGGCGTTCTGGGGAACGGCAATCGTACTAATCGGCGTGCCGGGATATTTATATTGGAAGCGCAGCAACCGGAAGGCAAGCTAGGGCCGTGGAGGGATAGCCGCCTCGGCTGACCAGCGTCGGATAGCCGAGGGCAGCTGTGCCCACATAATCGCTACACCGGGACTGCCGTTTTTCTCGGCGGATTGAAGAATGGCAGCCTCGTGACCTTCACGTTCGTCTTCAGGCGCATGGCCTCGATCGTTATTTCCATCTGCAGCGAGGTTCCCGGCTTGGAATATTCAGTTTCAACGCTGGCCAGCGCAATCAACTTTTTCAGGATGGGCGACCAGCTGGTAGTCGTCGCTTTGCCGGCCTGCTTGTCTGCCGAGTATACCGGGACCGCGACCCGCGAAGCCTGCGTCGGAGCCGCGGGAGTAAGGCCGTAGCGCTCGTAGAGTTGCTCGACATCGGTCCAATCGACTTCCAAGCCTACGAGTTGTCGCGGCACGCCCTTCTTTTCATCGTGCTCAAGCGCGCGTTTGCCAATGAAGTTTTCTTTTTCGAGATGAACCATTTTTCCAAAGCCTAGTTCATAAGGCGAGAATTTCTGCGAAGGAATCAGCGCCTTCTTCGAACTGGTGTAGTCGACTTCGATGAGCAGTAGCCCCGCTTCCACCCGGGCCACGTCTAGAGCCAGCATTCCGGCGGCGTGGAGATCGAACTGCTTGCCTTTTTCCGCCAGCGCGTCCCAAACCTTCACCGCGTCACTCCATGGCATCCAGATCTCGTAGCCTAGATCGCCGGTGTAACCGGTACGCGAAATGTCGACGGGCACGCCTGCGATTTTGCCGCGAGTGACGCGAAAATATTTCAAGTTGGCGATATCGGCTTCAGCGACGGACTTTAGCAATTTCGCTGAAGTGGGGCCTTGCAACGCAAGAGCGGCAACCTTCTCGGAAATATCTTCGATCTGTACATCCATGTTCAGGCCGTTCTGGCGAAACCAGCGCAGGCTGGGGTCGGCGGCCGTCCAGCGATAAAGGTTTTCTTCGAGACGAGAGAGGGTGCCGTCATCGATGACCTTGCCCTCTTCGTCGCACCAGCAGCAATAAATGACCTGGCCCACTTTTACCTTATTGATGTCGCGCGTGATCACGCGGTTCACCAGCCGGGTCGCGTCTTTGCCGGTGATCAAATATTTGTAAAGCGGCGAAATGTCGATGAGCGCCGCCGCGTTGCGAATGGCGTTGTACTCGTGCTCGTGATGAACTTCGTACACGCTGACCGTGTAATAACCCGACCATTCACGGTAGTTCAGGCTGTGACACAGGGGGAACGTTCTTTCGTGAAAAGCAGTTCCAATGGGCAAAGGATAGCCTCTCGACAAAGATTTGGCTCGAAGCCGGATTATATATGCAGCCTAGGCCGACATGGACTGTCTTGACTTTTGGTCAAGGCGATTATTGAAACGTCGGCATCCTTTCCGAAAGCGGCATCCCGAAGCTGCGCGTTTTCCCCAAAGGCGCGAGGGATCTCGCGCGTCTCAACCTCGAGCGCCGGCTTAGAGACCTCGCCTCGGGGCTCTGCCACGTCATGCCAGTAATCTTCGAGACAAACTGCTCCACTTCCCGATAGAATGTCGATTCCGGTCCTGTCACCTATGCGCACATTCATGCCAAAGTTGTGGAGTGTCCTCAGAAGCTGGACCGTCCTTCCCAGCGGACTCTAATCCGCCCGCTGCCGCTGGCGGCTCGGTTGGTTTCCTAAAGAAATAAAATCCAGTGTGAACGATTAAGAAGGTAAGAGCCCATGGCTAACTCATACGACGTAATCGTCATCGGCGGCGGCCATAACGGCCTGGTCAACGCGGCTTATCTGGCACGCGCTGGCAAGAAGGTGCTCGTGCTCGAACGGCGTCACGTGTTGGGGGGCGCTGCCTGCACGGAGGAAATCGTGCCGGGGTTCAAGTTCTCCGTCTGCTCTTATGTGGTCTCGCTGCTGCGGCCGGAGATTATTCGCGACCTCGATCTTCCCCGCCACGGTCTCGAGATTCTTCCACTCGATGGCACGTTTACGCCCATGCCTACCGGCGATTATCTGTGGCGCGTCAACGATCACGGCAAGACGCATCGGGAGATTGCCCGCCACTCGCGAGTTGACGCCGAGGCCTACGACGAGTTTGGCAAGGCGATGCAGGCCATGTGCCGCTTCGTGAAACCGATTCTAAGCATGGTGCCGCCCGACCCGACCACCCTGAATCCGCGCGAACTGATGAAGCTGTTGTTCATTGGGCGGCGTTTTCAGGCAATGTCGAGCTACGACCGATACAACCAGGTACAGCTGATGACCATGAGCGCCGTTGATTTTCTCGATCAATGGTTTGAAACCGACGTGCTGAAGGCAACCATGTCGGCCTCGGGAATTATCGGCACGTTCCTAGGCGTGCGCTCGCCGGGAACGGCCTACGTATTGCTGCACCACTACATGGGGGAGATCGACGGCGCGTTTCGCGCCTGGGGATTTGCGCGCGGGGGCACGGGAGCGATTTCAAATGCCATCGCTGATGCGGCGCGCGAGGCCGGCGTCGAGATCCGCACCCAGTCCGGCATTTCGCAGATCATCATCAAGAAGGGCAAGGCCAGGGGAGTCGTGCTCGCCAATGGCGATGAAGTCTACGCGGAGGTGATTTCGTCGAGCGTCGATCCGCGGCTTACATTCACCAAGTTCATCGAAGCCCAGTATCTTCCCGGCGATTTTCTGGAAGATGTCAACCGCTTTAAGTTTCGCGGCTCTTCCGGCAAGGTAAATATGGCGCTGGATGGGCTGCCGAATTTTAAATGCATGCCCGGACCCGGTGCGCATTTGCGTGGCGCGATTTCGATCTCACCGTCGGTCGAGTATATGGAGCGGGCCTATGACGACGCAAAGTACGGAAACTTCTCGCGGCGGCCGTATATCGACATGGTGATCCCGTCGCTGACCGATCCCTCCGTGGCGCCGCCGGGAAAACATGTGATGTCGTGCTTCGTGCAGTATGCGCCTTACAAGCTGCGTCCGGGGCTGAATTGGGACGATCAGAAGGAAGCCTTCGGCGACACCGTCGTGAACACGATTGCCGAATACGCACCGAACATCAAAGACATCATCATTCAGAAGCAGGTAATCACTCCGCTCGACTTGGAGCGCGAGTGGGGATTGACCGAAGGAAACATTTTCCAGGGCGAGCTTTCGCTGGAGCAACTTTTCTTTCTGCGTCCCGTGCCCGGCTGGGCACAATATCGAACTCCCATTAAGAACTTGTATATGTGCGGCTCGGCAACCCATCCGGGAGGCGGCATCATGGGCGCGAATGGTCGATTGGCGGCGCTGGAAATTCTGAAAGATATCAAGGGAGCGGCATAACCATGTCAGCGCCCGGGCAAAACAAATCGCGCGATGTTGTCATCATTGGCGGCGGCCACAACGGCCTGATCACGGCGTTCTATCTAGCCAAGGCCGGATACAAACCGCTCGTGCTGGAGCGTAGCTCGCAGGTTGGCGGGGCCGCGGTTACCGATGAGTTTCATCCCGGGTTTCGTTGTTCGACCCTGGCGCACACGGCGGGACCGATTCAACCGCAAATCGTCCGCGACCTGCAGTTAGAAAAGCACGGGCTGAAGTGGATCACGCCCGAGGTTTGCGTGACGGCCCTTTCGCCGAATGGTCGCGCGCTATCGCTTTATCAGGATGGGGCGAGGTCGGCGCAGGAGATCGCGGCGTTCTCGCCCAGGGATGCGACGAAGTATCCCGAATTTCAGCACTCGCTGGGGAAGATCAGCAAGGTCATTGCCGAAGCGCTGGCCACCACGCCGCCTGACATCGACCATCCCAGCCGCGGCGATTTGTGGAGCATGCTCCAAACCGGGCGCGCGATCCGAAAGCTGGGAAAAAGAGATATGTTTCGCTTGCTGCGCTGGGGACCAATGGCGGTGGCCGATCTGGCGGCGGAATATTTTGAAACGGAACTGCTGCGCGCGGTGATCGCGGCTCGCGGCGTATTTGGGACATTTCTAGGGCCGTGGTCGGCGGGAAGCGCGCTGGTGTTGCTGATCCGCGCAGCCGGAGATCCGCATCCCGCGGGCTCGGCATCGTTTGCTGCGGGAGGCATGGGCGCAGTCACGCAGGCCATGGCATCGGCCGCAAAGGCTGCGGGCGCGGAAATTCGCACCGGCGCCGAAGTAATCGAGATTCGCGTACAGAACGAGGCCGCCACGGGTGTGTTGCTTTCCACGGGCGACGAGATTCAGGCGAAGGCCGTCATCTCCAACGCTGATCCAAAACGCACGCTGCTCAAGCTAACCGACCCCACGCACCTTTCGCCGGACTTCGTGCAGAAATTGCAGCACTATCGCGGCCACGGAACGGTCGCGAAAGTGAACCTCGCACTGGCCGGCTTGCCCAAGTTCACGGCGCTAAAAAACGGCGACGCCAGCGCTCTAAAAGGGCGTATTCATATTGGCGATGAGATTGACTATCTGGAGCGAGCCTTCGACGAATGCAAGTATGGCAACTTCTCGCGCCGGCCGTATCTTGAAGCCACGATTCCGTCGCTGATGGACCCGACGCTTGCGCCCGAGGGCAAGCACGTGATGTCGATTTACATGCAGTATGCGCCCTATCAGTTAAAAGGCGATTGGCCGAAGTGTGACTGGGAAGAGCAGCGCAACGCGCTTGGCCAAAACGTGGTGCAAACTCTCGCGCAATATGCTCCCAATCTGCCGGAGCTGATTCTGACCCACCAGATCATTACTCCTCTCGATCTGGAAGAAAAGTACGGTCTCACCGGCGGTCAGATTTTTCACGGGGACCTTGCGCTCGACCAATTCTTCACCATGCGCCCGCTGCTGGATTGGGCGCGCTACCGCACTCCGATTCAGAATTTATATTTGTGCGGGAGCGGGACGCATCCCGGCGCAGGTCTTACCGGCGGTTCGGGGGCGAATGCTGCACGAGAGATATTGAAGGACCTGAAGAAATAGCGGCGTACGCCGAGACCCAGCCAGCTACGTCTCTGAAGCAGATCCCTCCCCCAGCCCCCTTTCTACGCTTACCCGCGAAAGGTCATGTCCTAACGGGGGAATCACCTTCCCATCGTGACAATACCGCTCCGGTAGTAACTTGCACCGGAAGTTACTTTTCGTTTTTACTGAAGACATCGTAAAGATTTTAGAGAACATTTCTCCTCTCGGGGGCAAGTTTGGCCGAAGATCTTCGGTTTGAATTGGCTATTTTGGCGACCGTTCAGGGCTTCCACCAGAAGCTTATGCGGGACGCGCTCGGCGGGGATGTGCCCATTCCGAGTGGTCTCGACGAGGACGCGCTTCGCCACTCCGACCGGGAATTGCCCACCACGCTGTCGCGCATGTACCGCTGGTTGCATATGTTGGATATGGCGATCACGCCTGCAATGGTGCGGCAAGGGCTGACTCCGGAAACCGATTGCGAAGTTGCGGAGGCTTTGCTGCGGTATTTTGTGCGGCGTCGCGAACCGAGCGACGTCAACCGCGACAAGGCCGATCTGATTGCGACATTTCTTTATCGGCATCCTCGCGTGCCCGGACAGTGGCAGAAAAGCGGTTACGGTTTGGATGGCGCGTTGCCACTTTCGCCCTTTGAAATCGCGCTCATTGAGATCCTGGCCGATACCGATGTGCCGTCCCTGCCTGAGGAGCACGTGCAATTGTTGCGGCGATTCGATCCCTTGCGCGAAGAGATTGCCCGCTTCCGCGACTTCAACTCATTGATGGATTCGGGCATTATTGGCCGCGTCCGCGAACTGAAGGAGTGGCTGAATGGGTCGTTTTACCATCCTGGAGTGCTGGCCACGGTCTCCGCTTATAACGCAACTTTCGGTAAGAAATTTGACGAACTGTTCGCCAAGGCGCTGAGCGAGATCAAAACCTTTGGACAGGCTCTGGAAGAAATGGGGGGAACGATTCTCACCACGGTCGACGGCGTGGAAGTTACGGTTGACCATGTGGCGGCGATTGAAGGGCAGCAACTGCTGCAGGCCGACTACGGCAGTGCGTTTGAGAAGTTTCGCCGGGTTTCGAAGCTGAAAAAGGAGCTGGACCGGCGGCCTCCGATCCGGCGAGCACTGATGACGCCGGCCGCGCAGACATCGCGCGCCGCGGGCAGCGCAGCAGCCGCGGCCAAAACTGCTAAAGCGGCTGCAGCCCAAGCTTCGGCTACGGTTCCGGTGTTCCAGCCGCCCGTCGTGACCACCCAACAGATCTCAGCAGAGGAAAGCAAACTCCGCCGCGTCGAGGAATCCATTCGAGTATTTGTGCGCGTCGCCGACCCGAAATACCGCCAGGTTGTGCCCATGCGATTCTTTAACCTGACGTTGACGGTCCCGGAGGCGGACGCATACAGTGCTCCGTTCCTGGAAGAAAAAAGTCTGCGCGCCGACGTGGCTCGGACTCTGATCCGGATGGTGTCGCTTTCCGCACGCATCAGCACGGAGTTGGAAGAACTCAAGCGCACTTCAAAAATGTCATCTCTATGGAAATTGCACGCCGATGCCGTGGTGGTATTGCTGGATATGGCCAGCACGTCCACCGAAGATGCGGGCAGTATGGCAAAGACGGATGAACAGAGCGGCTCAGGCGTGGCCGGAGGTGCGATCCACAAATCCCTGCAAAAGCTGCGCAACTATGCCGATATCGCAGTGAAGACTCTCGCCAACGTCGGGTAGGATCCCGGAACAACTCAAGCGGGGACGGAAGATACTAGTTGCGGGCGCCAGCGGCCGCCTTATATGGATGGCAACGTCGAAGCCGTCGCTTACCAGATCGCCGAGTTGATCACGAGTATCAGTTCAAGTTCGAGTTCCGGGGGTGGGCTTCAAGAAACTCCCTGAGCCGTCCTTTGGCCGACCGGGTCATCTTGGGTTTCCCCATCGATTACGGCCCGGTACTTCTCCGCAGGCCCTTCGGATTCCACCTCGCGGTGGACACCCTGCCCTCCGAAGTACAGCAAGCGGTGGCTTCAGGTTAGTCTTGGCTGTGTCCAGCTTTCGCTTTCGTGCCCGTTTAGACCTCTCCATACCTTCCGCTTTCTCCGGCCAGCGAGGCTGTGAACCCCGCTTCTTGGATATGGCGCCCTCATTTGAGCGCCAGAGGGACTTCAACCCTCCTGAACAAAGCGCTGCTCAGCGCGTACTTCCGGTTAGCCGACCGTGAATTTCCCCGACCGTCTGGGAGCTATACTGCCACAGCTAAAGCGTTCGATTGGACGCCTGCAGTCCACTCTTTGCCTGCGGGGTTGCATGAAAAAGAGCTTAGGATCGCTGTTTCTCCCACTCTTGGTTTGCCTGTCGCATGCGCAACAAGGCTCTCCCGCGCGCGGGCCCGCGCTCGTACTCACCCATGTGACCGTGATTGACATGACTGGCGCGGCAGCTAAACCGGACATCACAGTGATCATCACCGGCGCCCGTATCAGCCAGATCGCGAGAAGCGGAACGATTCAAGTACCTCAGAATGCCCAAGTAGTGGAGGCCCGAGGCAAGTTCCTGATCCCCGGCCTCTGGGATATGCACGCGCACTGGGGATACACTGAATACTTGCCTTTGTTTCTTGCGAACGGTATCACCGGAGTTCGCATCATGTGGGGTGACACCCGCCACCACGAATGGCGGCGCCAGAGTGAGTTAGGTCACTTGCTCGCTCCTCATCTCGTTATCGCGAGCGCCCTAATCGACGGCCCCAAACCGTTTTGGCCAGGCTCCGTCAGTGTAAAAACCGAAGCCGACGCGCGCCAGGCGGTTCTCAAGGCGAAACAAGATGGTGCGGACTTTGTGAAGGTATACTCCTTCCTTCCCCGCGAAGAATATTTCGCAATCGTCGACGAGACCAAGAAGCAAGATATCCCATTCGCCGGGCATCTCCCTTTCTCGGTTTCCCCCGAGGAAGCATCCCGTGCCGGACAGAAGTCTTTCGAGCATTTGACCGGGCTGCTGCCCGCCTGTTCAAGCAGAAGCGACGAATTCTTGAAGGCCGCACAGGCCGACCTGGCCGAGGAACTTTCTACCGGCAAACCCACTTCTGGGATCCCGGAAGCGTAGCGCACAGCAAAGCTGCCATAGAAGCCGGCGTTCTGGGTGCAGGGGAAATAGGCCGCCTGCAAAGAGCCTTCGTCGAGCGCGTTGTACCTGGCGTCCTTGGGCCACCTTTCGGTTGCGCGACTCAGACCGACTACTGAGGAATCCCGCTATAGATGATTCGGTGAAATTCGTCGAGCACTTTGCGACATTTCTCTCGTGAATCTGTGTAAGCTGTTGACATGAAGGCGCACAATTCACTCCTTATTCTTCTGCTTTCGTTCGCCGCTCCGCCGTCGCATACTCAACATTCGACTGTAAACGCCTCTCAGGTGGTGGACCGATGGCGGGCTGCGGTGCATTCCGACAAAGCTTCGCACTCGGCAGTGATCACGACAGTCTCGACTGAGGACGGAATTCCGGGAACGGTGCAGGATTGGATCTCGAATACAGATTTTCGTCGCGAAGTTCAGCGCAACATCGACGAGTCGCAACTGCTGCTGACGAAGCAGCGCAAAGAGCGTCGCGACTGGAATGGCTGGGTGCGAAAAGTCGAAGGACAGGAGCTAGAGCGATTTACCACAGGAGTTAATGAAGAGAGGGTCATCGCCTTCGGTCCGCCACAGGAGATGGGATCGGCAGAGGTGTCGGAGAGCAGCGATCATTCGGCCTATCTACTGCGGTACAAACCCGAGGGCGGCTGGACGACTACGTGGTACATCGACGCGAAGACGTTTCTGCCGCTCAAGTCCGTGCGTCCTGGAGAAGATAGCGAGATCACAACCACGTATTCCGATTGGCGCAATGCCGGTGGATTAATGACCCCATACCATGCGGTTGTGGCCGAGACTGAAAAGCCCGACTACAAGTGGGACTGCAAAACCGTTCAGCACAAGAGCACGCTGTCGAAAGACGCCTTTGCGCCGCTCGTTCCGGGGCCATCGGACGAGACGCTGGCTCCCAATGCGCCGCCTATTCCGTTCACGATGGAGGCAAACCATATTGTATTCAACGTGTCTGTCAATGGACGGCCTCCAATCGGATTCATCCTCGATACGGGGGCGGACCAGAACGTTATCAACTCGACTCGCCTCGAAGAGTTTGGTCTGACGACCTACGCTAAGACGACAACGACCGGCGGCGGAAACTCAGCGGAATACGCCTATGCAGCCGGAGCCACATTCACACTTCCAGGAGTTGAACTTCGCAACCAGCATGTATCGGCCCTTGACCAGGTGGGCCTGGAGCGCGCATTGGGGGTGAAGTTCGGGGGAATTCTTGGGTATGACTTCATCAGCCGCTTGGTAATAGATATTGACTACGAGAATCAGCTAATCACGCTGCACGATCCTGGGACGTGGAAGTACTCAGGAACTGGCGTGATGGTGCCGGTGATATTCGACAATGGAATTCCACACGCGTCTGGCTCGATTGGAGTTCCGACTAAGCCGGAAATTCCTGCATATTTCGTCGTGGACTTCGGAGCGGCCGAGACAGCGACACTGACCTCGGCGTTCGTCAAGTCGAACGATCTAACGCGGCTCGCACAGACAAATGCAATTGTGAACCGGCCAGCGGGGCTCGAGAACCAGTTCTTTGCACAGAATAACGTACGTGGCAATCTGCAGCGACTTTCGATCGGACACCTGACCGTGAATAATGTTCCGATGAACATGTCGGTTAACACGAAGGGAGCATACGCGAGCACTAATTTCTCAGGAACAGTGGGTGAGAGCATCTACTCGCGATATCACTGTTATCTCGACTATTCGAACTACCGCATCATCCTCGAGCCAACACCGGAAGCGAACAAGCCATTCCCCGAGCGCGAGATCTATGGGCTGACGTTGCTTGCATCCGGTGCGGACTTGCACACGTACACGGTCGCGGCGGTGCGTCCGGGATCGCCGGCGGAGGCCGACGGCTTCGAGAAAGGCGACGTGATCTCGGGCAAGGACGGCAAGAATGCCAGTGAGTTCACGCTTCGCGAATTGCGCGACAGCCTGAGCCACGCGGGACAGCATCGCGCGTTTGAGGTGCAACGGAGCGGAGAGCGGTCGACGAAAAACCTAGATGTGCGGCTGGTTTCAATCGAACGTTGAGTTTTGTGCCATCTTCATGGCCGGGCTCTCTTAGCGACATGCTCAATGTCCGGATGCGGATGTGTACCGCCGATGGCTGGATTGGCTGGATCAGTACCTGAAGTAGCCGCCAACTTCTGGTTTGTCAACACTTCCATAACCGGGATTGGGGAAGAGTTGTGCGTTTTTCGGGACTGAAGAGCTTACCCTGGGCGAGGTTGGGCCCGACGTTTGAACATTACAAACACTCCGTAGCCGAGCATGACGCCGAAGGCGTTCATTATGATGTCGTCAACGTCGAAGA
>Ga0182015_10004950_pt1 | contig 14082 bp, 15 predicted proteins | sample 712P3MmetaG_FD_120478 | JGI IMG/M metagenome (GOLD analysis project Ga0182015, IMG submission 120478) | Permafrost microbial communities from Stordalen Mire, Sweden - 712P3M metaG | ecosystem: Environmental > Terrestrial > Soil > Wetlands > Permafrost | place: Sweden: Stordalen | collected...
CACTCAGTTGATCGCAATCGGCCTGGTGATCGGCGGTGGACTGATCTGGTGGCTAAGGCCGGGGGTGAAAGTTCCGGCGCAGCCAGTGGGCGCAACGCGGTAGCCGACGCGGCGGTGTGGACTGGTTCGTCGCTGCCGATTTGCGCAGCCCCCGACTGACACGCATACTTTCCTAGAACTTCTTTCGAAGACCTTCAAAACAAACATAGCCAATAATCGCCGCCATGATGGCGATCTCAAAATTGGCGCGGCTAAAGACATCTCCAATTGCCCAAACCAACCCCCTCCGCTGTCCCATGCCGGAGCGCTCAAACTCTCCCATCAGCAGATTCGAATAAAACAGGAAGATGATGAAAGCGATTTCAATCACCGCCCGCAGGGCATTTTTCTTCATCGCAAATTTCGTCTCCTGGCGCGCCCTTTGTACGGGACCAGCCGGGCTGCACCCTTTCCTAAGATAGCCTGTAGTATCCTTCGCAGCGAATGCCGGAAGCATATCCCATTCTTATTTCAGTCGCGGCCGAGGATGCGGGCAAACGCCTGGACCAATTTCTCACTGCACGGCTTGAATCCGTAAGCCGGGCGCGCGTTCAGGAACTGATCGAGAGCGGCCAAGTACTGGTGAATGATGCCGCCGCGAAAGCCTCGCTGAAGCTGCGCGGAGGGCAGCAGGTGAGCGTGCTGGGCGAGGCGCACCGAGCTCCGCTCAAGGCGATCCCTGAGGAGATCCCGCTCGACATTGTGTATGAGGATGACGACCTCGCCGTGATCAATAAGCCGGCGGGAATGATGGTGCATGCGGGCGCGGGTGCGACCGAGGAAGCCCGCAACCGCGGGACGCTGGTGAATGCGCTGCTGCATCATCTCGCGAGTTTGTCGGGCGTAGGCGGAGCGTTGCGGCCGGGGATTGTTCATCGTCTGGATAGAGAAACCAGCGGATTGATCGTGGTGGCGAAAAACGACGAGGCACACCGTAAACTGGGTGCACAGTTCGCGGCGCGCGAGGTGAAAAAGAAGTATGTCGCGCTGGTCCATGGCTTGGTGAAAAGAGATTCCGGAACCATCGCGCAGAGCATCAGCCGGGATCCGGCACGGCGTACGCGGATGACGACTAGGCTTGAAAATGGACGGGCGGCGGTTACGCATTACTGCGTGCTGCGGCGGCTGGATTCGAAGTTTGGAAAGTTTACCCTGCTGGAGGTAAAGATTGATACGGGACGGACGCATCAGATTCGGGTGCATGCGGCGGCGATGGGCCATCCGGTGGTGGGGGACACTACCTATGGGGCGCCGAAGCTGGCTCGCGGACCCTCGGCAGCGATTGGCCTGGGTCGAAACTTTCTGCATTCCCGGGAGCTGGAATTTCGCCATCCGAGAACGGGGCGGACTCTTGCCCTTAAGAGTGAATTGCCGGAGGAGTTGCTGAACTACCTTCGGAAGGTAGAAGCCCAGTAGAAACCCGCGAGCTCCAGCGGTTGCGGATATAATGAACAATTAAATGATGGGCACCGTTACGCCAAGCATCTTCCTGAGAGATTCATTCTTGGGCTGGGTCGCGATTTTGCTATTGCTGGTGGCCGCACGGCGGGTCAGCGTGGCGCAAGCCGGAACGGCGGCGCAACCTTCCTCCCAATCTTCGTCCGCCGGGTCTTCGCCGCCTGCGGCCGCCACACCGCCAGCCGCGCCCAGTCCTGCCGAACCCAACTCCAGCGGCAGCAAGAACAACGAAGATGTCCTCAAGATCCGGGTGGGCATCAACGAAGTGAACGTGGTGTTCACGGTGACGGACAAACATGGGAAACGCGTGACGGATCTGAAGCAGAACGATTTTCGCATCGTCGATGACAGCAAGCCTGCAGTGGAGATTCGAAGTTTTCACGCAGAGACAAATTTGCCGCTGCAGGTAGGTTTGCTCATCGACGCGAGCAGCTCGGTGCGGGACCGGTTCAAGTTCGAACAGGAATCGGCCATCGAGTTTTTGAACCAGACGGTACGCAAGCGTTATGACCAGGCATTTGTGGTGGGATTCGATGTGACCCCTGAGGTTACACAGGATTTTACCGATGATACGGAAAAGTTGGCTCACGGAGTTCGCGAACTGCGCCCCGGAGGCGGGACGGCGATGTACGATGCGCTTTACTACGCTTGTCGCGACAAACTGCTGAAGGAGCCGCAGAACGGGCCGACGCGGCGGGCGATCATTCTGCTGAGCGATGGTGATGACAATCAAAGCCATGTGACCCGCGAAGAAGCCATCGAAATGGCGCAGCGTGCCGAAGCGATCGTGTATGCGATCAGCACCAATGTGAGTGGCACCAAGGGAGCGGGCGACAGAGTGCTGGAACGCATTTCCGATGCCACCGGAGGCCGCGCGTTTTTTCCTTTTCAGATTCGCGACGTGACCAACGCTTTTGCCGAGATTCAGGATGAGTTGCGCAGCCAGTATGCCGTCTCTTACAAGCCGGCGGACTTCAAGTTGGACGGTCACTTTCGTACCATTGAAATTGTCGCGAATGACCGAAAGAATTTCAAGGTGCGGGCGCGGCGCGGATATTACGCACCTGTGGCGCAATAGTCGGGCTTCGGCCTAAAACAAATGCCGGGATATTCTGGGACGCCGCTTCCGAAAAAATTGGGGGTTAAGGCGGGATTTCGCGTGCAGATGGCGAACGCGCCGGCGGAGGTGCTTGCGGAATTATCCGCGGCGTTGACAAACTGCAAAATTCTCAAGCGGGGAGACGCGCCCGATTTTGTAATGCTGTTTAGCACGTCACGAGCGGAGTTGGCGGAAGAGTTCTCGCGCTGGGCAAAGTCCCTTGCTCCGGCAGGGATGCTGTGGGTCAGCTGGCCCAAGAAGAGTTCTGGAGTGCTGACCGACCTGAATGAAAATCTCGTACGCGAGATTGGTCTGCACGAAGGGCTTGTGGATGTGAAGGTTTGCGCGGTGACGGAGATATGGTCGGGCCTGAAGTTCGTGCGACGGTTGAAAGATCGCAGCTGAAGGCCGCCGTTGCAAGACAGGTCTTTTGGGGCGCGAAAACACATGGGCTCGGGCCCGGCCGGCATGGGAGCCGGTTCGCTCCAGCCGGCGAGGCTTGGCTCGTAGAAATCTACGCCGTTCTGGAGCCCATCACAAAATGCAGAACCAGGGAGATGACGGCGAACAGCAGCAGCAGATGTATCAATCCGCTGGCTACGTGGAACATCAGAAAGCCACCAGCCCAAAGAATGAGCAGCAGCAGAGCAATCACCAGAAAAGGTCCGAATCGCATCTACGCCTCCTAAAGACGTCAGCATTCCAAAGTTCAACCCAGCGGCAGAGGAACCAATTCCGTTTATACGGCGGACGCAGGTGGGTCACTATCGGCAAAATACTGTAAATCGCTGGTCCTGCTGCAGTAGAGGCAGCAGCGCACATCAAGGAGTTCGCCCATGGTACGAGTGGGATTGATTGGATTTGGACTGGCGGGGCAGGCCTTTCACGCGCCCGTGATACGAGGCGTGCCGGGAATGGAACTGGCTTGCATTCTGGAGCGCCATGGAACGCGAGCACACGAGAAATATCCCGACGCGCGGGTGGCGCGAACGCTGGAACAGCTGCTGGACGATAAGAAGATACAACTCTGTGTGATCGCAACACCGAATGATTCGCACTTCGAATACGCGCGTGCTTGCCTGGAGGCGGGGCGGCACGTGGTGGTGGATAAACCATTCACGCCAACTCTGTCGGAGTCGGAAGAACTGGTGCGCCTCGCTAAAGCGCGCGGGCGATTGATCACGGTGTACCAGGATCGCCGGTGGGATGGGGATTTTGGAACCGTGAAGCAGATTGTGCAGTCCGGGCGGTTGGGAACCATCGTGGAATATGAGTGTCGCTACGATCGCTTTCGTCTGGAGCCGAAGCCGAATGCGTGGCGCGAAAGAGTGGACCAGCCTGCAGCCGGCGTTCTGTTCGATTTGGGACCGCATGTGATCGATCAAATACTGCTCCTGTTTGGCGAGCCGCGGTCTGTCACAGCGGCAGCGTTCTGCGAGCGTGAGACGTCGCAGGTGGATGATTCCTTCGACGTTTGCTTGGAATACCCGAGGCTGCGGGCGATGGGGCGGGCGCGGATTATGGCTTATGCGCCGGGCCCGCATTTTCTGATTCACGGGACGAAGGGATCGTTTGTGAAGTACGGGATGGATCCGCAGGAAGCCCGGCTGCGCGGAGAGAACCGTCCCCGAGGGTTGGACTGGGGCGCGGACTGGGGCGAAGAAGCGGAAGAACTATGGGGGACGCTCAGCCTGGTCGGAGAGCCCAGCGTGAAGGTGAAGACCGCAGGTGGCGATTATCGTGGATTCTACGCCAACGTCCGGGATGCGATTGAGAAAAAGTCCCCCCTCGACGTCACCCCAGAGCAGGCTCTGCGCACCATGCGGGCGGTATTGCTGGCGCACAAGAGCAGCCGGGACAAGCGGACGGTGGAGTGGAACGAAGATGTTTTGTGAGTCATCGCCCCGTTTGAGCCGCTTTTTTTGGACCCCGATTCGGCCCAGAAAGGAACTCAGCCGCATTCATTGACTTGTCGGTTCCGGCGACGTAAGATTCGCGACGAAATGATCGGCCTATTTCGTGGCCCGTGACTTCGGAGGGCCGAAGCCGAGTCCGTCAAAATCGCAAGGCGAGGAAACGTGATGCAGATGAGCCTGGAGAGCCGCCCGGTCGGTGATGTCTTGGTGATGAAGTGTCAAGGACGGATTGTGGCGGGCAACGAGGTGTTTACGTTGCACTCGCAGGTGGGAGACTCGATTGACAAGTACGGCGACGTGGTTCTCCAGCTTGACCACGTCGAGTTCCTCGACAGCAGCGGTTTGGGAGCGTTGGTGCGGCTCACGCAAGCCGCTCGCCTGAAGGGCGGAGACCTGAAACTGAGCGGGTTGCCACCCAAGATCCGCAAGGTGCTGCAATTGACGAATCTGCTGCCGCAATTCGAAACTTACGACTCGGTCGAAGAAGCGATTACGGCCGCCTATTTAGGATCGCGTTATTCACGGGGGAAAACCGGGGATGCAAGACCGCGCCTGCTTTGTGTTTATGCGTCGACCGATGTTTGCACGTTTCTGCGGGAACTGCTGTGCAGCGCGGGATACAACGCCATGACAACGGTGGCCATCGACGACGCGCAAATCCTGCTCAAAGCCACGAAGGCAAAATTGGTGGTGGTTTCCGCGCGTATCCAATCCGTACACGGCAAGCCGATTCGCAAGGCGTTGGACGAAATCGATCCCGCCATCTCACTTTTCGTTCTGGATGAGGATTTTGCCACGCAAGACCCGGGAGACGCGGCGGAGAAACTCTTGAGGGGCGTGGGCAGCCTTCTTCCAACTACGGATTGACGGTCAGCCCGTGCGGAAACCTTCTAGGCGAAATCACGCCTCAACGGATAGTCGACGATAATCGCCCGGCCGTCAGTAAGGGCCGTGATGGAATGGCGCACGTTCCCAGGCACGATCGCCACCACGCCGGGTCGCGCGACCTGGGCCATGCCGTCGATCGTCACCTCAAGTTCCCCCTCGATCACTTCATAAACCTCTTCCTGAGCATGGAAGTGCTCGTGAATGGACGCGCCGCGCGTGAAGTCGTAATGCGCGAAGGTCATGCTTGCTGAGTGAAAATAGCGTCCCCGCCAGCCCGGCAAGCGTTCGATGACCTTGAGATGACCGGTATCGACAAACGGCATACCGCCTCCTTGGAGGCATCCTACCACGGCATTTTACATTGGCAGGGCTGCGGCCCGCTGCCGATTTCTAATTGGTCGGGCGGGTTGCAGTGAAAACGCTGAAGCACCAAGCATGACTTTCTGCAGCGCTATCTGGAACTGTCCCATCTCTTCGTGCGTGCCAACGGTGATGCGCACACAGGTGGGCATGATGGGCCAGATGCGACCGATGAAAACATTCTGCTTGGCCATGGCATCGATTACCCCTTTGCCAGGTCGCTTGGCGTCCAGCAGGAAGCAGTTCGACTGGGACGGTATGTAGGAGTACTGGTTGCGGTCGAGCCACTGAAACGTTTCCTCTCGGACGGTAGCGTTGATCCGCTTGCGTTCGGGAGCAAGTTGCGGGTCTTTGAGGCTGGCGATTGCCGCCGTGACCGCCGTGATGGGCATGAAGTTCCAGCCGGCGCTGTCCATGACTTTCTCCAGCAGATCGGGACGCGCGATGGCGAATCCGCAGCGCAGGCCAGCCATGCCGTAAGTTTTTGAGAAGGTGCGGAGCACGACGACATCCTTGCCGGCCTTGACAAAATCTAGCGTGGACGGCGCATCGCAGAAATGAATGTAGGCTTCGTCGACCATTACCACGGAGCCTTTGGGCTTGTTTTCGACGAGGTACTCGAGATCGGAATGCGGCGTGAGTGTGCCGGTGGGATTGTTGGGATTGCAAACGTAAAAAACTCCTGCATCGGGGGCGGCGCTCACCATGGCCTTCACGTCGTGCGCGTAAGTCTTGGTGAGTGGAACTTTGACGACGCGGGCTTGTGTGGCCGCTGCTGCAAACACTCCTGCTTCGTAGCCGGGATCGGCGGTGACGTAACTTTTCTGCGGTGAAGTGAAAGCGATGACTCCAAAGCGCAGGGGTGGGCTGGAACCGGGAAACGCGCGGATCCACTCGGGGTTGAGGCCTTCCTGTTGGGCGAAGGTGTGGATGAGGTCGTCGGTCAGATTGTCGAGATAGCGGCCGCCTTGGGGAATGATGGCGGAAATAGCCTCGCGCGCCGCCTGGCCGGGACCGAGCGGATTCTCGTTGGAGTCGATCATGACGCCGTCTTTCGAAACCGGCCGGCGGGCGGCGGCAGCCAGCATGGGCTCGGTGACAATGTGAAAAGCAGCGGCCGCGGCGGAGAACTGCAGAAACGAACGTCGCGAGAATGGCGACGGATCTGACGGCATGGCGGACCTCCGGTCTTCGAGTTCGCGTCCTACAGGCTAAACGTTTTCCGCGTTTTGGGATAGGTCTGGTTCGCCGGGCTGGTTCGCTGGACAAAGACAAAGACAAGCTCAAAACCAAAAAAACCGCTCCACGCTACTGCGCCGGTTCGCGCTTCGTCGCGTAGTATCCGGCGCGGGTTTGGATTTTATAGCCTTGCTTCGACTTGATCTCCAGTTTGCGATAGCTGCCGTCGAGTACCGTGTTGGTGGAGGTATAACCGATGTTGTACTGGCTGCGCAGTTCGGCGGAAATTTGATCGAAGGCCTCTTTCAGTTTGTCGAATTTGTTTCCCACGTTGATCACGCGACCGCCAGTCGCTTCGGTGAGTTTGCGCATTTCGCCTTCACCCGAGTAACCCAAACTCATTCCACCGTAGAAACCACGGTCCGCACAAAGCAGCACATAGACAATGGCATCGGCTCTCTGGGCGGCTTCAATCGCATCTTTGATCTTGAGCTTGCTGCCTTCGTCTTCGCCGTCGGTAAGAAGGACCATGGCCTTGCGCCCCACTTCCTTGGCCAGCATGTCATGGGAGGAAAGATAAACCGCATCGTAAAGTACGGTGCCGGGAGCGTTATGCACCGGCACCGGGCCTTGTCCGAGGCCCGGAATGCCGCTGCCTCCACTGACGACGCCGCTCTGGATTTTCACTTTATTTAACGCTGCCTGCAAGCGGTGTAGGTCGCGGGTATAGTCCTGTACTAATTCAGACTCCACGTTGAAATCGATTACGAAAGCTTCGTCCTTGTCGGTGAGAATCTGGCGTAGGAATGCCCCGCCAACTTCCTTCTCCATGTCGAGAACCCTTATCTGGCTGCCGGAGGAATCGATAAGAATGCCCAGCGTCAGCGGAAGATTCGATTCGGCGCTGAAGTATTTGATGGTCTGCGGCTTTCCGTCTTCGAAGACCTGGAAGTCATCTTTCGTCTGATTGGGGATCAGCGCGCCGTGCTTGTCCTTAACATTGAAAAAGACTCCGACCACGTTGACGTTCACTTTGAGGGTTTCATCTGACTTCTCAGTACCCTGCCCCGCATCTTGTCCCCCGTCGCCGGGCTGGGAGGGAGTGGAGCTCTGAGCGAAAGCGGCCGGCGCGGCTCGCAAGAGCGCTGCCATCAAAAGCAGGACAGAGACGGCAACCAGATTCTCTAGAAATCTGCGTTTAGCGGATAGATTGGACACGAGTGTTTCCCTCTTGGTTTTGTTAGTCTAGTCCTTTAAAGTTAGATGCACCAAACAGAGTGGTTCATGCATCGCAAGCTGGTAAGGCCGTTTTTATTTTCTGGGCTCCCTGAGCCAGGGATAAGGCTTTATATAAGGAACGGAAGGTGTCTGTGAGTAGCCAAACCGCGGCTCGTAAGAGACCACGGACGGTTGTAGCCGGAGGGATGGCCGCCGTTCTAATTGCCGGATGTCTCGGCGGATTCCTTGGGATCAGCGCTGCGAAGGGTGCGGCGCAGTCTTTAGGCAGCCAAACACAGCCGGCGCAGACTCAGCCGGCTCCAGCGCAACCGGGGCAGAGTGACGAGATTCCGGACGCGCCGACCGTGCAGCCATCTGCCACGCCGCCCGAGCCATCCCCAATTCCCCGACCTGAGGAAAAGAAGCCGGCCCCCGTCGACAGGAATCCATGGACGAGCCAGCCGAATTCCAAGCCTCCAGTGGATGCGGGCGGCCTTGGGGATGAGAGTTCCCCGCCCCCACCCATGCCTCCGGTCAAGACTGTGCCGCCAGGTTCCACAAAACAAGCTCCCCGGGGCCAGGAGCAGCTCTATACCTATGTAGTACATACGAATTTCGTCCAACTTCCAGTAACGGTTAAGGATAGCAACGGGCGTATGGTGGATGGACTTCTGCCCACGGATTTCAGCGTCAAGGAAAACGGGATGGTGCAGAAGTTAAGCTTTTTCAGCAGCGACCCCTTCGCGCTGTCGGTAGCCATTGTGCTGGATCTGGGAATGTCGGATGCAACCGTGCAGAAGATCAACCAGACGTTTCCGGCACTGATCGGGGCATTTGCTCCGTATGACGAGGTTGGCCTTTATACCTTCAGCAGCACGGTGAGCGAAGTCAGCGATTTTATAGCCCCCAACCAGAAGCTGGCAGCGGTGTTTAACCAGTATAAAACGGTACGCGGGGGCAGCAATGGCCCGGCCGTCCTCAGTGGGCCGCTCGCGCCCAATGGGCCGATCATTAATGGGATTCCGGTGGGAAGCCCGACTCAGCCGGTTTCCACCCCTCCCAAACAAGCGCGAGTTCTGAATGATGCCATTCTGCGAGCGGCGCTCGACCTGAGCAAACGCGAACGCACCCGGCGAAAGATTATTTTCGTGATCAGCGACGGCCGGGAGTATGGGAGTCAGGCCAGCTTCAGCGACGTGAAGAGAGTACTGCTTTCGAATAACATCGAGGTGAAGGCCGTGGCCGTGGGAAGCTCGGCACTTCCTGTATATGACAAGGTGGAACGGCTGCACCTGCCGCACGAGGGCTATAGCGATATCCTGCCCAAATATACCTCCGCCACCGGCGGGGGCCTCCCTTACACTGAACTTTCGCAAAGCGCGATTGCAGATGCCTACGCCCAGGCCATGAGCGACGCACGCAACCAGTACACGCTGGGCTACACGCCTGCGCCGCCTAAGACGCCGACGGCCTCACCCTATCGCAGCATCGAGGTGTTGGTGGCTCGGCCGCATTTGAAGATCTACGCCAAGGATGGATATTATCCGGCACCGGCCGCGCGGTAGGGGGAGTTGATTGCTGATTGCTGATTGCTGATTGAAAACCCGTCGGACTGGAAACTGAGCGCCAGGTTTCAATCACCAATCTTGGGTCTTTTTGGAGTTTCCGGCACCCTCGCACCTCGGGGGGTCACGTGAGTAACCTGCCGAGCATCCCGCCCGTGTGGTATAAAGGCCCCGAGCCCCCAAAGGGATATTTTTGCGCTGGGGAGGACACCATAAGGGTGTCGGCCCGCGCTTTTTTGAGGAAAGCCTTGAGTTTCATCAACTTCGCAGCCCGCGAAATTAACTGCAAAATCGTGTACTACGGCGCCGGGCTTGGCGGTAAAACCACGAACCTGCAGGTAATCTACCAGAAGACCGCCGAACAGCAGAAGGGCAAGATGATCTCGCTGGCCACCGAAACCGAGCGAACCTTGTTCTTCGATTTCCTGCCGCTCGATCTCGGCTCCGTGCGCGGCTTCAAAACCAGAATTCATCTTTATACCGTGCCCGGACAGGTTTTCTACGACGCCAGCCGCAAACTGATTCTCCGCGGCGTGGATGGCATCGTCTTCGTCGCCGACTCGCAGGAGCAGCGCATGGACGCCAACGTGGAAGCGCTCGAAAATCTGATGTCGAACCTGAAAGAGCACGGCTACGACTTCAACAAGATTCCCTACGTGCTGCAGCTCAACAAACGCGACTTGCCGAATATTTTACCGACGGAAGCGCTCAGCAAAGAACTGCGCAAAAAGAATGAAACTGTGATCGAGGCCGTGGCGTTTCAGGGCACAGGGGTGTTTGAGACCCTGAAAGAAATCGCCAAACAAGTGCTCACCGAGTTGAAGGCCGGCGGGTAGGGCTCCGTAGTGCTACGGTGCGATCTCTCCCCATTGCTCGGAACGTGGCATATAGTCGCAAACAACAATCGTCAGGTCATCATTTTGCGCGGCCGACCAGTGCGGGACCGAAGCGATAAGTTTATCGGAGGCTGAGTTCGCCGGAGGTTCAGCGGTTGGGCGCAGCAGGGCAGACAAAGATTCCTGCCCGAAGAAATCTCCTTTGGTATTCTCCGCTTCAATCACGCCGTCCACGTAGAGCAGAAACCGATCTCCCGGCTCCAACGTGTACGCTGCATTGCTGTACTTCGCAAACTCGAAGGCAGCGAGCACCAAACCATTCTCGGTATTTCAAGAACACTCCCCCGCCGGAGTAGCAGCATCGGCGGATGCCCGGCCGCCGAATCTCTGAGTCTCCCCGACTCGAGTCGAGATGAACGTAGGCGGCGGTGACAAACTGGTCCTGTGTGCTGCCTAAGATAAGAGAGCGGCGTTCATTCGGTCGGCAATCCGGCGGGATCTGCGGCGTTGCCGCGCCAGGACACGGCGGCAAGCTTTACCATCGATGCGATGAGCGCCGCCGGAACGCCATGGCCGGAGACGTCGGCAATCGGAGGTCCGGCCTGGGTATCGGCGGCCACGATGAGGTCGTAGAAATCTCCGGCAACGGACGTCATCGGCACGTAACGCGCGGCGATGCGAAAGTTGGCGGAGTTGGGGAACCCGGCTGGCAGAATCGACAACTGGATTCGCCTGGCCACCTCAAGCTCCTTTTGAATCTCGCCGCGCTGCTGGTCGCGTTGCAGTGTCTGGCGGGCGGCCACATATCCGAGAGCCGTTAGAAATGCCAGAAAACCAATCGGCTCAATAGTAGGAAGGTAGGGGCCGCCCCGGACGTTCTCCCAGACGGCGAAAGCGGCAAAGATCAATAGGCCGCGGCGCATCAGGACAAAATACTGATTGACCGGACCTCTTGGGATGGACAGCGCGAACAGGGCGGTCAGGGCGACGATGATTTTAGGACGCCATTGTCCCGGTAAAAGAGGTCGCGTGGACCGAGGGCGAGGGTTGCGAGAGCTAATAAGCCCGTCCCGATTGCGAGCACATAAGTGGCATTCCTTGTGCGGCGGTGCAGGAAACCGCCGGCATCGAGGAAAAGGAATGGGGGAATGGGGATCACAAAGTCGATCGCCGACCTGAGTCGCGGAAAGAAATACGACCCTGGCATGGTGAGGGACAGCAGGTCACTCTTCACCCACCGACCGTACAGACGAGCGAGGAGGGCAAGGTAGATCAGAAGAGGATCATACTTGCGGCGGAGGGCGCAAAACGCCGCCGCGTCCAGTCCCATGGTTACGATGACGGCGCCGAAAAAAAGACTGGGGGCGTCGTGACGAAAAGCCTTTAAGACCTGGTTGCCGTCATTTCCGGAGCGGGCACGTACATGAGAGGAGATGCCTAAATCATTTCCGCTCCCCACTCGCCCTCACTCCTAGAATTCGACTCTGAGCGCCAGCTGCCCGGTGCGGTTGCCTGCATTCTCTGCCGTTTGCGGAGCGCTGAGGACGCCGAAGGTTGCCGGCACATCGATCTGCGTGGCAGGAGGTGCGAAGTTCGTATGGTTGAACACGTTGGTGAATGTGGACTCGAAGCGCACTTTTACCCTTTCCGTAACGTGGAAGGACTTGGCGAGGCCGAGGCTGGCTGCGGTTGTACTTGGCCCCTGCAGGATGCCGACGCCGGCATCGCCGAAGCGTCCGGCACCAGCAGGAGTGGAAGCAAATGCGGCAAGGTTGAAATACTGTGCTCGGGATTGACCTTGGTAGAAATCTGTCGACACCTGGTCGGGACGCAGGTAGGCACCACGGTTCACGACGTTGGTGTTGGACTGATCGTAGGAATCGCTGATGCTGGGGGTGAGCCACGGGCCGGTTTCAAGCAGAGTCACGGTGGTCAGCTCCCAACCACCCAGCGCCGCATTCTTCCAGCCGCCGGTATTCAGGAAAGTGCGGCCCTGACCGAAAGGAAGCTGGTAGAGACCGGTAAAGAGAAAACGCTGATGCCGGGTTCCCTCGACGTTGCCATAATCACTGCGGATATTGAAGCGATTGGCGATGGGGATGCCATAGTTCAGCTCACCGGCGAAAGCCGCGGGAGTATCGCCCTGATTGTCAGCGAGGTTCTTCGCTAGGGTGTAGTTGGCGGTGAAGAAGAGGCCATGCGACACCTTGTGGCTTTCCTCGACCTGGAGAGCGTTGTAGTTGGCTTCGCCGGCGTTGAAGGTGCTGTAGAGCTCGAACCAATTGTGATCGGGCGCGCGTGGATCGACGTATGGGCTTGCGGCCGTCGTCTGATACGGCGCAGTGCTGGCAGGAATCTGGTTGAGGTCTTCGGTGATGTTCAGGCGGTAAGTGTGCATGCCGACGTAGCTGACGCGCAGGCTGTCGTTATTGGCAAGCTGATGCTCCACGGTGAAGTTCCACTGATTCGCTTGCGGGTCACGGTAATTGGGATCGACACCCTGATCGAGACCGCCGCCACCGTATTGCACGCCCACCGTGGGCGGCGCGGTGTTGGGGAACCGAAGGAGGGGCGCTGTTGCTGTGCCGCTGTTGGTATAAGTATGCAGCGCAGAGGTGGGATTACCGCTGTTGTTGAACGACAGCGGGCCGAGATTCGTTACAGTGAAGACCCCGAAGCCTGCGCGGACGACCGTCTTCGTATCGTTGAAGGGACGGTAGGCGAGGGAGAAGCGTGGCTGGAAGTTTCGCATATAGATATTGCGCAGTGACTGTGGCAAGTGATCCTGGCTGGCGGTGACGTAGTTCGTGCAAGGCAGCGCGGTGTAGCCGAGGTTGCAGGCATTGAACGATTGCTGGAAGCCAAGGTTCGAGGCCTGGATGTTCTGCTGCGCCAGATACGCTGCGAGATTGTTCGGCACCACGATGGAGTTGTTTCTCTGATCGAAGTTTGCGAGGTTGCCGCCGTCCTCGTTGAAGCCTGGAAGGATCTGCCAGCGCAGGCCGTAGTTCAGCGTCATCCTGCTGTTGACCTGGTATTCATCCTGGCCGAAGACGCTGTACTGCCAAGCTGTGCCGGCCACGTCGGGGCTGGAAACCGCAAAGAAAATAGTTGTCGGCAGCCCTTCAAGAAAATCGCCAAACGCGCTGCCCGTGAATGTGGGCTGAAAAGTAAACTGCCCGAAATCATCCGAGGGCAGGAAGGTTTCGATGTCGGCATAGCGCACTCTACGCGCGTCGATCCCGGCCTTTAAGGTGTGTTTGCCCCGCGTCCAAGTCAGATTGTCGGTGAACTGGGTGGTCTTCGACTGTGTGACTCCGGTTTTGTCGCGGCCAATGGGAGTGAACCCGGTCCCGGCGCTGAAATTAAAGGTAGGAAAAGCGTGCGTGGTGGGGTGCTGGCTGATGTTTACCCCAGTCAGATCGAGCTGCGAAAGTGCGTCTGCGCCTTCGATAGGAAAGCCGACACTGGTCGTCACGTTGGTGAAACCGAAGCGGAACTCGTTCAGGAGACGTTGTGTGAGC
>Ga0182015_10004951_pt1 | contig 14082 bp, 15 predicted proteins | sample 712P3MmetaG_FD_120478 | JGI IMG/M metagenome (GOLD analysis project Ga0182015, IMG submission 120478) | Permafrost microbial communities from Stordalen Mire, Sweden - 712P3M metaG | ecosystem: Environmental > Terrestrial > Soil > Wetlands > Permafrost | place: Sweden: Stordalen | collected...
GGGGCAATGACGGTAGTCCTCGCTCCGAGCCTGGCGGTCGGACTCGTCGGGTTCGCACTGCTCGGGGTCGGCGTCGCGGTCGTCGTTCCGCTCGTGTTCGCAACAGCTGGTCGTGTTGGTCCCCACCCGGCGCGCAGCATTGCCGGGGTCGCCGGCATCGCCTACGGCAGCGGCCTCCTCACGCCGGGAGTGATCGGCGGGATCGCCTCCGCGTCATCCCTGAAGACATCGTTCTGCGTCGTCGCCGGCCTGCTCGCAACGATGGCACTGGCCGCTGGCGTGCTCGGCGCCCGCGACGAGTAGTCGCCAGCGCGCCGGATCCGCGCGGTCCCCCAATACGCGCGTCGCTCAACCCCGCCCTCAAAGCTGGAGAAGGCCCGCGAAGGCGGCCTGCTCCTACGCGCCCGGAGAGATTCGAACTCCCGACCTTCGGTTCCGTAGACCGACGCTCTATCCAGCTGAGCTACGGGCGCAGTGAGCAGGCAAGTGTAGAGGGCGCGCGGCTAGGGCTCGGGCGCGGTCTGGGCGTCGGCTGCGGCGGTCTGCCATGGCGCGATCGCGACGAAGCCTGCGATCGCGAAGCCGAAGAGGCAGACGATGCCGATCGCGTGGGCCCACGCTGCGTCGGCGATCGTCAGGAAGCCGATCGCGCCGACGAAGAGGGCGACCGTGATCCGCCCGGCCACGGCGCCGCCCGTCGCGGCGGCAAAAACCGCCGTGGGCGACGCCGTCGCCTGCGTACGGACGGCGCCCGTGTCGAGATGCCCGCCGAGCACGAGGCGAAAGAGGAGCGCGAGCGAGGGGAAGAGGATCACGGCCCCCGCGAGCACCGCGACGATCACGGCGACGAGCGTGTCGTGCCCGGCGGCCGCCTGGTGGATCGTTAGGCCCGGCAGCAGCAGCGGCTGCTGGGCGAGTGCCCAGCCGGCGATGATTGCTGCGACCGCGAGCGCCGCCGAGAACCGCGCGAGCTCGAAGCGGCGAAACCAGACGAGGACGAGCGTCCCAATGCCGGCGAGCCCTGACAGCACCACGGCGCCGAGGCCGTCGCCTTCGAGCAGGCCGTGGTAGAGCGCACGCGCGTCGGCGTGCAGCGCAAATAGCCCGCCGCACGCAATCGCGCCCGCTACCACCCCGGCGACCAGCGCGCGGCGCCGGAACGCCGCCTCGAGCTCGGCCTCGCTGTGGCGCGCGGCGTCGGCGGCGAGGTAGATCGCCGCGAGGTAGGCGCCGGTGCTCACGAACAGCAAGCCGACGACGATCGAGAGCGAGCCGGTCCAGCTCCAGAAGAGGCGGCCCGTGGCGTTGCCCACCGGCACGCGCCGCGCCGCGATCGCGCCGATCACCGTACCCAGCGCGAACGGTGTGACGATCGAGGAGATCGAGAACGCGAGGTCGATGACGCGGAGCTCACGTCGTGAAGCGGTCCCGGCACGAAGCGCATAAGCCGCCCCCCGAAAAACGATTCCGATCCCCGCGATGAAAAGTGGAACAGCGAGCGTCGAGGCGATTGAGCCGAGCGCGACCGGATAGGCGGTCCACATCACGGTGAGGACGAAGATCAGCCAGACGTGGTTGGCCTCCCAGACCGGCGCCATCGAATGGTGGGCGTGATCGCGAATTCGCCGCGCGCCGGCGCCCGAGCCCGCGAGCAGCTGCCAGAGGCCCGCGCCGAAGTCGGCGCCGCCGAGCACCGCGTAGAGCGCGAGGCCGACGAGGATAAAGACCATCGGGATGTCGTAGAGGTGCATCGCTCAGTCCTCGCCCAACGCCTCGCCGACATCCCCAAGCGGCGCCGCGGCGAGACGACGCAGCACCCAGACGACCCCGATCCCGACTGCCACGTAGGCGCCGGCCAGCGTCGCGTAGGCGACCGGGATGCCTTTCGCGCCCGTCACCGCCTGGTCGGTCAGCATCACGTGGTAGACGACCCACGGCTGGCGGCCGACTTCGGTGACGATCCAGCCGGCGATCAGCGCCACGACCGACAGCGGGCCGGCGAGCACGAGCGCCCAGTAGAAGAGCCGCCCCGGCGGCAGGCGCCGGCGCCGCAGCCGCACCCACAAAAACCACAGCGACAGCAGCCCGAGCAGCGTCCCGATCCCGACCATCGACTGGAAGGCGACGCGCACCACGTTGACCGGCGGGCGCAGCGAAGCCGGCACCGTGTCGAGCCCGCGCACGGTCGCGTTTGGGTTGTGGAAGGCCAGCAGCGAGAGCAGCTTGGGGATCGCGATGCCGAACTTGATCTTGCCGTTGACATACCAGCCGAGCAGGTGCTCGCTCGCGCCGCGCGTCGTTTTCGCGAGCCCCTCGATCGCCGCCAGCTTGATCGGCTGCGAGCTCGCGACGTCGCGCGCCGCCCAGTCGCCGATCGGCCCCTGCGCGATCGAGGCGAGCGCTGCGATGCTCAGCGGGATCGCGAGCGCCGTGCGCTCATAGCGGCCCCAACGTCCGCGCAGCCTCCCGACGGCGTAGGCCGACGCGAGCAGGAACCCGCACACCATGTAGGCCGCGACGTACATGTGGATCAGCTCGTGCCAGAGGAAGCTGTTCTCAAAGAGCGCCTTGACCGGATCGACGTCGACCGCCCGGCCGCCGCGCACGCGAAAGCCCGTCGGGTGCTGCATCCAGGCGTTGACCGCGATCACCATCAGCGAGCCGGTGAAGCCCGCGATAACGATCGGCACTGCGCAGAGCAGGTGGCGCCGCGGCGACAGGCGGTCCCAGCCGTAGACGTATATGCCGATGAAGATCGCCTCGAGGAAGAACGAGAACCCCTCGATCGCGAAGCCGAGGCCGAAGACGCCGCCGAAGGTCGCGGTGAAGTTCGGCCAGAGGCCCCCGATCTCGAAGCTGAGGATCGTCCCCGTGATCACCCCGACCGCAAAGAGCGCGACCATGATCCGCGTCCAGCGCCGCGCGAGCGTGCGGTAGAGCGGATCGCCGCTGCGCACCCCGAGCCACTCGACAAAAACGATCATCGCCGGGAACGCGATCCCGAAACAGACGAGCGGGATGTGGACCGCGAAGGAGAGCGCCTGCATCTGGCGCGCCTGCAGGAGGTAGCGCTGCGAGACCGGTCCGAGCGCGGTGGCGATCACAAGCAGTGAAGGCTATTGGCCGCTGAGGGGTTTTTGGGGCGGTCTGTTTGGGGCGCGGGCGTCGCTCTTCACGACGAGAGCGGCGCAATCGTGTCCTCCGCCCACCGCCGAGCTGAGATCATTCGCCGATGGCCGACGACCCCCGCGAGCTGACCCCCAAGCAGTACGAGAAGGAGCTGCTCCGCCTGCAGACCGAGCTCGTCTACATGCAGGAGTGGATCGTCGATCGGGGCAAGCGCCTCGTCGTTCTCTTCGAGGGGCGCGACACCGCCGGCAAGGACGGCGTGATCAAGCGCGTCATGGCCTACGTCAACCCCCGCACCTGCCGCGTCGTGGCCGTCCCGACGCCGAGCGAGCGCGAGCGCACGCGCTGGTTCTTCCAGCGCTATGTGCGCCATCTGCCGGCCGCCGGCGAGATCGTCCTCTTCGATCGCAGCTGGTACAACCGCGCCGGCGTCGAGCACGTCATGGGCTACTGCACCGAGGACCAGTACGAGGAGTTTCTGCGCTTCTGCCCGCAGTTCGAGCAGGCCCTCCAGAACGACGGCATCATCCTCCTCAAGTACTGGCTTTCGGTCAGCGACGACGAGCAGGAGCGCCGCTTCAAGAAGCGACTCTCAGACCCGCGCAAGCGCTGGAAGTTCAGCCCCACCGACCTCGAGGCGCGCGCCCGCTGGGTCGACTACGCCGAAGCCAAGGACCGCATGTTCGCCCACACCGACACCGACGCGAGTCCCTGGCACGTAGTCGAGGCCGACGACAAACGCGCGGCGCGCCTGAACCTCATTAGCGACCTGCTCTCCCAGGTGCCCTACGAGCACCTCGACCACGACGATCGCGTAAAGCTCCCACCGCGCCAGGACCGCACCTACAAGCGCCCACCGAAGTCGACCCAACGCCTCGTCGCGACGCGCTACACGGTCCGTGGCCGCGGCGACGCAGACTCATGAGCCTCGATCGAGACAGGGCAGTGGCCTACGTCGAGGGCTACGGGAAAACGTGGGAGACCTGGGATGTCGAGGGTCTTGTCGCGCTACACAACGAGGACGTCGTATACGTCGCCCACCCCGAGGAAAGGGTTGTTGGACGCGAGGCGCTGAGGAGTTACTTTCAACGGCAGCAGGCAGAGCAGGGCACAGTTAGCGTTCGCATGGGGACTCCGGTGATCGACGGCGACCACGTTGCGGCCGAGTTCTGGGTGACCGCGACAAAGGGCGACGAGGAGGCCGCGTTCACCGGGTGCTTCATAGCGCGGCTCGAGGAAGCCAGCGGACAGTGCACGCACTTTCGCGAGTACTGGTTCGACCTCGAGGGCCACGTCGGCGCCTACGAGGGCTGGGGGGAGTAGGCCCGCCCGCTCTCCTCGGCGGCCGGGTAGGCCGCCGCTCTCAATATCTAGCTGCGACTCCGCGGACTTAGCTGCGACTCCTCGTGTGCCGGAGGCCCCACACGATGAGCATCGAGAACGCGATCGACAGCAGCAGACCGGCGCCGTGTCTGTTTAGCACGTACCAGGAGAAGAGGCCGGCCGTAAACGAGCCGACGAGCCCGACGGCGATCGTCATTCCCACCCCCATCGGATCGGGCCCAGGGACCAGTAGTCGGGCGACCGATCCGACGATCAGCCCGATCACCGCAAGCACGATCAGGAACACAAGGAGGCTCATCGATTCTCCGTTCTCAGCGTCTTCTCACGCTACCCGATCCGGGCCATTCGGCGGCAGATCGGGCGCGTTCGGCGCTCGATCGGGGCCGGTCGGCGGCGCCAGCCAGTGGGTAACTGTCGTGGGCCGGCTGGGGTCAGTCATGGCCTCGATCTCTTCTAGGCGTTGCTGGTCGCGGCGGCTGACACGTTCATGCTGGCGGAGGTGGTCTTCCCAAGAGCCGACGACGAACTGCTCGAGGACGTGCCCGGGATCGGCCGCGTCGCGCCAAACACGCCAGCTCACCGCGCCCGTGCGGCGCCGGGCGTAGCGACCGGCGTAGAGCGCCGCAACGAGGTCTTGCTCGAGCCCCGGCCGCGGACGGTACTCGAGCGTCACCAGCACCGCCGCCGAAGGCTCGGCCGCCCCGACGAGTTGCGGGTCCGGCCAGTCGCCGGCCGCCACCAACTCGGGTGGTGAGATCGTGCTGAACGGCAGCCGCAAGCCGGCCACGGCGACCAGCGCGAGGCCGATCGCGGCGGCGAGGAGCGCTCCCCTCAGCCCGACGTTCTGCGCGAGCACACCAAACCCGGCGCTGCCGAGCGCGCCGCCGCCCTGGAAAATCACCAGGTAGTAGGACATACCGCGGGCCTTGGCCCAGCCCGGCAGCGTCGATTGATACTGCGAGTTGAGCGTCGAGAGCACGAGGATCCAGGCGACGCCGCCGATCACGAGTGCCAACCCGGCCAGCACGCTCACGTGCACATAGGCCAGCGCCAGCGTCACAGCGGCGAAGACAAGCGTGCCAGCGGTCATGAGAGCGCCCGGGCTCACGCGCCCACGCAGGCGCGGCAGCGCGGCCGCGCCAGCGACCGCTCCGATACCCACACCGGCGAGCAGCAGCCCGTACCCGCCGGAGCCGAGATGCAGCCGCGTGCGTGCGACCAGCGGCAGCAGCGCCCAGATCGAGTTGGCGAACAACATGAAGAGGCCGGCGCGCAGCAGGATGACACGGAGCGCTGGGCTCCCGGCGACATAGCGAGCGCCCGCGCGCATCGCCTCACGGACATGCTCGGGAGCGACCGTGCTCGCTTTCCGAGTGCCGCCGCGCCAGCGCGCAACCGCTCCGATGACGGGCACAAAGCTCGCCGCGTTGACCAGGAACAGCGCCCCGGCGCTCGTGGCGGCATACAGCGCGCCGCCGATCGCCGGACCAACCGCTCGGCTGAGGTTCTGGTTGACGGCGCCGAGCGCGATCGCCTGCGTCCGATCCTCTGGCGGGACGAGCTCGGGCTGCAACGTCTGCCACGTCGGCGAGGTCAGTGTCTGCCCGACGCCGACAGCAAAGATCAAGGCGAGCAGCACCCACGGCGTCACCAACCCAGCGAGCGCGAGGGCGGCCAGCGCCACAGCCGCCGCGAGCATGAACGCCTGCGACGCGATCAAAAGCCGCCGGCGATCCACCAGATCACCGATCGCACCGGCCGGCAGCGCAAAGAGGACAACCGGAAGGCCCGCTGCCGTCTGAATCAACGCCACCAGCGTGACCGACGTCGTCAGCGTCAGCATCAACTCCTGGGCGCCGATCGTCTGCATCCAGCTACCCACATTGCTCACGAACTGCGCCGAGGCCATCCTCGCGAAATCCGGGGAGCGAAACGGCCCCCACGCCGACGATCCCGCGCTGGCCATCGCGCCGTCCTTCGTCCCGGGCCCGTCACTGGACGCCGTCATCGCCGGCGCATTATCACCGGTTAGCGGCGGCTATCGACGGTCACGGCGCGTTGGGGCGACGTCGTCACAGCCCAAGTCTGCGAACGCCCGACTCGTCGAATCCGAAGTGGTGGCCGACCTCGTGCCGGACCGTGATGACGACCTGCGCTCGGAGGCGCTCGGGATCGTCGCCGAAGTCGCGGACGAGCGTGTCGCGGAAGATCATGATCTCGTCGGGTAGGCCGCCGCCTCCGAGGAAAGGCATGCCACGCAGCCTGGAGCCGACGTACATCCCGTACGCGTGGTTCTCGGCGCCCCGGTCAGAGACGACGATCGCAACGTTCTCGAGCGCTTTTTCGAACTCGAGCGGCAGATCGTCGAGGGCTTGACTGACGATCTCCTCGAATTCCTGCTCGCTGTAGTGACGGTGCTCGCTCATGTACTCGCGCCGGCCGCGCCGCGCTCAAAGCCGGGCGCTCACCACGCACCGTATCGCTCAGCGACCGTCTCGCGGGCCGTGGTGTAGCGTCAGCAGCAATGGGATTCGTCGGGGTGGACCATGTCCAGATCGCCGCTCCCGCGGGCTGTGAGGAAGCCGCCCGACGATTCTTCGTAGACCTATTTGGGCTGCATGAGGTTCAAAAGCCGGAGCCGTTACGTGGACGCGGCGGCGTCTGGTTCCAGGTTGGACCGCAGCAACTCCACGTCGGAGTGGAGGAGCACTTCGAGGCGGCCCACAAGGCGCACCCCGCGTTGCGTGTCGATCCCGAGACGCTCGACGTGCTGGCTGACCGTCTCGACGCTGCGGGCGTGAAGGTGCTCTGGGACGACGATCTCCCCAACACTCGCCGGTTCTACACAGAGGATCCATGGGGGAACCGGATCGAGCTACTAGCGGTCTGGTGAGAACTCAGCGCTCGGCCGGAGCCGCGAATTCTGCGGAGATTCTTCGATCCTCGGCCCGGAGGATTTATCTTGGCCGTCTGTAATCGGTGTCTGCCCAAGCTGACCGTGCCTGCGCCGCTTTCCCGCCTGAGCCCTGCGATCACCGGGGTCTCGCGCGCGAGCTCTACGGTTACCGGTGTCGCACGGGTTGCCCCGGCCAGCTTTCCGGCGCTCCACGGGGTGCGGGCAGTCGCCGCGGTCAGCGTGGTCGCGTTTCACGTGCAACAGGGGACCCATCCACCGGCGCACACGACGTTTGGGACGCTCGGGCGCTTTGCGGCCCACCTAAACGTCGGTGTCGCGGTGTTCTTCCTGCTGTCCGGGTTCCTGCTCTACCGGCCGTTCGTGCTCGCACGAATCCAAGGCCGGAGCATCGCGACGGGGTCGTATGTCGTTCGACGGCTCACGAGGATCGTGCCCGCCTATTGGCTGGCGCTCCTCGTGCTGTCCTTCTGGCCCGGCGTTCAAGGGTTCTTCTCGGGCTCGTGGCTGGCGAGCGTCGCCTTTCTGCAGATCTATGTGCGCGACTGGAACACGACCGGGCTCGCCGTCGCCTGGAGCTTATGCGCCGAGTTGAGCTTCTATCTCGCTCTGCCGTTGTATGCGCGGCTGGTCGATGCGCTCCGCCGACGCCGCGGCGCCAGCGCGGCGGTGCGATGGGAGATCGTCGCGCTCGCGGTGATCGGGGCCGCCTCGTTGGCCTTGCACACGGCGCTCGGTCGGGCCTCCTCGGGTGATCTCGGCCTGACACTGCCGGCCACCGCATACCTCTTCGCCGCCGGCATGCTGCTCGCGATCTGCTCCGTCCATTCCGAGACCCACTTGAGCTCGGCGCTTCGACGCATCGGCGAACGGCGGGTGCTCTGCTGGCTGGGCGCGCTCGCGGTGTTTGTCGCGATCGGGGTCTACTTCTCGAGTATCGACACTGACCCGACGCAGCCGTGGAACGCGCTCTATGCCCTCGTCGCGTTCCTGATGCTGCTCCCGTTGACCCTCGCGCCGAGTAGAACGGCGCGGCTGGATCGGGTGCTGTCCTCGCGCCTCGCGGTTGAGCTCGGCGCGATCTCCTACGGCATCTACCTCTGGCACTCGAGCCTGATCGGCTGGATGGAGCACGTGTCGGGAAGCGTCGGCCAGCTCGGTGACGGCTTCGGCGTCTTCGTGCTGACGCTCGCCGCGTCGTGTCTCGCTGCGAGCGTCAGCTACTACGCGCTCGAGCGTCCCCTGTTGGCATTGGTACACCGCCGGAGCCTTGCGAGGACGACCCCACGAGCTGAACGTACCGCGCGCCAAGGGCGCCCGCCGGGCAGGCGGCGGCGGGCCGCTGAGTTCGCCCGGCAGTCGGGCTGACGCCGCGCCGGAGACGCCAACCGAAATTACCTCAATTCAGATCCACTTTCTAACTCGTCGCGAAAGCTTACTTTTCCAATGAACTTAGGGAGTTACAGTAGGAAATCGAGACATCATGCTCTTTCGCCAAGTGATTAATAGAGACGTGGTCCGCGTCGTCGGAGGGGGCGTGAGTGATCTGCCCGCCCATCGCATCGGGTTGACGGCAGGAGCTTGATGGCGAGCGTGGGGGCGCCGGCAAGCGCCCGCAGGACACATCGCACGACCTCGAGGCCGCTGCTTGCCATCGTCGGCGCCGGGGCGAGCGGCACGCTGACCGCGGCGCACGTGTTGCGCGCAGCACGCGGACAGTGGCGAGTCGTACTGATCGACCGCGAAAGCTACGGAACGGGCGTCGCATACTCGACACGGGATCCACGACATCTCGTGAACGTCTCGGCGGATTGCATGAGCGCGTTCGATGACGATCCCGATGATCTCCTTCGCTGGTGCCATGCACGCGGCCACGCCGTCCGCGAGAGCGACTACATCCAGCGCCAGCTCTACGGGGCCTATCTACGCGACCTGCTTGTGCGCTTCGCTGGACCTGACGACCTCGACTTGCTGCGCGGTCAGGTCATCGCAATCGACCACGATGGCGAGCAGAGCGAATTCGCGCTTGAGCTACGCGACGGGGGGCGCGTTGTTGCAAATGCTGTGGTCCTTGCCATCGGCAATCCGCGCCCGGCACCGCTGGTGCCCACTCACGCTAATTCGCGCGTGATCGAAGACCCGTGGGACCCCGAGGCGCTAGAGCGCGCCAAACATTCCGCGCGCGTTGTCGTTGTTGGGAGCGGCCTGACCTCGATCGACATCGCCCAAACGCTTACGGCCGCCTCGGCCGTGACGCAGGTGATAGCCGTCTCTCGCCACGGGGCGCTGCCGCGCGCACATCTTGCCACCAAACCCAAGGTGGTCCCGCCGCCGCTAACACTCGACGACAATTCCGTCGGCCTCGAAGACCTCTCCCGCGCGATCAACGCAGCGGTACGCGTCCAGCCATCGCAATGGCGCAGCGTCGTCGATTCGCTCAGGCCGCTCACGCCCGATCTCTGGCGGGGCTTGAGCCTCGATGATCGGCGCACATTTCTCCGCGACCTGAAGTGGGAGTGGGACATCCACCGCCACCGCATGGCGCCTCCAGTCGCACGCGAGATCAACACTCTGCTCGCGGAGAGACGCTTTCAAGTCGAGCGCGGCACCATCGCCGCCGTCACCACAACCTCGACGGCAATCATCGTTCACGTTGAACACGACGGCGAACGCCGCGACATTGTGGCCGACTGGCTGATCAATGCGACAGGCCCTGGGAGCACAGTCCCGTCAGCGGAGGACTCACTTATTCAACAGCTTCTCGCTGACGGGCTTGCAACGCCGGACGCCCTGGGGATCGGCATCGCATGCGACAGCACCGGGGCCCTGTTGAGCGCCTACCGAGGCGCGAACGCCCGGCTCTTCACGCTCGGGCCGCCGCGCCGCGGGGAACTGCTCGAAAGCACCGCCATACGCGAGATTCGATCCCAGGCCAAAGCCATCAGCGGCATCCTCAGCTCCCAACCCAGCGCTGCTCGCCGCTGAGAGCAGACCATCGGCGCGACGCATCGGGACGGGACACGTCGCGATCCACCACGGCCTGCTCTCATACATGTTCGGCATGCTGGGCATCGCTGCGACGATCAACCTCATCGCCGGCTTCGGCCAGTAGCTCGGGACTTTTCGCCTGATCCCGTGTCGGGCGAGGGCGGACGACAACGCCTCCTCACAGCCAGCGGGGAGCTTGGCATCAGGCGCAGCTACGCCGCGCCCGCTCCCGGCTCTCCGTCCCAGTAGTCCTCGATCTGATCGTCCTGGCGAAACAGAAACCCCTCGTGATCGGAGACGCGGACCAGGACCGTTCCGTCGTCCGGGAAGAACGCACTCATTGGCTGCCCTGCGGGAGTGGAGAAGGCGACCAGCCGGACCGCTTCCTCGCTCTCGTTGAGGAACCGACGGGCGCCGGTCGGACCTTCGGGGAAGCAGACGATGTCGCCGGAGGCCAGCACGTCCTCGCCGTCAGGATGGCGTAGGGTCGACGCTCCGCTGAGCACGAGCGCCCACTCCTCCCGGCACCACTCGTAGCGGTAAGCGCCCGTCGCCTCTCCCGGCGCGAGTTCGTAAAGCGTCGGCGTCCATGTCTGCGTGCCGAGCAGCGCTCCGAGCTGCGCCCGTCGCACGCGGGACCCATCACGAGGCTCATCGTCCGGAGACGATGCCGCCGGGATCGTCGTCAGGTTCACCGGGGGACTTGACGGCTCGAACGCCGATGGGCGGGCGGCTACCACCGGTCGTGGTGTCTTGCCAACCTCTCGCGACCAGGCGTCGATCGCGTCAGCGCGACGGAACCTCACTCCGGGCGCGGCGCCGATCTTGTCAGAGTCCGGATAGACGGTGACAAAGCCCTCGCCCCACCCGCGCGCGCCGGCGGAGAACATCACGATTCTGCCCGGCCCACGGTCCGTGTGCGCGCCCAGCGGGCCAGACGGAAATGCCACCAGTTCGCCTGGCTCAAGCGCCCGCTCCCCGTTCGGACCGCGCAGGATTGGCGCGCCGGAGACCACGTACAACCACTCCTCGACCCCATGGTGATAGTGGTAGGGCCCGCGCTTGTCGCCGGGCTGCATCTCATAGACGGTCGCGCCGATCACGCGCGCGCCGAGCCGCTCAGTTAGATCGAAGGCTGCGCAGCGAAACTCGCCGCGCTCTAGCACCTCGTCGAGGTCGCAGCCGGCGACGTTGACCGCACGCACGGCGCCATGTTCCCACGTCGGCTCCGAACGCCGGGCCGCGCCCGTCTGTCGTTACTAGCCAGGGCAACGTGCCGCGTACTGGCGGGTAACCATGCGGCGGCACAGGTATCTGGACACCGTAGAGACTGAGCGGGGTCGGCTAGGCGGCATCGTTCTTGACGAAGTGGTCATGGATTGCTTCGGTCAGTTCAGTGTTCTCGACGACCAGCTTGTGGGTCGTTACGCCGAGCTGATGTAGATGTTCGACTTGTTTGTCTTGGACGTTTCCTTGGGCGTTTTGCGCGACGAGAATGGCGATCATGGCGAGCCATTGCATGATGCCGCCGACGGCGAGCAGCATGAGGTCGAAGGGGTAGTGGTCGCCCGCGACGATCGCGCCGAGCCCGGCCATCCAGACGGCGAAGCCGATGATGCTTGCGTAGAACATCCACATCGAGCCGACGGTCGTCGCGATGACGTTCGCAACCTTGTCGTTGAGGCCCGTCCGTTCGCTGGCCAACTGCGGCGGCTTCGCATGCCTGAGCGCTTTGCGATGTTCCCGCGGCTCGGTCTTTGTGGCCAGCGTCATTTGGTTTCGGCGAGGTCGATCGGCGGGAGGTCTCGCACCTGGTCCTTCGTGAACGTGAGCCGGACACCGTCCTTGACGTCCGTCACCGCGCTGATCGGAATAGCGACCCTCTTCTTACCCCAGAGGTGGCCTTCGTCGAGCAGGACGTGTGTCACGTGGTGGTCGCTGGGGTCGATGACGAGTCCTTGGACCTGCCCGATCGGCCCGTCCGTTGCGTGCACGTGCTCGCCGCGGCGGACCTCTACCTCGCCGACTGGTACGCGGTCGTAGGTGACCGATTGCGGACCGGCGTCCATACCCATCCCCGTGCTGCTGATGCCGAGGCCGTAGTAGGGCAATGAGAGCATCTGTCCTTGGCCGTAGCCCCACGTTCCGCTGGCTCCGGGCAGAAATCGGGTTTCCTCAGCGTCCTCGAGCGCTTCGAACTCGGCCATCGTGCACCGCAGGCGGATCTCGCTCCCGGCTGACTCGATGAGCTCGATCGGCACAAGCCGATCCGTTCCCGGCCGATGGCTTGGCTCGACAATGAGGTGTGTCAGTACGCGCGCGACGGGATCAACGACCACGCACCTCAGATCGCCGCATGCCCCGTCCGGGCACGCGACTTCGCTTCCAATCGTGAACTCCGCTGCTTCGCTCATGAAGATTGCCTCTCGTCGATCGCTGCACGCTCAAACACGGGCAGTGTCTGGCCGGCGGCCGTGAACGTGACGATTCGCCGGGGGCGCTGCGATCGAGTCGCCGAAGCGCGTTCGTCAACGCCGCCGGCGCCTACCGCGTGCCTGAACACGGCCACAACCGCATCCGTCCTGCGCGCGATCACATCGGAAAATCCCGGCGCTTGGGACATGCTGACCTCCGGGCTCGTGGAAGCAAAACCTGGAAAGTCAGACCGCGCTGCCGTGCCCCGCTACTTCGGGCCGACCTCACAATGATGCCCTTCACGACCCACTCTACTCCGCGTAGTGGGAGTTTGCGTGCGGGCAAGCGCCGGTCGGCGAAGGATGTTTACGGCCCGTGCGGCGACCAGCAGCACGGTCGTAGCCGAGATCGCGGGGATCTACCCGAGCGCTTCCGTAATCGCGGCAGTTGCCGCTTGCTCGCTGGCGCTGACAGCCTCTTCGCCGTGGCCGTGCTCCCGATGTGCGTGGGCGACCTTGTTTGCGAGGTTGATGATGAAGCGCTTGTAGTCGTCTAGCTCCTGCGGTGTTGCCTTGGCTTGGAGCAGCGCGACTGCGTCGCGCAGATGCCCCAGAGAGTGCTCCTTGAGCTCGTCGAGTGAGTGATACCGCGTGTGATCGAGCTTGGGCTTCACTGCCACAATCTCGTCGAGTAGCTCGCTTTGCCCATGCTGCTGGCGCGCCTCGACGTAGGCCTTCGACATCGAGATGGTCTCGCGCAGCATCCCGCCCCGCTGTGCCGTGATCACGATCATGCCGGCGCTCGGCGGCCCCTCCAGCACCAGCTCCCACTCCTGCGGCGTGAAGTCGGCCTTCGTAGTCATTCGCCCTCCATCTCGGTGTCTGGGCCCCGTGGGCCAGTGTAGGGGTCGCCGTCGTAGGCTGCGCCTGCGTGACTGCTGGTCGCGCAAGGGAGCCGCGTCCGGCGCATCGGCCTTGTTGCTCGCTTTTCGCAAAAGCGCTTGCGCCAAGCGCGTTCCGCGAATGCTCGACTGTCCTCGGCTCGGGTCGTCTGGACTCTCTGTCGATAGTGTCGTCCCCGGCATGCTCTACATGGTCATCGAGACATACAAGCACGGTGCGCAGAGTGTTTACGCGCGCGCTGCCGAGCGCGGCCGCATGCTCCCACCCGGCCTCGCCTACCTCGACAGCTGGATCGATGAGCGTCGCCTGGACAGGTGCTTTCAGCTCATGGAGACAGAGAACTCGGTCCTATTCGACGACTGGATCAGCAATTGGATTGATCTCGTGGAC
>Ga0182015_10004952_pt1 | contig 14081 bp, 13 predicted proteins | sample 712P3MmetaG_FD_120478 | JGI IMG/M metagenome (GOLD analysis project Ga0182015, IMG submission 120478) | Permafrost microbial communities from Stordalen Mire, Sweden - 712P3M metaG | ecosystem: Environmental > Terrestrial > Soil > Wetlands > Permafrost | place: Sweden: Stordalen | collected...
CATGCTGCGCGGGTACTTGAAGAGTTCGATCCACGGTGTATGGGGCACCTCCTCGATCCGATCCGGCAGCGCCACTTCCTTCGGGTCGATCATCAAGGCCCAGGCGACCGATTGCCGCGCCTCGGCGATACGCCCTTTGCGGATCAGCCAGCGTGGCGATTCCGGAACCCAGGCGCGGATCAACAGCGTCAACAGCGCCGGCAGCAGTCCGACCGCGAAAAGGCCGCGCCATCCGAACACCGGCGCCAGAAAGGCGCCAAGGATCGCGCCGCCGATATTGCCGAGCGGCAAGCACGAGGTCACCAAGCCGCCGACCCAACCGCGCTTGTAGGTCGGTACGAATTCCTGCACCAACGGCAGATCGACCGCGAACAGGCCCGACACGCCGAAGCCGACGAGGAACCGGCAGAGCGTCAGATAGATCCAGCCGCCGGTGTCCGGCGTTAGCGCCATCAACCCGGTGGGGATCGAAAAATTGAGCGCGGTGAGGATGAACACCTTGCGGCGGCCGACCTTGTCGGCCATCCAGCCCCAGAAGAAGGCGCCGGGAACCGCGCCCAAGCCCGCCGACATCAGCACCATCGCCGATTGCCCGAAGGTCAGCTTCCACGGCCCGACGATGAACGCCAGGACATAGCCGATCAGGTAGAAATCGAAGAAATCGAGCATGTCGCCCAGAATGGCGGCGACGATGATCTTCCATTGATTGAGCGTCAGGCGCGTTTGGCGCTCGATCATGTCCAACATGCGTCGTCCTCCCGGTACCATGCTGCGGCGTCGCCGCGAATTTGCGTTGCGACGTGATACCCGGCCCTGTCCGCGTGTTGTTGTGCCGCGACGATAGCGCAAACCGACGCATTGGCCAACGCGCCGGCGGTCGCTTGAACAAGCCGGTTCTCGCCGCGCGCCGAAGCGGTATAAGCTCCGCGCCGGAGGGGCTGGCGCGGGCAACGCGGGCTCGACACAACGGCGAGGGAGCACACGATGAAGCTTTTGTACTTCGATGATTTCAAGCTCGGCGTCCTCAAGGGCGATGCCGTTGTCGACGTGTCGGGCGAGGTCAAGGACATCCCGCATACTGGTCCGGGCGACCTGATGAACGGCCTCATCGAGCATTGGGGCAGCTACAAGGCGCGGCTCGAGGCCGCGGTCGCGCGCGGCACCGGTGTCCCGGTCAGCAGCGTGCGCATCCGACCGCCGGTCCCAGGCCCGCGCACGATCGACTGCATGGCGGTCAACTACATGGAAGACGGTACGCGCAGCGCGCCGGCGCCGATCAACGCCTTCCACAAAAGCCCGAGCGCGATCATCGGCCAGGGCGACACGATGGTGCTGCCCGACGTGCCGGCGCCGATCTTCGAGGGCGAGGCCGAGATGGCGGTGGTCATCGGCAAGAAGGCGACCAACGTCCCCGAATCCGAGGCGATGAGCTACATCTTCGGCTATATGAACTTCATCGACGGGTCGGCGCGCGGGCTGCCGCCGCCGGGCAACGTGTTCTTTCAGATGAAGAGCCGTGACACGTTCGCGCCAATCGGCCCCTATCTCGTCACCGCCGACGAGATCAAGGATCCCTTGAAGCTGCAGATCCGGCTGTGGAACAACGGCGTGTTGATGCAGAACTTCAACACCGACGACATGGGCCACAAGATCGCCAAGTGCATCGCGTGGCTGACGTCGATCCACACGCTGCTGCCGGGCGACATCGTCGCCACCGGCACCAACCACCGCGGCCTCAACCCGTTCATGGATGGCGACACGGTCGAGCTCGAGACCGAAGGCCTCGGCCGGCTGAAGTTTGGCATCAAGGACGACCTAAAGCGCACCTGGGCGCGCAAGACCCGCCTCCAGATGCACGAAGAGGCCAAGGAAAAGACCGCCGGCAACTACCCGGACTTCACGCAGCAGCTCACCGGCAAATACGCGAAGTAGCCGTCGCCAGTACCTCCCTCTCTGCCCTCGGGGCGGAGAGGGGGAGGGTTGGTTCACGACCACTCATCCCCCTGCCCGGACTTGATCCGGGCATCCAGGTGTCTTTGTCAGCCGCGATCAGCGAAGCAAGGCGTGGATGGCCCAGTCAAACCGGCCATAATTTTGCGGAATTCGCTTGACATATGTACTCGTTTTGTTCCTAATGGACTGTCATCTACGAGAGCGCCGCGCCGCTTCGCGGAATCACGGTCCAACGACGCCAGAAAAAAACACCATTCGCCTGTTGAAACGCAACGCGGGAGGATAGTTTTTCGGGCCGGCCCGGCGTCGATCGAGAACCACGCGCCCAGGCCCGCGAGACGGTACGCCGTCGCTGTTTCCCCTGGTCCCGCTGTTAGCCTCGCTGTTCCGCCGCTGTTATTCCGCTGTTAACGCCGCTGTTTTTAAGCGGCAAAACGGGTGAAAAATGTAATAAAGACAGGCGGTTCGGCGGATAGAGGTCGGCCACGATGAAAAAACTCCGCTCCGACATCACCCGCGACGGGCTGCACCGCACGCCCCATCGCGCCTTCATGCGCGCGATGGGGCTCGACGACGATGCGATCGCGCGGCCGATGATCGGCGTGGTCTCGATGAAGGGCGAGCAGACGCCGTGCAACATGACGCATGGCTTCCAGGTCGAGGCGGCGAAAGAAGGCATCGCCGAGGCCGGCGGCACGCCGCGCGAGTTCACCACGATTTCGGTCTCCGACGGGATCAGCATGAACCACCAGGGGATGAAGTTCTCGCTGGTCTCGCGCGAACTCATCGCCGACTCGATCGAGGCGGTGGTGCATGGCCTCGCCTATGACGGGCTCGTCGGTTTTGGCGGCTGCGACAAGACGCTGCCAGGCGTGCTGATGGGCATGGTGCGCTGCAACGTGCCGTCGGTGTTCCTCTACGGCGGCGCGGCGCTGCCCGGCCGCTTCGGCGGCAAGGACGTGACCATCCTCGATTCCTACGAGGCGATCGGCGCGGTGCTGACCGGCGAGATGGACGAGGCCGAGCTGGCGCGGCTCGAGCGCGCCTGCCTGCCGACCGTCGGCGCCTGCGCCGGCCAGTTCACCGCCAACACGATGGCGATGGTGTCGGAGGCGCTCGGCATGAGCGCGCCCAATGTATCAATGATCCCCGGCGTCTATAGTGAGCGCGCCGGCCATGCGCGCCGCGCCGGCGGCATCGTGATGCGCGCGGTGCTCGGCGACGGGCCTCTCCCGCGCGACATCGTCACCCGCAAGGCGCTGGAAAATGCCTGCGCGATCGTCGCCGCGACCGGCGGCTCGACCAACGCGGCGCTGCACATTCCGGCGATCGCGCACGAGGCGGGCATCGCCTTCGACATGGACGACGCGGCAGCAGTTTTCGCCCGCACCCCGCTGATCGCCGATCTGCGGCCCGGCGGCCGCTTCACCGCGCGCGACGTGCATGAGATCGGCGGCACCGCCGTCATCATCCGCGCCCTCATGGAATTGGGCGCGATCGACGGCTCCTGCCTGACGGTGAGCGGCGAGACGCTGGCGCAAGTCTATGGCGGTGCGGCGGTGCCCGACGGCGCGGTGGTGCGCGCGACGGACAAGCCGATCGCGCCCGATGGCGGGGTCGCGGTGCTCAAGGGCAATCTCTGCCCGGACGGCGCGCTCATCAAGGTTGCCGGGCTCAAGACGCTGGTGCACGAAGGCCCGGCGCGCGTCTTCGAGAGCGAAGGCGATTGCGCCCGGGCGGTCGAGGCGCGCGATTACCGTGCGGGCGAGGTTCTGATCATCCGCAACGAAGGCCCGGTCGGCGGGCCGGGCATGCAGGAGATGCTTGGCGTCACCGCGCTCGTTTACGGGCAGAAGATGGGCGAGACGGTCGCGCTGGTCACCGACGGGCGCTTCTCGGGCGCGACCCGCGGCATCTGCGTCGGCTATGTCGCACCGGAAGCGGCGATCGGCGGGCCGCTCGCCTTGGTGCGCGATGGCGATCTCGTGCGCATCGACTGCACTGCGCGGCGCATGGATTTGCTGCTCGCCGACGACGAGCTGGCGCGCCGCCGCGCCGCGTGGAAGCCGGCAGCGCCGCGGCACAGGGCCGGGCTCCTCGCCAAATATGCGGCCCAGGTCGGGCAGGCGAACAAGGGCGCCGTCACCCATCCGGGCGGCGCCGAATGGCCATGGTTCGACCGCTGATCGTGACCGGATCGCTACTACTGCGGTAGTGCTAGCGTGAATCTGATTAACTTATGATAAGGTCGCGCGCACCGGCATGTCGTCGGAGCGGGATTAGGAAGGAGTAGCGCCTTGGACGACGCCATCGAAAAATCCGCCATGCGCAAGATCTACTGGCGCTTGTTACCGTTCGCGGTTCTCAGCTACCTCCTCGCTTATATCGACCGGATCAATGCCAGCTTCGCGGCGCTGACGATGCGCGGCGACCTCAAATTGACCGCCACGGAATACGGCTTCGCCGTCGGCACCTTCTATTGGGGCTATTTCATCTTTGAGGTCCCCAGCAACGTGGTGCTGGAAAAGGTCGGGGCGCGGCTGTGGATTGCGCGTATCATGATCAGCTGGGGCATCCTCGCAGGGTTGACCGGAATGGTCGCGACCTTTGCCGGATGGGCTGGGGTTTCCAATGCGACGTCGTTCGGCGTCGTTCGCTTCTTGCTCGGCGCCGCCGAGGCCGGGTTCTTCCCGGGCATCGTGCTTTACTTCACCTACTGGTTCCCTTCCTACCACCATGCCCGCATCGTGTCGGGCTTCCTCGTCGGCTTGCCGATCGCGGTCGCGGCCGGGGCGCCGATTTCGACCGCTCTGCTGGGCTTGAATGGCCTGTTCGGCCTCGCCGGATGGCAGATCATGTACATCGCCGAAGGCATCCCGACCGTACTAATCGGGCTCGTCACCTTCTTCGTGCTGACCGACAAGCCGGCGCAGGCAAAATTCCTCACCGACGCGGAAAAAGCCTGGCTAACCGCGAAACTCGCCTCGGAGCGGACCGCCAAGGAAGCGGTGCGCAAATTCAGCTTCCTCGAAGGCATGTACAATCCCAAGGTGCTGCTGCTGGCGCTCAACTATTTCGGCATCGTCGTCGCCAGCCTCGGCATCCTGTTCTTCATGCCGCAGATGATCAAAGCGATCGGTGTCACCGACAATATGACGGTGGGCTGGCTGACGATGATCCCATACATCTTCGGTGGTCTCGGCCTTGTCGGCTGGGGTTACGTTTCGGACCGCATGGGCGAGCGGCGCTGGAACCTGCTGGGCGCTTGCGTGGTTTCGACGATCGGCCTCGTCATCGCCGCTCTCACCATCGGCTCATGGTGGGCGATCGTCGGGCTGTCGATCGCCGCTTTCGGCTTCTACGGTTCGAAGGGGCCGTTCTGGTCGATGCCGCCGATGTTCATGACCGGCACGGCGGCGGCCGCGTCCATCGCCTGGATCAACTCGCTTGGCAATCTGGGCGGCTTCTTCGGCCCCTGGTATGTCGGCGTCATCAAGGATTGGACCGGAAGCTATTCGGGCGGCATTTATGGCCTCGCCTTCCTCTGCGTGATCTCGGCGGTGGTCTGCGCGCTGTTTCTGGAGATCCCGAACCCAGCCGCCCACGCGCCGCTCGCGGAAGCGACGCCAGCAGAGTAACGACAGGCAGGCTGCTCATGGCGTCGTAGCTGACGGCGTCGTTGGCTAATATTCCGACCGCGCGGTAGTAGCCGCGCGGTCGGTCATCCACGCAGAGGTAGTGGGTTTAGCCGCACTCCGGCAGCGCCAGCAGACCCTCGGGCTGCAGCTTATCGTCGGCACATTTGAGGTACTTGCTGCCGTACTTGCTGACCGCGACGACGACGGCGCGGTCGTAGCCCTTTCGCTCGATATAGAAGCTCCAGCGCCCGGCTTCGATCGCCGCGATCGCTTCCGCCTCGCTGAGCCTCCAGCGAGCGCCATCGGGGTTGATGCCGCCGAGATGGCGAACGCGCCGGTCGTGATTGACCAGATCGGAGCGGGTGATGCAATGGATAAGGTATCGCACCGCCACGCTCGTACTTCCCCCGCAGACCGAGAACACCTTGATTCAATTTAACATAAATTTGAGAATCGGGGAACTTCGGTCGCCGCGTGGCGTCCGCGGCCGGTTCGATGCGCGGCGGTGAGGGCTTACTCCGCCGCGTGCGCCAGCTTCGGCCGCCGGACGTCGGCAAGCGCCTCCTCGTAGACCTCGAGCCAATCCTGGTCCGCCGTTGCGATGATTTCGCCGGAGCGCACCGCGGCGGCCGCTTCCGGGTCGTCGACGAGAGAGGGCGTCGCGCCATGCTCGCGCAGCGCCCAGGCGGCTTCGTAGAGACGGCGGCGGGTGGCGACGATCATCCGGTCGCTCGGCACCAGATGCTCCAAGGTGCGGTCGACGATCTCGCCCATGCTCTCGGTCATCGCCGAATCCTGCGGGAAAAGGCCGCTGATCCCCGAAAAGCTGACCGTGCGCTGCATCTCGCGGTCGATCAGGTAGTCGTTCTCATGGCTCGCGACCGTGCGCCAGCGGCCGAACCAGTCGGTGGTGTTGGGCTGCATCGGGCTTTCGCGCACGAGGTGGGGGATCGGCGAGCCGTCGAGCTTCGTTTGCAGCGGCGCGGTCGCGCCCTTCCACATCAAGGTGAAGACCATCGTGTGGGTGTCGTCCATCGGGACCCACCCTTGCGCCAGGATGTTGCCGGCGAGCGGGCCATTGGGGAACAGCGTCCAGAACGGCATCACGAAATGGGCGAAGCGATAATAGCAATGCCCCGGCTGCGCCGGCCGGTAGGCGGTGTACATCGCGCCCCACTCGGTCGGGCGCACATGGTATTGCGCCGCGCGGTCGAGGAGCTGAAAGCGCTCCATGTGGTTCGGGTCGACCTCGTCGGGCTCGACCTTGCCGACATGCAGGAAGGTGAAATGCGCAGTGTCCACGTCGCCTTCGAGCGCCTGCAGCCAGTTGCATTCGCGCATCCGGCAGAACAGAGCGGTCTCGCCGGGCGGGCTCAAGAGCGCCTCGAGCGCCGGCAGTGGCGGCGCTTCTTCGCGCTCGCCCATATAGACGTAGACGAGCCCGTTGCGCTCGGCCGCGCGATAGGCGCGCGCCTTGACCTGGTGCCGCATGTCCTGATCCGGCGGCAGATTGGGCATGTCGAGGCAATTGCCCGCCGTATCGAACTTCCAGCCGTGATAGGCACAACGCAGCCCGCCTTCCTCGTTGCGGCCGAAGAACAGCGAGGCGCAGCGATGCGGGCAGCGCTGGTCGAAGACGCCGGTCCGCCCGGCGCTGTCCCGAAACGCGACGAGCTTCTCGCCGAGGAGCGCCAGGCGCAGCGGGTCGCCGTCGGCGACGAGTTCCGACGAGAGGCACGCCGGCACCCAGTACTGCCGCAGCAAGGCGCCCATCGGCGTGCCGGGTCCGATGTGGGAGAGGAACTCGTTTTCGCTTGTCGTGGTCATGTCGCTGCACCTCTGCTGCGCGATTTTCCGCGCAAAACCCGCGCCAGCGCAAGAGCCCTCCGCGCTTTTCCCGGGTTCGAATATCAGGAGGTCCACCTCCTGTTATCCTCCTGTTTTCACCATTGATAACAGGAGGCCGCCACTTCCTGTTGGGTGACGAGATCGGTGGCCAACGCGGGTGGCCGATCATATTGCCCTCCCGCTTAGCCGTATTCGATCGCGACGTTTTGGCCCTCTATATAGCCGATTTCGCTCAATCCTTGGCTGAAGGCGGTCAAAAACGACGCACCCGTGCGGGGTGAGGTGCTGCTGAGGAAGCCGATCACCGGCATCGGCTTCTGCTCCGCGCGAGCCGCCAGCGACCACGCGACCGCTGCGCCGCCGGCAAGCATAAGCTCGCGGCGTCTCACTCAATCACCTCGTCCGCCTGCGCGAGCAGCACCTGCGGCACGGTGAGGCCGAGCGCCTTTGCGTCGATCGTGCCGAGCCCGGCGCGGACCGCCCGCTCGGCATCGTCCTCATGCGCTTGCGGATAGCCGAAATAAATCAGCACGCCGTCGCCCATATACTTGGCGACGAAGCCATCGAACCCGGTGATGATCTCGGCGACGGCACGGTGATAGGCGCCGATGACCTCGCGCAAATCCTCCGGGTCAAAACGGGTGGAGAGTGATGTGGAGCCGACCAGATCGCAGAACATCACGATGAGTTGGCGGCGTTCGGCGTCGATTGACGCAGGGAGGGTGGGAGCAGATGTCGTGCTTGCCGTCGACTGGGCCAGGGTTGGGGACTCCGTCCCCAGGGCGGCGATAGCGGCCAGCAGCTTGCGCCGGTGTCCTACCGAAGTCACGCCGATGCTGATCAGGTCGTCGGGCGTCAGCTCTGGCAGGACGTCGCCATCGACATCGTTATCGCGGAATGCAGGCGCGTATTGTTCGAGCCCCAACCCTTGCAGCCATGCCGCTAGGTCCATCCGGTGATCCTCGCCCCGAGGAGCGACAGCCCCTCATGAACGAGGGTATTCCTCCGCCCATCGGCCCGCCAGCGGCAACGCCGAAATATGCGCGATGTCGCTAATCCCTGGTCGCTTAGGGACGCGCTTCCAAGATCATGTTGAACGGCGTCTCCGTCGCTCGCCGCACGCTCTTGAACCCACCCGAGGTGATGACCTCCCGCAACCTTGCTTCACCGGCTTGGGCGCCAAGCGCGGTGCCGACCTCCTGCGCCAGCGAGGTCGGCACGCAGATCATCGTCGAGGCGGCGTAATAGAGTCGGCCAACTGGATTCAAATTATCCTCGAGCCGGTCGCCGGCCATCGGCTCGACGATCATCCATGACCCGTCCGGCTTGAGCGTGCTGTGGACATGCGTCGCTGCTCCGACCGGGTCGCCCATGTCGTGCAGGCAGTCAAAAAAGGTAACTAGGTCGAGTTCGCCGTCGGCGAAATCCTTCGCGGTGCCGGCCTCGAAGCGGACATTAGCGGCGCTATGCTCACTGGCGTGCTTGCGCGCTTCAGCAATCGAACCGGGGTGGAAGTCGTAGCCGACGAATTCCGATTTAGGGAACGCCTTGGCCATGAACACGGTGGACCAGCCATGGCCGCAACCAACATCGGCGACCTTGGCGCCGCGTTCTAATTTGGCGACGACGCCGTCGAGCGCCGGCAGCCACGAACTGACCAGATAATTCTGGTAGCCGGGACGGAAGAAGCGCGCGACCGCGCAGAACATGCAGGTCGACTGATCACCCCATGCGACGCCATGCCCGGTCTTGAATGCCGGTTTGACCTTCTCCTGATTGCCGAGCACCGCGGCCATAGTCTCAAAGGCGCCGTTAAGATAGACCGGGCTGTCCTCGATCGCGAACACCATCGCCTGCTCCGGCGGGAGGGTAAATTTCTGCGTCGCCGGGTCATAGGTGAGGTAGTGCGACGCTGCCTGGTGCGAGAGCCATTCGCGCAGGTAGCGCTGGTTGACCCCGGCCGCGGAAGCCAGTTCCGCGACCGTCATCGCTCCCTTTTCGTGAAGCGTTTTGTAGAGCCCCAGCTGATCGCCGATATGGACGAGAGCGACACTCGCGGCGCCGCCGAGATCGCCGAGCATCTGACCCACGAACTGGTGCAGCTTATCCATGTCAACGTCCGTCATGACCGCCTCCACATTCACTGTGATTGTCGCTTGTTGGAATATCGTGCGTTGTTATTGGACGAAATAAGGATATAAGACAGAATTGTAACCGGTCTATCGAATAGAATTCGGTAAAGGAGCGCCCTCATGGTGCTGGACCGAACAGATTTCGGCATCCTGCGCTTGCTGCAGAACGACGCGACCCTATCGAACAAGGAGGTTGCCGCGGCCATCGGGTTAGCGCCGTCGAGCGCGCACGAGCGCCTGAAGCGGCTGCGCCAGGAAGGCGTGCTGCGCGGCTCGCACGCCGACATCCTGCCCAAGGCGATGGGGGTGGGTCTCGAGGCGCTACTCTATGTCGAGATGTCCAAGCACGAACGCGGGCTGGTCGACCTCTTCCTCGCCGAGATCGTCGAGGTGCCGGAGGTGCGGTTCGCCTTCCTGGTCACCGGCCCGCACGATTTCGTCGTGCACATCGTCGCCCGCGACATGCAGCACCTGAAGAATTTGGTGCTCGACAGTTTTACCAACCGGCCTGCTGTGACCCGCGTCGAGACCTCGATCATCTACGAAGCGCGGGTTCGGCACGAGCTGCCGCAGCTGCAGGAGCCAGTCGCGCCGAGCTCTTGATAATCGACCTTGCTGGTGGCTAAGCCGAACCGCGAAAGCGGCCTGAATCGGGACAAAGGCGCACCCACTCGTCCAAATCGCAGTTCTCCGGCATTGGCCGCTTTGGGGCGATTGTGTTGAAAAAGTAGGGCGTTGCGTGTGGCTGGCGGTGCTGATTCAATCCGGTGCGGGGGACTGGAGTGCGGTCGATGATGGGGGAACGTCGGAACGGGCAGGAAGTTCTGTTCTATGAGTTTTCGCTCGAACGGCACGTGCCGGAGAGGCACTTGCTGCGGTCGATCGACCAGTTTGTCGAACTCGACGGGCTGAGGCAGGAACTGGCGCCGTTCTACAGCGAGGTGGGGCGTCCTTCGATCGATCCGGAGCTACTGATCCGCATGCTGATCGTGGGCTACTGCTTCGGCATTCGCTCGGAGCGGCGGCTGTGCGAGGAGGTGCACCTCAACCTGGCCTATCGGTGGTTTTGCCGGCTTGGCCTCGACGGCGGGGTGCCCGACCATTCGACCTTCTCGAAGAACCGGCATGGCCGCTTTCGCGAGAGCGATTTGCTGCGGCGGCTGTTCGAGACGGTGTTACAGCGCTGCATCGACGAGAGGCTGGTTGGCGGAGAAGGCTTTGCGGTCGATGCCAGCCTGATCCAGGCCGACGCCAGCGACCACAACCGCGTCGAGGGTGGCGCTGGTCTGCCAGCCGATGCGGCGGGCCGCGCGGTCGAGGAATATCTTGCCGTCCTCGATGATGCGGCGTTCGGCGCGGCGAGCGAAGTGACACCCAAGTTCATCGCGCCATCCGATCCAGCGACGCGGTGGACCGTCGCGCACCGCGGACCGGCCTTCTTCGCCTATTCGACCAACTACCTGATCGATGTCGACAACGCGATCATCGTCGATGTCGAGGCGACAACGGCGATCCGCCAGGCGGAGGTGCTGGCGGCCAAGCGCATGATCGAGCGGTCGCGGGAGCACTTCGATCTGTATCCTGAGCGCTTGATTGGCGACACCGCCTACGGCTCGGCGGAGATGCTGAACTGGCTAGTGAATGATCAGGGCATCGAGCCGCACATCCCGGTGTTCGACAAATCCCAGCATACCGACGGCACTTTCTCGCGCGACAAGCGCGACTGCTATACTGCCCTGCTGGCAAGGAACTCAGGCAGCGGCAAAAAACCTATCGAATGCCGCGCCCCCTGGTCGATCGGAACGGCATGATGCGCTATCGCGCCAGCAAGCTGGATTGCCAGGGCTGTTCACTGAAGCCGCAATGCTGTCCGAACGCGCCCGCCCGCAAAATCCCACGCTCCGTCCGTGAGGGCGCCCGCGATATGGCACGCGGCATCGCCACGACCGAGGCCTACAAGACCTCGCGCTGTCAGCGCAAAAAGGTTGAGATGCTGTTCGCCCACCTCAAGCGCATCCTCAAGCTCGATCGGCTGCGATTACGAGGACCAAACGGTGCCCGCGACGAGTTCCACCTCGCCGCCACCGCCCAGAACCTCCGCAAGCTCGCCAGGCTGATCCCTGTACCGGCGTCAATCCCGGCAACCTGAGGGGACTGCCCTCTCATGGGCACCGGCGCGACCGTCGATCGGGGCCCTCAGCGACTACTTAAAAACCGACTTGTTCAACGGAATCCGCCGAAAGCCGACGTTCCGCTGGCTGCCTGATTTAGCAGTCCTCTTGCCTTCGGGAGGTGGTTAGTCTTCGGGGGTAGGGTTATGGCGTCGGCACCCCGATCGACTTCAATCGCGCATGCGCACGGTTTGCGCGCGCTTTCATCCCGTCGAGATAGGTGCTCACATCGTTCCCCGGCAGGTTCAGCACCTTGCACCCGAGCTGCCAATATTCCTCGATCTGCGCCTCAGTCTCGGCCGATCCCCGAGCGAGCTTGCCGTGGGCATTGCATGCCGCCGCGATCCGCCGCACCGCCGCTTTGAAAGTCGGGTGCTCGAGATCGAGGTGAACCCCCAGCTGCGCGCTCAGGTCGGAATGCCCATAGGCGATCATGTCGATCCCTTCGACCGCCGCGATCTCCTCGACATTCTCCAGACCCTCGAGCGACTCGATCGACGGGAATATGATGATGTTCTCCTTGGCCCACGGCGCGTATTCGGTGGCGTGGCGAGCGCCGTAGCTCTTGTATCCCGTGTGCGGCCCCTGGCCGGAGATGCCGCGGTTTCCGATCGGCGGATATTTCGCCAGGCGGACGATCGCGCGTGCCTCTTCGGCGGTTTCCACCTCGGACACCTGGATGCCCATGATGCCCTGATCCAGAATGCCGGGAATGAGATGCGCAAACGACTTGTGAAGCCGGACGATTGCGGTGACGTTCGTGGCCTGAAACCAGCTCGCCAGATTCGCGATCGTTTCCATGTCGAACGCCCCGTGTTCGTGGTCGATCGCGCAGTAATCGAAGCCGGCCGCCTCGATGATCCAGGGAACGCCGCGCGAAGCGAACTCCTTGAGCCCGGTGCCCAGCGCCGCCCGTCCTTCGCGCACCGCCCGCCGTATGCTGTTTTCTTTCATGGCTCGCTCCAGCCTTCCTTCATATGGTTATTCCGCTGCCGCCAACATCTTTAGCTCTTCTGCCGCCGATAGGATCGGCACGCCTTCTATTGATTTCGATGGCTGCCCATCGACGCCGACCAGCGGCTTGCCGACCAGCGTCACCCGGTAGAGCTGGCGGTCGAAATCGGATTCGAAGATGTCGGTCGGCGCGAGGTGCACCGTGGAGCGATTGTCCCAAAACGCAATGTCGCCCTCGTTCCACTTGAAGCGAACCGTGTATTCGGGGCGCGTTATGTGCTCCCACAGGATTTCGAGGATTTTCTGGCTTTCGCGCGGCGTCAGCCCGACGATCGATTTGAGGAATGACGGGCTGACATACAGGATGCGCTCGCCGGTCTCGGCATGCACGGTCACGATCGGATGCTCGCTTTCGAGCGCCCGCCGCTTCACGCGGTCTTTGTATTCGTCGCTGTGACTGGTCTCAGCGCGACTGCCGAATTGGTGGATCCCGCGGAGCCCGTCGACGAAGCCGCGCATGGTCGGCGACAGCGCCAGATAGGCGGCGTTCAGGTTCGTCCAGAACGTGTCTCCGCCGTAGGGCGGCATCGTGACGCCGCGCAGGATCGAGGCTATCGGCGGGTTGACCGCGGCGGTGATGTCGGCATGCCAGCCGGTCCACGGCGTCATCATCTGCGCCTTGCGGTTTTCGTTGGCGAGCCGGTTCTTGGCGACCGAATAGATTTCGGGATAGTCATTGAGATGGCCGAGCACGGCGTGACCGATCGTCGGCTCGCCGAATTGCCGCGCCATCGCGACGTGCTGCGCATGATTGAGATGCTGGTTGCGAAAGAAGACGACCTTCCATTTCAGGAAGGCGTCGCGCACCTCCTTTACCTGCTGCGGCGGCAGCGGCTTGGTCAGATCGACACCGCGGATTTCCGCACCGATATGCAGGGTCAGCGGTACGATTTCGATGCTTCGCGGCGTCTCTTGGGATAGCGACATCCTTTGTCTCCTCCACTCGCGGCGGCCCGGCTTGGCGTTGTGGATAGAGTGCGCAATCAATCCGCTCGCGCACAATAGGCTGAAGGCCGGAATAGGGTCGAAAGCCGTCGCAAGACGAGCTCGGGAACCCGCCGCCAGACAGCTTGCGGTTGCACGGACGAGCATTGCGCTCGTTCACGGTCGATTCCTGGCGGAAAGGAGTCAATCGCGACGCCGCGGCTGATCGTTGTATGCTTCAGTGCGGGCCCACGGAGGCGGACGGCTCGGCTCTATCCAACGGAGATCCTCATCCATGACGATCGATGTAGCGACCGGCATTAGTCGCATGCTCAAGCAGGAGGGTGTGGGTTGGGTTTCGACCTTCCCGGTCTGCCGGGTGAACAACGCGCTCGGCCGGG